>Ga0316204_10001568_pt1 | contig 60067 bp, 54 predicted proteins | sample 6monrhotite_MG_2_FD_205661 | JGI IMG/M metagenome (GOLD analysis project Ga0316204, IMG submission 205661) | Microbial mat bacterial communities from mineral coupon in-situ incubated in ocean water Damariscotta River, Maine, United States -... | ecosystem: Environmental > Aquatic > Marine >...
AAAGTTGGCGGATTGTCCAGGGAACGGATAAGATCAATCAGTTTTGCATTCTGTTCAATGGTGATGCGTTCCTGTAATACCGTATTGACCTTCGTAAGCGCAGCGCGCAGGCGATCCTCATCAATTGGCTTGAGCAGATAGTCCAGCGCATGGGTTTCAAATGCTTTGATCGCATATTGGTCATAGGCGGTGGCAAAAATGATCAACGGCATTTCTTCCCTTGCAAGTGCTTTGACGACGGAAAAACCATCAAAGCCGGGCATTTGTATGTCCAGAAAAACAAGAGCAGGGCGTTCGGCACGAATTTTTTTGATCGCCTCCCGGCCATTGGCGCAGCTGCCGATGATTTTAATATTGTGATAGTCCTTCAAGCGCAGTTCCAGCCCGCGTAAGGCCAGAGGCTCATCATCAACCAAGAGGGTTCTGATTTTTTTATCTGTCATTGGCTAACCTCGGCTTGGGATTCAACGGGCGTATATTCACAGGGCAGTGATATTTTTATGGTCACCCCCTTTGATTTTTGGCTGATAATTTCAAAGCTGCTTTCACCCGGGTATAATTTATTCAATCTTTCTTGCGTATTGGGAATGCCAACGCCGCTGGAATTATGATCAGGCTTCTTTGGCTTGCTCTCGTCGATCCCCGGCCCATTGTCCGATAGGGTGATTTCAAGCTTTTCATGTTTTACCCTGGCTTTGACAGCGATGGTTCCGCCGTCGATCTGGGGGTTTATGGCGTATTTGACGGCGTTTTCCACAAGGGGCTGCAAGAGCAGACTTGGGATCAAGGCCGATTTGGTTTTTTCCGGTACATCAATGATAATTTTCAGGCGATCCTGAAACCGTACCCGTTCAATATCCAGATATAGCGACAGGGCATATAATTCTTCTTCTAATGTGGTTTTCTGCATCGGCTGACTGACTAGGCTAAACCTTAAAAAAGCACTTAATTTGGTCAACATGCTGTTGGCTTCTTTGGTTTGCTTGTCCAAGACCAGCGTCGAAATGGCATTTAATGTATTAAACAGGAAATGTGGGTTGAGCTGATACCGCAGCATTTTAAGCTGGGCCTGATGTGCCTGAGCCGAAGCGGCGAGATATTTTTCTTTTTGCTGTTGCAATTGAAAGTGATTATTGATGACAAAATATAATCCGGTCCAAGCCATCAGCACAAATGTGTCATATAAAGTACGATAAAGAAATCCAAGCCCCTGCATGGTCCAGTCAGGATCATACAATTGGTTCATTGCCCAGACTTCGACAAAGGAAAACACCATGGAGCTGATAAAAATACACAGGATCACTGATCCGAGCATGATCAGCGGCGGCAGCTCGGCGCGTCTGATAAACTGATACATATGGCGCAGGGCAATGGTGATCCAGAATCCGCCAATAACGCCCATCATGACCGCATAGATAAATTCCGGTTTTTCCCCAAGGGCATAGGCATTCAAGGTTCGGGCGATACAATAAGCCAACCATCCCAGAATTTGCAGGATCCAGAATAATCTTTCTTTATGCTCAATCAGATTTTTAAGTTTTTTATCCAATGCACACCTAACATATTGGAAGCGCTAGGGCTTCCTGTCAGCCAATATTGACGATTTCAATTTTATCATACAGCAAGTTATATAATTCGACTATTGGGATTTTCAGCATAGTCTGGGGAAATTTTGGGCTAGTCATGGCAGCTGGCAGGACACCCATGGCAAACTGTGTGGTTTTGCCGGGTGCCCATGCCAATGCCGTCCCTACGGAGGATGGGCGTTGTCTGGTGATATTACGGCCCTGACCCAAAAAGCCCATCATATTTTTTTGAGGGGTAAAGGACAGATATGGGTGCCATATTTTTTTCATGGATATTATGACCTAAGTTTTTACATGGATATTATGACCTAAGTTTTTACATGGATATTCTTTATTTTACGATAACAGGCACTGAAATAAAAAAAAGCCGTTTGCGATAAAACGGCTTTTCAATAGGATGAAATGTCACAATATCATTGTTTAGGCATGTCAATTAAATGAATATCTTGCTGTGGATAAGGGAAACTGATGCCTTTTTCATCGAATTTATGTTTGATGTTTTTGGTCAGGGCCGCTTTCAATGGCCAGTAATTTCCACTTTCTGTCCATACGCGGACCACAATATTGACGGAACTATCGGCCAGTTCGCCCACGAAAATAGAGGCTTTGGGGTCGGTCATTACCCTGTTATCGGCATCAATCACGGCACCAATTTCGGCGATGGCATGATCAATGTCATCATCATATCCAATGCCAATGATCAGATCGACCCGGCGGGTGTCATGGGCTGAGTAGTTTTGAATACAGGCCCCCCAAATCTGGCCGTTGGGGACAATGATCTGAACATTATCACCTGTGGCCATTTCGGTCACAAACAGGCCCAGATTTCTGACCGATCCCTTTTGTCCGGCGGCGTCAATAAAATCACCAATCTTGAAGGGCCGAAAAATCAACAGCATAACGCCCGCCGCTACATTGCTGAGGGTACCCTGAAGGGCAAGACCTATCGCAAGAGAGGCCGCACCAACGATGGCGATAAGACTTGCCGTCTGGACACCAAATTTGCCAAGAACCGCGATGACGGTAAAGATCAGGATCAGATAACGTACGCCGCTAGATAGGAATGATGTTAATGTCACATCAATCTTCTCGCTTTTACGCAGCATCTTGGTGACAAGGCGTTTAGCCCAACCGGCAATGATCCAACCAAGGATCAGTATCAGCAAGGCACCGAGTATATTCACCCCATATGTCATGGCAAAACCCATGGCCATATCGGTATATTCTTGTGTTTTTTCTTCCATTGTGAATCCCTTTTTGTCGATAAAATTGGTTTTTTTTGACCTGTATTTGTAACCGCAATAGGCCATGTAATGCTTTAATAATCAAGATTATAGTTATATTTTCTGAATTTGGAATAGGCAATATGGCCATATTATTCATCAGATAAATTTACTTACCTAAAGAAAGCCGGTATACTTCAGCAGGATTTGGCATTCGGTATCGGCCAGAACACATTTAAGTGATCTGGTGTGATTATGACTAAAGTTTGAATAATGATAATAAAATAACTCCGACTTAGATCTAATATTAACATGAGAGAGAATGAAAAATGACAACTCCAATGAAAACTATCGGATTGGCCATGGCGGTATCTGCGGCCGGTTTTTTTGCAACCGCACCTGCTGCAATGGCTGATGCCCATGCCGGAAAAGGCAAAGTTCATTGTTACGGCGTGAATGCCTGTAAAGGTCAAAATGACTGTAAGGGTGAAAGTAATGCTTGCAAGGGTCATGGTTCTTGTAAAGGCAAAGGCTTTTTGAATATGACCGCTGAAAAATGTGCGGCGGCAGGTGGTACAGTTAAAAAATAAACTTTTTTGGTTTTTACTTTCCGGCGAAATCTTTGATTTATCAGGATTTCGCCGTTTTTATTGGACAATATCCGATGCCTGATTTGGTGCCCAATCCGACAACAGAGATTAAACGCCCGTATCTTGGATATGGGTTAGGCTTGCGTGCGGACCATTATGAAGCCATCATCGCAAGTGAGCCTGACGTTGACTGGTTCGAAATTATTTCAGAAAATTACATGGTGGCTGGCGGGAAACCCTTATATTATCTGGATCAGATAAGGGAAAAATATCCCATTGTCATGCATGGAGTATCACTCTCTATCGGCTCCAGCGACCCTTTGGACGAGGGGTATTTAAAAAATTTAAAACAGTTGATCGACCGGGTCAATCCTGCGTGGGTATCGGATCATATGTGCTGGACCGGGATGGGCGGGCATAATCTCCATGATTTGATGCCCTTGCCCTATACCATGGCCACGGCGCGTCATGTGATTGATCGGGTGAAAAAAACCCAGGATTATCTCGGGCGGCAGATTTTGCTGGAGAATGCCTCAAGCTATCTGGCTTTTAAAAATTCCGACATGAGCGAATGGGATTTCATCACGGAAGTGGCCAAAGAAGCCGATTGCCTGTTATTGCTGGATATTAACAATATCTATGTCAGCGGCTTTAACCACGACTTTGATCCGCTTGACTATCTGCGAAATATTCCGCCGGAAAGAGTATGGCAATTCCATCTGGCCGGTCATGAAGATAACGGTGATGTTCTGATTGATACCCATGATCATCCGGTGCGGTCCGAGGTCTGGGGCCTCTATGGTAAAGCCTGCGAAATATTTGGCGCCGTATCGACCATGATCGAGCGGGACGATAATATACCGGATTTACCGGTCTTGCTTGATGAACTTGCCATCGCGCGCAAGATTGGTGAGGATATTCTGGGCCGCAGAGGAATCTTGCATGTCTGACCCGGAAAAGTCTGATCTGGAAAAGATACAGAGGTTATTTCAGGGGGCGGTGATGGGGGAAGGCCGGAAATATTTGTCTGAAATACAGGAATTTTTGTCTGAAATAAAAGCCGGTGGTAAAATCACGCCCGCGCGGCGGCTGCATATCTATCAGCATGCCTATAAAGCTCGCCTGCGCGACATTTTGGCGGAAGATTTTCCTGTTTTGCACAGTATGCTCGGCGATGAAGCTTTTTATGAGCTGTGCAATCGCTATATTGATGCCTATCCGTCGTCTCATCCGTCTTTACGGTATTTTGGCCAGCATATGGCAAAATTTGTTACAGATGAGCTGCCGTATAAAGATCAGCCAGTCATTCGCGAGATGGTGCATTTTGAATGGGCGTTTCATGATGTGTTTGATGCCGCTGATCACGGATCAGTAACAGTTGAGGCGGTGGCCGCTTTACCGCCGGAGGTATGGACGACATTGCGATTTGAATTTCACCCGTCGTTACATATTTCAACTTATGACTGGAATGTGCCGGCCGTCTGGTCATCGGTTCAGGCAGAGGAGAGTCCGCCGGTTTTGCCCGCCAGAATGCCCAAGAGGGCGCATGTGATCCAGTGGCGATATAATTTGCACAGTTATTTTCGTAGCCTGAGCCCTGATGAGGCCAGGGCCTTACGGCTTGCGATGGATAAAAAGCCCTTTCCGGAAATTTGTGAAAGCCTTGCTCTGGATCATGGGGACAGGGCGCCTGAGAAAGCGGCCGGTTTTCTTAAAATCTGGGTGGTGGAAGGTTTTATTGCCTCATTATTACATCTCGATGTTGGACTATAATTCACGGCTGATCACAGTAATTGTGATAAGCTGTTACTTCCAATTGATCCTTATATATGGCATTTTGAAATCACTCAGGATTGATGTTCTGAATATTAACCATAATTATAGGAAATTAATATGACCAAGAAGCTTAAAACGACCTCTGTGATGGTGGCTTCCGCTATGACGGCAGCCTTGACTCTGTCGGCAGCTCCAGCCGCGCAGGCAAAAGCAAAAGCTGTGGAAAAATGTTATGCCATCGTCAAAGCGGGCCAGAATGATTGTGCCACGGCCACGACGTCATGTGCCGGAACATCGACGGTGGATGGCCAAAAGGATGCCTGGATATTCGTGCCAAAAGGTACCTGTGAAAAGATAGTTGGCAGCAGCCTGGCCGCTGGCAAATAGGCCGAATAGAATGTCTGCATCTGTTGATATGGACAGGGATTCGATCCCGGTATCTGCCGGGGTCGGTCTCAAACCCCAGCATTATGGTGACATTTTGTCGCGCGATCCTCATGACAAGTCGCCCATTGGATGGTTTGAGGTTCATACGGAAAATTACATGGGCGCGGGCGGCCCGCCGCATTTTTATCTGGAAAAAATCCGGCGGGATTACCCTTTGTCCATGCATGGGGTTGGCCTGTCCCTCGGCACGGCAGATGGTCTGGATTTAGATCATCTGCGGGGCGTGAAAAGTGCCGTTGATCGTTATCAACCGGCTTTGGTGTCTGAACATATATCATGGAGCAGTGCCGGCGGTAAATTTCTGAATGACCTGGTTCCTTTGCCCTATACCCCTGAGGCCTTGCGGGTAATCTGCAGGCATATCGATCAGGTGCAAAATTTTCTGGGACGGCAGATATTGGTCGAGAATCCGTCCAGCTATCTGTTGTTTAAATCGAGCACGATGGATGAGCCGGATTTTATCAATGAAATTTTGGCCAAGAGTGGCTGCGGTCTGTTGCTTGATGTCAATAATGTCTTTGTCAGTTGTCAGAACCACGGCTGGAACGCGGATGATTATCTTGCGAAGTTAACAGCGGATAGCGTGGGGGAAATTCATCTGGCGGGCCATACCACGCGGAAAATACGCGGTAAGACGTTACGGATTGATGACCATGGTACCAACGTTTGCCATGAAGTTTGGGCGTTATATGATCATTGCCTGTCTCTTATGGGGCCAAAACCGACCTTGATCGAATGGGACAATAATATTCCTTCTCTCAAGACATTGAAACAGGAGGCAGAGCGCGCCAATATGATTTTAAAGGATCATCACATGGGTGAATCGCAGGAGGGTATCTATGGCATCACTGCATGAGTTGCAGGATAATTTCTCCCGCGCGATCCTGGAATGTAACGGCGAGCTCATTACGGAAGATGTTCTGCCGGATGGCCTGACAGCCGAGGAACGTTACTGGATTTACCGGAATAACAGTTACCTGACTTTGGGACTGGCTTTGGCCCGTAATTTTCCGGTACTCTGCCAGCTCGTGGGCCAGCGTTTTTTCGATCATATGGCAGAGGAATACGTCAAAAAATATCCGCCGGAAAATGCGTTAATGATGTCTTATGGTGCATCTATGGCGGATTTTCTGGGTGAATTTAACCCTGTGGCCGACTTGCCTTATCTTGCTGATGTGGCGCGGCTGGAGCATCTATGGACGTTATGTTTCAATGGCCCAGATTGTTTTAATGAAGAGAATGCTGGTGGTTTTGACCTTAGGCAATTGAGCAAGATCGCTCCGGAAAGATTTAATGACCTGATTTTGAATTTTCTGCCAAACATGCAGCTGATGTCCAGTGTCTATCCGATCGTGGACATCTGGCGCGCCAATCAGGAAGGCTGTAGGGGGGAGACGATAAATATTGACTGCGGCGGATGTTATCTGCTGCTCTTTCGAAGAGCGCAAGCCGTTGAGATTATGGCCCTTGACCAGGCCAATTATGATTTTCTTGATCGGATCAGGCAGGGTAACGCTCTGGGCCGTGCTGCCGAGGAAATAATCGAGAAATATCCGGAATTTGACTTGCAAGCCGCTTTGCAAAATATTCTGCATAATGAATTGATTGAGAGTATTTCCGAAGCTGAAACAGAATAATAGGAGGCTATCATGGTAGAAAACATAGGACATTCATTCGGGGTGAGGGGAATATCAGCTGTGATGACAGGCATAATGTCTAAAATCCAGCTCTGCTTTCTGGCCCTGATTGCGCGGGCAGTGATGGCGACGATTTTCTGGAAATCCGCCATGACTAAAATTGCTTTTAACGGGGAAGGACTGACGGAATTTTCCTTAGCGCAAATCTGGCATACGCTGACCCTGAACTGGACGGTGGCAGATAGCACTTACATGCTTTTTGAATATGAGTATGGCCTGCCGGTCATTCCTTTTACCTGGGCCGCGAATATGGCCGTGGCGGCAGAGATAATATTGCCAATAGCCTTGGTGCTTGGCCTTTTTACCCGCTATGCTGCGCTGGCGATGCTTGGGATGACGGCCGTTATTCAGATTTTTGTTTATCCGGAACTTTGGACCGTGCATGGCCTGTGGGCTATTGCGCTTTTGGCCATCATGAGTGTGGGCGGCGGTAGATTATCTGTCGATCATCTGATCTGTAAGAAGGGCTTGTAACAGCGTTTCAAAGGGCAGGGTGACACAGGTGAAACGATTGCTGTGATCTGAAACAGGCTGGAAGATATTCAGGCTGTTCCATTTATCTTCCGGCCATATTTTTTCGCTGAGCTGGTTTTCTTTCAGACTTTTTTTAAGGCTATGACAGATGATCTCAAGGCTTTGCCTCGTCTCTCCAATAGCGCATTTCGCCAGAATAGAAGCACTTGCCTGGCACAGCACGCAGGCCTTTGTTTCATGGGCGAAATCTGAAATTTTATCCCCGTCACGCTTGAGGTAAACGGTGATCCTGTCACCGCACAAGGGGTTATGGACGGTCAATTCCAGTTCAGCATCATCCAGCAGACCGTGACCGAAAGCGGCGGCGGCCTGTTTTAATATTGCCTTCTGATATAATTGTTCGATCATGTTCTGGCCACGTATTCCTTGAGATTTTTATAGTTTTGTCTGATTTGATAAAATAATATTTAACCTGTGAGATGTGGAAATAACCTCATCGCCTCTGATTAATGATGTGATTGATCAATTTAAGCTAAAGGAGATGAGCACACCATCTCCTTTTATAAATATTATGTCGATTTGCCTCTTTTTTTGTGCTGACAAGGTCTTAAAAAGATAATATATTAAACTTAAAGCAACCATCGGTATGTTATATTGCAGAATTATTCTGAAAAACTGTGGTTTTTGCTGCTGGAGGGCATTGGAAATACTATGGATTTTATGATCTGTCTTAATATGGGACAAAATGTTGGTCAGATTGATTATTTGTGATAGTATGTTAGCAGTTTCGAAAGTAGTGGTTACTTGATTGGGGAGCACTTGAAGGAAAAGTGAAGTAATATGGTATCAAATTTATCCGCCAGTATCCAAAATGATCCGGATATAATATCCCAAGAAGAGACAAAAGAGGGTGAGGGACATTCCGTGGTTGATATGGATCCCGCAACCAATCATTTTGATGAAATTAATGGGTCGATCAAATGGTTTGATTCTGTTAAGGGATATGGCTTTATTTCATCTGAGGATGATAAGGGTGATATTCTGGTTCATTTTTCGGTTTTAAAGGATATCGGCCGCCGGATGCTGCCAGAGGGTACGACGGTTCGGTGTCTGTCTGCGGATCGTCCCAAAGGCCGTCAGGCCGTAAAAATTCTTGATTTTGACCTGACGACTGCGGTGGGGACAGATATGGAATCTGAACCGCTGGAAATTATGGCGATCGATGTTGATGATACGGAATTCGTTTCGGCAACGGTTAAATGGTTTAATAGAATACGCGGTTATGGCTTTGTTAATCGCGGTGATGGCGGAGAAGATGTTTTTATTCATATGGAGCTTTTGCGTAAATATGGGGTTGATCATCTGGTTCCCGGTCAATCCGTTGTCGTTGCCGTTGAAGATGGCGAGCGGGGCTTGGTGGTTAAGGCGATCAAGATTTAACGCCTTTAACCCACAATAAGCAGACAAGAATGGAATAGGCTGTGAGCATGAAATCTCTACATATAGGAAGATATGCTCTCTTTTTGCTTGTGTTTCTCATTTTGCCATTATCTTTTTCTGGGTTGCCCAGTGCAATGGAAAAGCAAAATAATGCCGAAGGCCAGATCATTTTTGATCATGCCCAGTTAACTATACACTCCCAAAGCCATCAACATATTTTTCATGTGGAGATTGCCCAATCACATGAACAACGCGCAAGGGGGTTAATGTTCAGGCAAGAAATGCCCGAAAAAAGCGGCATGCTGTTTCTGTTTGATAAGATGCAAATGGTGACCATGTGGATGGAAAATACCTATATCCCGCTTGATATAATTTTTCTGGATAGAAAAGGCATCATTGTACATATTGCAAGATCTACCGTGCCGCAGTCCCGGGATCATATTCAATCGATGGTACCGGTTATCTCTGTTCTGGAAGTGAATGCAGGTACGGCGCGAAAACTGAATGTTCAAATAGGGGATAGGGTTGATTTCCCTTTTTTTGTTGATGATAGAAAAAGCTAAAAATTCAAAAATGTATCAGAAAATGTAAATAGTCAATAAATGCACTTGCTCTGGGCAATGGCTTCTTGTATTAAGCCAGCACACTCATTTAATCCTGTCGGGGAGTGGCGCAGCCTGGTAGCGCACCTGTTTTGGGTACAGGGGGTCGCAAGTTCAAATCTTGTCTCCCCGACCATTAGATAAATTATAAAACCGCCCCCTAGAAAGATCTGGGGGCGGTTTTATTTTTAGCTTAAGTGTTTCTTAGCCCGTTTTTTTTGGTGAGTTTACTTCTTTTCGTCGATGTAATTTGAACATTATTTGGCGTTTTTCATTTTTTCATATAGACTATATTATAAATAATTGATGGAAATTCAGGGCACGGAAATGGCGAGAAGGAATATAGATCTACCAGTATTGCTGTTATTGTTCTTTTTCGCTGGTTTCGTAGTGGAAAAGAGTTATGCCAAGTCGCTTGAGGTTGGTTTCATTGGCAATAGCGCGTTCTACATAACGGATGGGGAATATGTTATTTTTAAGGATTTTCCTTATAAATCAGGTGCTTACGGATATATGGAGTATGATTTTGATTTTTCGGCCGTGACGGGAAATATTTTATCGCTTATCAGCCACAGACATGTTGATCATTTCGACCCGTTATTATTTACGGCCCAAAATTGGAAAATCATTGCGCCCCGGGAAGTCACTGTACAATTGGAACAAAATAAAATAATAAAATTTGAGGATAAAATTACCTATGGCCCAATCACTGTTAGGCCTAAGAAAAGCAGACATGCCAATACGGCGCATTATTCATATCTGGTGACTTGGGGCGGCCGGAAATTATATTTTACGGGTGATACAGAGGCACTTGATACGTTAAAAGACTTGCCAGAACTGGACGCCCTGTTCATCACGCCGTGGTTTTACCGTAAGGCAAGAATAAATGATATGCTGCCGGAAAGCAAAAAAACTATCATCTACCACCATCGCGCTAATGACATCATTCCTGATTGTATTGGCTGCATTATCCCGAAACAAAATCAGATGATTTCTCTTCAATAATTTTTATCCTGCTTTTTATGATAATTTCTTGACCCGCTCTGTTAAAAATCCGATACCAAGATCATTCAATGGAATAAATCCGGGTAGGCTATTATGGAACCAAGCGATCTATTGGAAAATGATAAAAATAAAGATTTACCTCGTCAGGATCTATTCGAAGTTACGCATGAACTGATCGAGGAAATTTCCCATGCCTTGAGGGAAAATGATTCCGAGCAGCTTGAATATCTTCTTGAGCCTTTACATTCTGCCGACATTGCCAAAATTTATGAGCAGATGGAAGGTGAGGATCGTACCGGTCTTACCGATTATTATGGCCCCACACTTGACCCGGAAGTACTGACAGAACTCGAAGATAACGCCTTGGACCAGATCATCAGGGAAATGGATGATCAGGTTGTTATCAAGGCGATCACCCAGCTGGAAAGTGATGATGCCGTTGATGTCTTGAAAGACATCGATGAAGAAGACCGCAGCCGGATTATTGCGGCCATGCCAGACGAAGAAAGACTCGCGGTAGAAGAGGGCCTGTCTTATCCAGAAGACAGTGCGGGCCGTATGGTCCAGAAAAATATCATCACCGTTCCCGGTGCCTGGACTGTGGGCCAAGTGATCGAATTTTTACGAGAAGAAGAAGATCTGCCAACGGAATTTTATGAAATATTCATCGTTGATCCGCTGCATCATCCCGTTGGTATGATATCTTTAAGTAAGCTTATTCGTACCGCTGGGAATATATTGGTGAGCGAGGTCATGAACACCGACCCGAAAATCGTCCCTGCGGATAAGGATCAGGAAGAGGTCGCCCATATGTTCCGTCAGTATGACCTGACGTCCATGGGCGTTGCCGATGAAAATGGCCGATTGATCGGGATGATCACCGTGGATGACGTGGTGGATGTGATCGATGAAGAAGCCGAAGAAGATATTTTGCGTATGGCGGGCGTTCGGGAAACCGATATTACCGAATCCATCCTGGAGGCGTCAAAAAACCGCATTGTCTGGCTTTTGGTTAATCTTGGCACCGCCATATTGGCATCAATGGTGATTGCTCTGTTCGATGGTACCATTGAACAGATGGTGGCACTGGCCATATTAATGCCGATCGTGGCCAGTATGGGCGGCAATGCGGGTACCCAGACCATGACGGTAACGGTGCGCTCTCTGGCGACAAAGGATTTGACATCAACCAATGTGAAACGGGTTGTTTTCAAGGAGTTTGCCATCGCGACCCTGAATGGGGCTGTTATTGCGTTGTTAATCGGCGTGCTTTCCTTTTCTTATTTCAATGATCCGCTGCTTGGCGGCGTTATTGCAACGGCGATGATCATAAATATGGTGATGGCCGGATTGGCCGGTATACTCATTCCGGTCGGTTTGGACAGAATGAATATTGATCCGGCTCTGGCCAGTAGTATTTTTGTGACGACGGTCACCGATGTGATCGGATTTTTGGCTTTTCTGGGGCTCGCCTCGCTTATTCTTTTATAGTGATTTCATGACCGTTCATATTTTAAAGCTATGCGTAGGTATCGAAACTATTGAACATCTGTTGGCGGTGAGGCAAGGCCGGGCGCATTTTTTGCCTGATGGCACGCCCTATAATTATCATGTGACCCGTTTTCGCCCGAAACGCGCGGAAGAAATTCTGGCCGGCGGATCACTTTATTGGGTGATTAAAGGTTTTGTTCTGCTGCGCCAACGCATTATCGCATTAGATAGCTTGGAGACGGATACCGGTGTCAAATGCAAAATTATTATGGATGCCAAGATCATTCGCACAGAAAGCCAGCCCCGGCGCCCCCATCAGGGCTGGCGTTATCTGGAAAATTCTGATGTGCCAAGAGACATTGAAGAGGGCGGAAAAATGGATGATATGCCGCCCGATTTATCGAAAAAGCTCAGAGAAATGGGTCTGATTTAATCTATTCCTGCCATAGGATTAATCTATTTCTTGCATAGGAATTGGCATATTGTCTATCAGCCGTACATTGCCGATCACAGCGGCCACAAGCACCCGGGATGATTCGGTGATGACATGGGTTACCGGCTCAAGATTGCGCGATTTTCGCACCTCCAGATATTGCACCTCCCTAAAACCGCAGTCCATCAGATATTTTTTTCCCTTATCAAGGCAATGCTGAAGCGGCAATATGCCTTCGGCTATCTCAGTAAGAATTTGCTGAAGGACTTTGGGAATTTTCAAAGCAATCTCTCGTTCCTGCGGGGTTAAGTAGACGTTACGTGATGATGTGGCCAGTCCGTCCTCATCCCGTATCAGTTTGCCGCACATGACCTCTGTCGGGATGTCCAGATCATTGGCCAACTGCTTCAAAACGGTATATTGCTGAAAATCCTTTTCGCCAAAAAGTGCCACATCGGGCAGGCATTGCAGCAAAAGCTTGGTCACGACTGTGGTAACGCCGTCAAAATGTCCGGGCCGTTTGGCCGCACATAGCCCCTCGGTAATTTTTGTTACTGTCACATTGGTCAAAAAGCCATCAGGATATATTTCGGTCACGTCCGGGGCATAGAGCAGGTCAGTTTCGGCTTCGGCCAATTTTTTGGCATCTTCGGCTTCCTGCCTCGGATATTTATCAAAATCTTCATTAGGGCCAAATTGTTTTGGATTGACAAAAATACTGACCACGACTTTATCCACATGTTTCTGAATTTCTTTGATCAGGGAAATATGGCCATGATGGAGGGCGCCCATGGTTGGCACCATACCAACGCGCAGTCTCTCTTGATGCCATTGTTTGACTTGCGCGCGGAGATGCTGTTTGCGGCGTATGATTTGGAGGGGGGATGTCATCATATTTAGGTTACCCTTTACGCTCTAGGCGCGCATCCTTAAAGTCGCCCAGCCTATTGACCCGAATTATATCTTTGATTTTCTTGACATATTCTGGCCCTTCTTGTGAATAATTGATCAGACTATCGACCAAGGGCTGAACATGCATGACCTGATCGTCACGAAAAGCGCGTCTTTCTCGTCGTAAAGCGCGGTAGGCTTTATGAGTATTTAAGTTTAACATATAACTATCAACGGCTTCTATAATGTTTTTAAAGCATTTCATACGGTGAGTTTTACCATGGTCACGTTGTTCTGGCACCATGCCACAGCCGCTCCCCCATGTCCATTGTCCATAAAGTGCATTGCCTTGCTGGGCAAAACGCGAGGTGCCCCAGCCGCTTTCCTGCGCCGCTTGGGCCAAGGCCAGTTCGGGCGGGATGATGTTCATTCTGTTCTGCAATTCTTCAAGAATTTCACCGCTGCGGGTCAAAAAATCCTGAACATCCTTTACGCTCACTCTATAATGCAGCAACTTCCGGGTTAGCCAGTAATATTCTATTTCTGACAAATCAGTGCCAAGGGTCATTTTGAGGAATATCTTTTTGAGTTTCTTGCGGTCTTGGCGAATGATCTCATTCACTTTCAGGATCGGCGGCAGCAAAGAAGACAGGAAAAGTTCTTTTTTGACCTTTATATCTTTTATTCGGGTCAGTTCCCTGGGCAGATTGGCAAAATAAATTTCCGGCACAGCGGCATTGTTTTGCCGGATACTGGTGATGTCAAAACCATAAGACACAAGATACTTCATGGCATGTTCGCCGTCCCGAAGTTGAATATTTTTAACCATTTTAAGAGGGGAGTAATTCTGTTCTGTCTTTTGCACTTGCCAGTTTGCCAGAGCAATAGGCCCGCCAACAAAAAACACTATTGCAATGAAGATGAGCATAGTGTCTTTGATTGAATTGTGATGATGCATTTTGTACATTTCAGTCATTTATAAATTCTGGTATTAACTCTGGTGTTAACTCTGGTATTAATTTGGGCATTAAAGCTTGATCGGGCCATAAACATGGTCTAGTCAGATGATATTAGCCAGTTTATACTGACATGTCCGAAAAAATATAATGATGAGACGTGAGAATAGAGATTTTCAGGAAATAGGGGAGCACAAAAAATGACAATGTTGACAGATGTAAAGCCAAAAGCTATGTCGGCTGCAAAATCGGCTGGGGCGCATATCATTGTGGTTGGTAACGAGAAGGGCGGATCAGGCAAATCCACCTCCGCCATCCATATTGTGGTCAGCCTGCTGGAGCGGGGCTATAGCGCGGCGGTTATCGATCTTGATGCGCGCCAGAAATCTATCGCCCGCTATATCGAAAATCGGCAATCTTACGCCGATCAGCATAATTTAAAGCTTTCCATGCCAGAAATTCATGTGCTGCAACGGGCGGATGGTAATGATATTTTGGCAATGGAACAGCAGGACAGGGATGTTTTTTCTGCTCTGATCAATAAGCTACAGGCGCAATTTGACTATATTTTGATTGATTGTCCGGGCAGTGACAGTTTCTTGTCAAGACTTGCCCATGCGTCCGCCGATACGTTAATTACCCCGGTCAATGACAGTTTTGTTGATGTGGACCTCTTGGCTAAAGTCAATCCGGACAGCTATAAAGTGGAAAAGCTCAGCCTGTATAGTGAAATGGTTTGGGAAGCGCGAAAAATCAGGGCCGTGAAAGACCGTGGTGCCATCGATTGGGTGGTGTTGAGGAACCGGACTTCGGCCCTTGATGCTAAAAACAAACGCCGGGTTCATAATGTTTTGACGGAATTGCAAAAACGGGTAGCTTTCCGCTATGTACCAGGTTTTGGCGAGCGGGTGATTTACCGGGAATTATTCCCCAAGGGGCTGACGCTTGTCGATTTTAGCCACAGTAGCCCGGAAAAGATGACGATGTCACATGTGGCGGCCCGTCAGGAAATAAGGCGACTGATGGACGACCTGAAACTTCCCGGCTGGAATGAATCGACGCTGGAAGCAGCAGAATAGGACGTAGAAATGCCTTATATTATCATGTTAATTGGTTTTGTTTTTTTGCTTTATGTCATTGCACGTTTTTTGCAAAAATCCAAATCACCAAGAACAAACAAAGTGATCAAATATAGTTTTGCTGTTGTATTTGGCTTGCTGGCCTATTTTTTTCTGGTGATTGCAAAACATATGCCTGCTGGCGGCATATTGGGACTATTGGCCTTCTTATCAGCTCAGGGCGGTCTTTGGCGGTTTTTAGGCGGCAGTGCCAAAGGGGATGGCGGAATTTCAGACGCAAGGAACAGTGCCATGACCCGGGAAGAAGCTCTTGATATATTAGGGCTTTCCGGCACCCCTAATCCAGAAGAAATCAAGGAAGCGCATCATAATATGATGTTGAAAGTTCACCCGGATCAAGGCGGATCGGATTATTTAGCTTCCAAGCTTAATCAGGCCCGGGATATACTCTTATAACTTTTTAATAATATTCTTTTGGGTATGGGCCTCGATGATTTTTTTATTTTCAAATCTTTTAAAAGTGTAAAATAACTGTATCAAAATGGTGAAAACTGTCAGTTTTCTTTACAGTTTTGAAATGGAGAATTTCTTAAGTCACTGAGAAATAAGAAAATATTATTATGGCCCGATTATTGCATTATTTTCAGATGTTAAGAGCATCATATCATAAATAAATATGGTATTTCGTAGAAATGCACGTTATATTATAGGATATGTTTAAGAACATTTAGACAGGTAAGAGCCATGACAGAAATGAAAAAAAACGAGCCAAAGATGAAAAAAGCTGTAAATACGCGCATTAAACGCAGAAGCTTGTTAAAAGCTGGAGCCGTGATCGCGCCATTGGCGATAACATTGCACGGCGGTATACCGTTGGCTCACGCCGCATCGGCCAATTGTATTGATGATATGGAAACACGCATTAAAGTTCCGACATTCACAACAAATGACGGCGGGCAGACCTATCAACGTAATGGTGAACAGCTTTTCAATGCTGAGACTGGCCTAACAGGCCGAATGGTGGGCGGTAATCCGGAAACTCATTGGGAGTATATTGTGGAAGAGGATTTGTTTGGCGCATCCTGCTTGCAATCTTTCAAGAATACAGGTTTCACAGTGAACTAGGGTTGAGGTTTTACTGTTAAAGTCACAAACCGGTAGGGGATATTGGGACTTTGGTCGTCGCAAACAAAATAATACATTTGAATGATTTCATTAACACGGCTGTATTCAGGGTAACCGATACAGCCTGTTTTTTATGGCAGCATATGGACGATGCCCATATCATCTATGATGAAAGATCCGGTCACTCTCAAGCCTTAAATGATTTTGCTTATGAAATTTTGGATATCATTGGGGAAAAACCCTGCCGTTTGAGCGATATTCTGGCGACATTGGCACGTATTCTGGAACGTCCGCTTGAAGAAGAGCTGACGCAACAGGTTTTTCAGACCGTTGCCGAATTTGATAAAATGGGTTTGATAGAGCCTGTCAAGCCAAGCGGTGAGGTCAGCCAATGAACCTTGTGCCAGTTGATGCAAAGCAGCGTTTGTCCGGGCCGGGGCTGCTGATGGGAATCGGGCCGATTACGACCCGTATCTCGATAGAATTCCCTTCTATACGTGATGAGTTCCTGCGTATTTATCAGGGTTACCCTTTTTTCGAAGGGCCGGAAATCATCGATTATTATCTGGATGTCTATGCTAAAAATTTCTTCCGCCGCTATCTGCGGCCTCAAGTGGCGATTAATACATTAATGCGGGATGATTTCGCGCCGCTACCGGAATCCATGGGGTTATTGTCCGTTGAAATGGCCTTGAATTGGCAGGTTGCCTTTGGCTGTAAATCTCACATACTTTTTCATGCGGGTGTGGTGGAAAAAAATGGCATCGGCGTGATCATTCCGGCGATCTCCGGCAGCGGTAAGAGCACGTTATCTGCTGGCCTTGCCTATGATGGCTGGCGGTTTTTCTCTGATGAATTTGGTATGCTGGATGCCGAGACGGGCGCGTTGCACCCCTATCCGCGCCCGGTATCCTTAAAAAACCAGTCCATTCCCGTGATGAAAGAGTGGCTGGGTAGTGAGGACGCTTTCAGCCGGGAATATCACGGCACACCGAAAGGAACAATCTGTTATTTACGCCCGCCGGATTCCAGCCTGGAAAATATGTATAAGCCTGTCCGGCCACGGGTTATCATCCATCCGGTATATGGCCCGAATGCCAAATCGGAAATTAAACCGCTGACCGAAACAATGGCCTTTTTCAGGCTGGTGCGCTCATCAGCGAATTATGGCGATATTGGTGCGCCAGCTTTTCACGCGCTGGCCAAAATCGCGCAAAATTGTATAGCTTGTGAGATTACCTATTCTTCCCTTGAGGAGGGCATTCGTCTGGTCAATAAGTTTATTGACGAGAATATAGCATGATCACGCAAGGCCAAAATCCATTATTGCAGATTCTAAAGACACCGTCCCTGATGCCGGCACTGGATATTGATGGCTGGAACCAGGTTCTTTTTGAGGCCCATATGTTAAAATTGCGCGGGCGGCTCGCTCATGATGCCGAGGCCAATGGGTTATGGGAAAAACTGCCGGATAAGGTTCAGATGATACTGACAAATGCCAAGGTGGAAACCACGGCAAGGCAACGTAAAATCATGTGGGAAGTGAACCGCGTGCGCCGGGCTTTGTTTGACTTCGAGGACAAGGTTATTCTGGTCAAGGGAGCGGCCTATATCGTGAAGGGACTGACATCTGCACTGGGCAGACACAGCGTTGATGTGGATATTCTTGTGGCCAGAAAAAATCTGGATAGTGTTGAAAATCATTTATTTCTAGCGGGTTACGGCAGTCAGATTCTCAATGATTATGATCAGCAATATTACCGGGAATGGGCCCATGAATTGCCGCCGCTTCTTCATCCGGACCGGATGGTAGAGGTCGATGTCCATCACACTATTTTGCAAGTGACCAACAGGCTTTCCCCCAATATTGAGCTGATGATGGCCGCAGCGCAGCAGGTTGAGGATGGGATATATACGCTATGTGATGAGGATATGCTGCTCCATAGTATCGTCCATCAATTTGTTGATGGCACCTTGAAAGGCAGCCTGCGTAATTTGCTGGAACAACATGATATGATGGGGGAATTCAGTGCAGACCCGGATTTTTGGACGCGCTTCATGGATCGGGCAGAGATAGTGAATTTTGGCAGGCCGGTATTTTACAGTTTACGCTATTGCCAGTATTTTCTGAATACATCCATTCCGGCTGACGTCATGCGCCGGGCGGAAAAATATGCGCCGGGCGCGGTGACCTTAATGCTTATGGATATGATGATTTTGCGGGTAATGTTGCCTTTTGGCGACAAGCGTTCAAGATTGAGCGATTATCTGGCGACAAATGGCCTCTATATTCGATCCCATTGGCTGCGGATGCCGCCAATGATGCTGATGACCCATCTGGCGCGCAAACTATTGCGCCGGATAACTTTCTCAAAGGCCTAGAATTTTTCTGATATTTTGTCCACAGCCGCTAAAAATTCATCATAATGATCGATGATGATATCAGGATTGAATGCCGAAATGGGTATTTTACTATAGCCAAATGAGACCGCGATAACCGGAAGGCCCGCCTTTTGGGCGGCAATGATGTCATTGGCCGTATCACCAACCATAATGGCTTGGGGCCGCACGCTGTTCATTTTATCAAGCGTGCCGGTGATATGGCGCGGGTCGGGCTTTTGATAGTCAAAGCTATCGCCGCCAATAATCGTTGTAAAATAATCGGCCAAACCGATTTCTGTCATAAGCTTGTCGGCTAGATGGATAACCTTATTGGTGCAGAGCCCGAGCGGAATGTTTTTTTCTGCCAGTTTTTCGATGACCTGTATGGCACCGGGGAAAATGATGCTCTTGGCTGAGATATTTTCGGCATAATAGGTTAAATATTCAGCCAGAATGATATCTATCTCTGCCGCATCCGGCAGCGCTCCTGTTTCGGAAAATCCTTTGATAATTAAGGCTCTTGCCCCATCACCGACCAAATGCCGGACATGGGACAGGCTCATTTCCGCCCGGCCTGAGGCCTTCAGGACGTGATTGAGTGCCGCCGTCAAGTCCGCTGCGCTGTCAACCAAAGTCCCATCCAGATCAAAAATTATTCCACTCGGTTTTTTGGTCATAAAAATACCCTGAAGCTGTTATAAAATTATTAGTATTCTTGTGGCACCTTGAGGTAAAAATGAGTATTAGAGCTATAAAGCCTGTTATAAATGGAAAAAGAAAATATTACCATGTCTCACTCTGATTTAGCTGTTGTTATCCTCGCGGCGGGCAAAGGCACCCGCATGAAATCAAATCTGCATAAGGTTCTGCACCCTCTTGGCGGGCGAGCGATGTTACATCATTTGATGGATACACTGGCGAGCTTAAAGCCCATGCGTAAGGTCATTGTGGTCGGTGCGGGCAAGGAACAGGTTGAGCAATCCGTGGGCGATCAGGCTGAAATTGTGGTGCAGGAGCCGCAGTTTGGCACCGGCCATGCGGTTCAGGTCACCGATGATCATTTAAGGGATTTTGCCGGCGATGTGCTGATATTATATGGCGACGTGCCGCTACTCTCGGCCGCAACCTTGCAGGAATTACTTAATAAGCGGCGCAGTGATCAAAATCCGGCGGTTGTGGTCTTGGGCTTTGAGCCAAAGGACAGCAAAGCCTATGGCCGCCTTGTGGTGAATGAGCAGGGCAGCCTATTGTCGATCATTGAACATAAGGATGCTTCGCCCGAGCAGCGCGGTATCAGGCTGTGCAATTCAGGCATTATGGCCGTTGATGGTCGCCGAATGTTTGATCTGCTGGACAGCCTTGACAATGATAATGCCGCCGGGGAATTCTACTTGACCGATATTGTCGCCATTGCCCGGGCCAAGGGCTTTGACTGTGCCGTGTCGATGGCCAGTGAAACCGAAGTGATTGGTATTAACGCCCGCAGTGAATTGGCCGAGGCCGAGGCAATTTTTCAGGACGGCAAGCGGCAAGATTTTATGGACGCGGGCGTCACGCTTATTGATCCTGAAACCGTGTATTTCAGTTATGATACGGTGATTGGCCCCGATGTGGTGATTGAGCCGAATGTCATCATCGCGCCGGGTGTTACGGTCGAAGAAGGTGCGGTCATTAAAGGATTCTGCCATCTTGAGGGAGCGACCATTGGCCGTGGGGCAAGCGTGGGGCCTTTTGCCCGGCTGCGGCCAAAAGCGGATGTGGGGGCCGGGGCGAAAATTGGTAATTTTGTTGAAGTCAAAAAATCGACCATCGAAGCAGGCGCAAAAATCAGCCATTTAAGCTATATCGGCGATGCGATCATTGGCGGCGGTGCCAACATCGGAGCCGGCACAATCACCTGTAACTATGACGGCTTTAACAAGGCGCTGACTGAAATTGGTGCAGGGGCTTTCATTGGCTCGAACACCGCCTTGGTCGCCCCAGTTAAAGTCGGGGCTGGTGCCATTGTCGGGGCCGGAAGTGTCATCACCCGCGAGGTCGCCGCAGATGCCCTTGCGGTAACGCGGCCAAAACAAAAAGAAATCGGCGGCTGGGCTTCGGCTTTTCGCGGTAAGCAAGACAAGAAATAAGGGTAAAAATATGTGCGGTATTATTGGCATTATCGGTAAGGAAGACGTGACAACGCGGATATTGGACGGCTTGAGACGCCTGGAATATCGCGGTTATGATTCGGCGGGTATCGCCACTTTGTTTGATGGTGATAAAATAGATCGACGCCGGGCCGAAGGCAAGCTGGTCAATTTGGGAAAACTTTTAACGGACGACGGCCTGCCGGGATTAATCGGTATCGGCCACACCCGCTGGGCGACACATGGCGCGCCGACGGTGACAAATGCGCATCCCCATACGACTGAAAAAGTGGCGGTTGTTCATAATGGCATTATCGAGAATTTTCGCGAATTGCGCGTTGAGCTGTCGGCCAAAGGCCATGTCCTGGAAACAGAAACCGATACGGAGGTGATTGTTCATCTGATCACGGATTTCCTGGATCAGGGACTGTCCGCGCGCGAAGCGGCGGTGCAGGCATTGGATAAGCTAGCGGGTGCCTTTGCCCTTGCGATTATCTTCGAGGGCGAGAGCGAACTTCTGATCGGAGCCAGAAGAGGCAGCCCTTTGGTATTGGGCTACGGCGAGGGGGAGATGTATTTGGGCTCAGACGCCATTGCCCTATCACATTTGAGCAATAGAATTACCTATCTGGAAGAGGGGGATAGGGCCGAATTAACCCGAGAGGCATCACGGATTTTTGATGACGAGGGTAAGGAAGTTATTCGCCAGGTCAATATGGTTTCCGCCGCCAGCGGTATGATTGACAAGGGTAATTACCGCCATTTCATGATGAAAGAAATTCATGAACAGCCAACTGTCGTGGGCCAAACTCTTGGCACCATGATTGATCCCATTCATGGCCATGTCAATTTACCTGATTTGCCGTTTGATCTGTCGGCCATTGACCGGGTGACGATCATTGCCTGCGGCACGTCATTCTATGCAGGGCAGGTGGCGAAATACTGGCTGGAACAGATGGCGCGGATCAATGTTGAGGTGGATGTGGCCTCTGAATTTCGCTATCGGGAAGCGGTCATGCCAGAAGGCGGTTTGGCGATTTTCATATCCCAGTCCGGTGAGACCGCAGATACGCTGGCGGCATTGAAATATGCCAAGGCGCAAGGCCAGCATATATTGAGCATATTGAATGTGCCGCAAAGTTCTATGGAGCGGGAATCAGACGTCGTTCTCTTGACACATGCAGGGCCAGAAATTGGCGTTGCCTCGACCAAGGCCTTTACCTGTCAGTTGGCTGTATTGGCCTGCCTGTCAGTTGCCTTTGCCAAGGCGCGGGGCAAGATAGATGATGCTGAGGAAGCTAGGCTCTGTATCGCCCTGACGGAGGCACCGGCCCGTATGGCGGATGTTTTAAATCATGAAGAGGCGATTAAGGAATTGGCCCTTGAGGTGGCGAAAGCGCGTGATGTGATTTATCTCGCGCGGGGATTGGAATTTCCCATTGCCATGGAAGGCGCGTTGAAATTAAAGGAAATTTCTTATATTCATGCGGAAGGCTATGCGGCCGGGGAAATGAAACATGGGCCGATCGCCCTGATCGATGAAAATGTGCCGATTATCGTTATTGCGCCCAGTGGACGGCTCTATGAAAAAACCGTTTCCAACATGCAGGAAGTGATCGCCCGTAAAGGCCAGGTGATTTTCATCACTGACGAAAAAGGCAGTAAAAGCGACGGGCAGGATGCTATTGCCACCATCGCTTTGCCCATGTTGGATGAATTTGTTACCCCCTTGCTCTATTCGATCCCGGTACAATTGCTGGCTTACTATGTTGCCGTTGCCAAGGGCACGGATGTGGATCAGCCCAGAAATCTGGCCAAATCTGTCACCGTTGAATGATCGGCTTTAATTCATAAAGATGGCTTATTTTTTAGCCCCTTTTTTATCCTCTTTCTTATTATGGGCAATCAACTGCTTTGCCATGTCCGGGTCAATTTTTTTGATCGCCTGTATGGTATAGCGGGAGCCATCAATGAACAGGGCATTACCGCCGTAGGGACAAAAACGATTATCAAATTTTGAATGAACAGCAATCGCGTTGACATATTTTAATTCATGTGACCGGATAGACAATTTAACATAATAGGGCTTGCTTTTGGTGGGCGCATAGAGAATCAGACGTTGATTATCCAGCATAGCCCAATTGCCAATTGTACGGGAAAAAACACAATCCCGGCCCTTATCAAAATTTGAAATATGAGAGTCATATTCTTTTTTATTTAAGGGCTTTATTGCATTCTCTTCAGCTAACGCTGTAAGTCCAGCGGCTAGGATAATGGCCCCGAAAAACCCATTCAGCAGATGTATTTTCATAACAACCTCACCTGTTATTGATCATGAGGTGATGATAGGGCCGCCGATCTGAACCTTTGATGAATATCCTCATGAATATTAGGGGCCGGTTATTTTAATCCTAATATGTCTTTGCCCTGTATGAAATTGATGTCCACAGGAATATCGGCAGTCTTAAGGCGATCAAGGTCAGATTTCAGGCTTTCGCTCATGATGCCTTTGGTTTCCATGAGCAGGACGGCGCGGTCATAATCCCCGTCCCCCTGTATGGTCAGCAACAGATTGCCAAGGCTGTCCATGGCCTTGTCGAATTTATCTTGATCCACCAGATAATATCCAGCGTCATTTATGGCAAATGCGCCCATTTCCAGGAAATAGTTAAAGCGCACCATATTGGCCTTGCCGTGGGCAGAAGAGGCCCCAAACCGGCTGGAGCGGAAAATGCTAGCGACAAAGGTGACATAGTTATCCATCAGCACGCCTTCGGTGATTTCACCCTTTTGGTAGAGCTTTTTAATCATATAGAGGCCAAGAATATCTGCTTTGCCTTCCTCAAAGGAAGAGGCCATCTCTTTCAGGGCCAGCCGCACCGGGCCTTTTCCGGTGATGGTCTCCTTGATGCCAAGCCCGTGGGAGACCTCATGGAACATGGTGTTGGCGAAAAAAGCATCAAAGGTGATATGTTGGCGTTGTTCCGGGGCGATCAATACATCGGCAATCGGCAGCAGTATCTTGTCAAATTTGGCCCGCATGGCATTTTTTAATTGCAGGCGCCGGGTGCCTTTTTTTAACTGGACCTCTTCATCATTGGGTAAATTGATGGCTATGGTTTTTGACCCGGCATTTGAATGGCCAGCGTAATATATCACGTCATAGGCATTGAGGTCAGAATTCGTCCCCGGTGTTTCGGCCTTATAGGCCGCATCAACCGGTAATCCCTGTTGCAGTTCTGGCAGCAGGGAAGCGAATTTTGATAATTTTTCGCTCCATAGCGGATCTTTTATCAGAACGTAGGATTCATAGGCCGTGCGATAGCCGTAGAGCAGGTCTTCATAAGTCTCTATGGCACCGATAACCAGCTCCACCTGATTGCTTTTCATATCCATCCAGGCAAAATCACTGGCCTGATAGTGATCTGACGTCATGGCGTCGGCACGCAAGATAAGATAATTTTTGAATTCGACGTTGTCAGCAAAAGCTGCGGCCTGCCGCAGGAGATCAGCGGCCACGTTGAGTTCTGTTTTATAGAGCTGATGATAGGGGATCACGGTAAGCTTCCCGTCTTCATCGCGTCGCAGAACGGAATAGAGCCCAATTTTATCCGGATGATCAAAGGCATCAAATTCCTGTTTGCTCATATCGGCGGGATAAAAATTAGCGCCGAGAGGCTTTTGTGCAACGTCTTTCAGAAACGCCTTGTCGCCGTCCAGACGATCCCATGGCCCATAATTTTTTTTGACAAAGTCTAAAGCCAGTGGATCCGAAAGTGAGGTAAGAAGTTTTTCCTTGTCACCATAAGCCTGTTGCCAATAAAGCTCATCCATGATCTTGGAGGCGTCAATCAGCAGGCTGATCATCTTTTTCTGATTGTCGCTGAGGTGACTGAGATCAGTGGTCAACTCATAATCGGTGTAAATGCTGGCGCGTTGCTGCGCGGCTTCAGAAACCCAAATATTTTCAGGCGCGGCGACCTTTTCTGCGCCATTGTCACAACCAAAAAGCAGGATAAGGGCCGTAGTCAGTAGCGCAGCCGTGGATAACTTGTTCATCTTATGTCTCCATATTGGGTTTTATTTTTGCCATTTTTTACGTTTTTGACGATCGGAGTCTTTTGCATTTACCCAATGGGCGCCGGCCGTCGTTTGTTCTTTTTTCCAGAAAGGGGCATCGGTTTTTAGCCAATCCATGATAAATTCGGCGGCCTGAAAGGCGGCTTCTCTATGGGCGGAAAGCGTGATCACCAGAACAATCTGGTCGCCGGGGCAAAGCGGCCCATAACGATGAATGACAGTGACGCCTTGCAGGGGCCAGCGTTCTTCTGCTGTTGTGCAGATCGCTTCAAGCTGCATTTGCGCCATGCCGGGGAAATGCTCCAACGTCATCTTGTGAATTTTATTTTTGCCGTGAAAGTCGCGCACCAAACCTGTGAAGGTGACGATGCTGCCAATATCCGTGCGCCCGGCGCAGAGCGCATCAATTTCTGCGGCAATGGAAAAATCATGATCCTGAACACGTATTTTCATCAGAGTCTTATCCCCCGGTCATTGGCGGAAAGAAGGCCACTTCATCACCATCGCGCAGCGGATGGTCAAAATTGACATAACATTGATTAACGGCGGCACGAATGCTCGTCTCGTCTTTGAAAGCCGCCTGGTAATTTTGCCCTCGCGCCCTTAAATGATCGATCAGCTGGCCAACATTTGATATATTTTCGGGCAAGGGTAACGGCTCATTGGAACAGCCAATGGTTTCCCGGATATGTGCGAAATAAAGTAAATCCATCACGGTCACGTCACCATATGACGCAGGCCAGATTTTAAATAATCGTAACCGGTATATAGGGTGAGCAGGGCGGCGAGCCATAAACAGATGGTGCCGATCAGAACAGCATCGATATATTCCGGCGCGGCTTGCCCCACCAGTAAAAAGCCAAGCGCGAAGATCTGAAGGGTTGTTTTCCATTTGGCCAGATAGGACACGGGAACGCTGACTTTCAAGTCGGCGAGAAATTCCCGCAGGCCGGATACAGCAAACTCCCGGCACAGAATAATCACTGCCGCTATGACCGACAGGCCATCAATTCTGTTAAAAGCCACCATCATCAGCAGGGCGGACGCAATCAAAAGCTTATCCGCAATGGGGTCCATAAATTTCCCCAAGGCCGACGTCATATGGTATTTCCGGGCGATATAGCCGTCAAAAAAATCTGTAATGCCTGCGGCGGTGAAAATGGCAAAACTTATCCAATAGGCTTTGTCACCTTCAAGATAAAATGAACCAACCATCAGAGGAATCATCAGGATACGCGAAAAAGTCAATATATTGGCAAGGTTATACATTGCAAAACTTACTTTATGAGAAGATCACTCTTTATGACAGATATTTATAAGCTATCCCACCTGCTCTGCCAAGGGTCAAATAGCATCAGAAGTGCCCAAAGGACTGACCCTAGTCATTTTCGTGGAAATAATCATAGATATTTTTAGCCAGCAGGCGGCTGATGCCGTTGACTTTTTCAAGGTCGGTCAGGGCGGCTCCTTCGACGGCCTTGGCGGAGCCGAAATGCAAGAGCAGGGCTTTCTTGCGGCTGGGGCCTATGCCGGGCAGGCCGTCCAATATGGATTTATGTATTTTTTTGGCCCTTTGTTGTCGGTGGCTGCCGATGGCAAAGCGGTGCGCCTCATCACGCAACCTTTGCAGAAAATAGAGTGCCGGATCATTGACAGGCATCTTAAAGGGTGATCTGCCGGGCAGGTAAAAATCTTCGCGCCCTGCATGGCGATCCGGCCCTTTGGCAATGGCAACAAGGGCAATATCATGCAGGCCCAAATCTTCCAAAATACCCTGAACGGCAGAAAGCTGACCCTTGCCGCCGTCAATGATCACCAGATCCGGCCAATTGGGGCCGCCGCGCTCCGGATCTTCTTTTAATTGTCGCTTGAAACGCCGGGTGATGACCTCGCGCATCATGCCAAAATCATCGCCGGGGGTTATCTCGGTGGATTTAATGTTGAATTTTCGGTAGTTGGCTTTATCGAATCCTTCCGGGCCAGAGACCACCATGGCACCGACGGCATTGGTGCCTGAAATATGACTGTTATCATAAATTTCGATCCGGTCAGGCGGATTTTCCAGATCAAATTTCCCGGCCACGCCCGCCAATAATTTTTTCTGGGATGATTTTTCCGTCAGATGTCTTTCCAGGGCTTCGCGGGCATTTTTCTCAACCATTGCAATCAGGGCATGTTTGTCGCCGCGTTTGGGCAGGGTTATTTTCACTTTATGGCCTGCCTTGACGGTCAAGGCTTCTTCCAGCAGGGCATGCTGGCTGATGTTGTTATTGACCAATATCAATCGCGGCGGCGGTTTGTTATCATAAAATTGTGACAGGAAGGCGGGCAGAATATCTTCAATATCCTGATCCTTGCCATGGCGCGGGAAGTAGGCTTTATTGCCCCAATTCTGTCCGGCGCGGAAGAAAAATATCTGAATGCAACTTTGGCCAGCTTGCTGGAAACCGGCGATGATATCGGCTTCTTCAACATGGCCCTGATTAATATCCTGCCGGGATTGGACGGTGGCCAGCGCCCTTAACCGGTCCCGATATTCAGCGGCAAGCTCATAGTCCTTATCAGCGCTGGCTTTTTCCATCATGAGGGTTAAATTATCTTTGATGGCGCGGCTTTTACCGCCGAGGAAATCATGGGCGGCCTGAACCAGTTTTTTATAGTCAGGCAGGGAGACCTTATCAACGCAAGGCCCGGCGCAGCGTTTGATCTGATACAGCAGGCAGGGGCGGGTGCGGGCATTATATACGCTGTCGGAACAGGTGCGCAGCAGGAAAGCCTTTTGCAGAATATGAAGGCTATGATTAACCGCCTTGACAGAGGCAAAGGGGCCAAAATAGTATCCATCGGTGTTTTTTGCCCCGCGATGTTTCCTGACCTGCGGGGCGGGATGGCTGGTATCAATCAGGATATAAGGAAAGGATTTGTCATCGCGCAGCAGGATATTATACAAGGGTTTTAACCGCTTGATCATATTGGCTTCCAGCAGCAGGGCTTCGACTTCCGTATGGGTGGTGACAAATTCCATCGACCGGGTTTCCGAAACCATGCGGGCAATGCGGTAGGGCAGACTGCTCAATTTGGTATAGCTGGTCACCCGGTTTTTCAGGCTTTTGGCCTTGCCGACATAGAGTACGGTTTCGTTGATATCCATCATGCGGTAAACCCCCGGTTTTCCGGGCAGGTTTTTAACATATTTCTGTATGATTTTGAGGCCGTCGGACATCAGTTTTTCTCGTCTGAAATATAATTAAAACATCATGCGAAAATTTAAAAAATTTCTCAATGATAAAAGGCTAATTTTTTTAATCGTCTGACCTGAACCATATATGCCGAGACGTAAAACATGGTTAATGAAGTGTAAAAATCGTTAGAAATCAAGGGGTAAAGCATATCAGAAAGATTCGCAAAAAAACTATCCACCAATCCTGTGGATAAGTCAGTGGGTAACTTTTGTGGCGTTTATGTTAAAGGGCAGGATCATTGGGGTTTAAGCCAATTGCCTAAAAAATAGGCATAATATTTAACGCATTGAAATACAAAGCAAAAGTTAAAGTCAAGAAACTTTCTGAAAGAATTTGTTGGGTCTGAGAGCTTGTCTTGTAATAAGCGAGAACTGAAGCAGAACATCTGTGCACAAGTAACGGCTGGAAATAGGGTAACTGCGGGTAATGCAAGGCTAATTTGAAGGAATTCTGCGGATTGTATATTTGGATAATGAGATATAATCTATTTTCGGTAACGCTCTATTTCGACACCGACACTGGCGGTGTTTTTTATGGCCTCGAGTTTTTCAACCCGCACTCTTACACATAAAATTCTTGGATCTTGCAGGTTCATTTCGGCAATATTCTCGGCCAGTGTTTCCACCAGATGAATATGGCCCGATTTAACGATGGTTTCAATGGCCACAGCAATCTTTTCATAACAGACAACATTATCAATATCATCATCCAGTTTGAGGCAATTTTCCAAGACGGAAAGATCGACATTAACCCGAATTTTCTGGGCATTATTTTTTTCATGCTCATAGATGCCGATGTAGCTGTCCAATATAAGGTCACGGATAAAAACATGGCGAACGGAACGGGCCGCATCGGCAAATTTCAAGGGGGTCAGATTACTTGTTTTCATGGGACCATATTCCAATGATATTTTTAAATAAGGTTTGACTGTATGCCCAGATACAGCAAATAGGCAATATATAACAGGCAAAAACCGGAACCGATAGCGCGGTTGATTTTTATTTTTCCCATAGCAATCGGCACCAGCATCAACGAAGTGATGATCAATATGGGGAAATCCAGTGTGAAGAACTCTTGCGGCACCGCAATAGGCGCGACCAGTGATGTGATCCCCATTATGGCCAGAATATTAAACAGATTACTGCCAATGATGTTGCCCATTGCCACATCGCCGTGATTGTTACGCGCCGCCACAAGAGAAGTGGTCAGTTCCGGTAAAGATGTGCCAATGGCAATGATAGTCAGGCCAATGACAGCTTCTGATACCCCCAAAGTACGGGCAATGATTGTCGCGCCGTCCACCAGAATATTTGCACCTAAAATCAAACCAGCCAGCCCAAGAACAGTGATAATAGCAGCTTTTGGCAGTGGCAGATCCACGGATGATAGTGGGTCGACATCTTCCAATGCCCGTTCGGCAATATCAATATCATGTTTCAGAATTTGACGATTACTTTTGGCCCGTTTGATGGAAAAATACAGAAAAACAAGCAACATACTGATCATAACTGTGCCTTGCCAGACATCAAAGGGGCCGAAAAATGCCAGGCCAACCAATAAAAATGTCGCCAGCATCATATAAATCAGGCTGCGCCTTATCTCACTATCATCACAGGTGAAGGAATAAAAAAGCGCGGGAATTCCAAGCACAAGTAATATATTGGCGATGTTGCTGCCCACAACATTGCCCAAGGCAATTTCAGCTACCCCGGCAAGGGCCGCGTCAATGCCAACCACAAGTTCAGGGGCGGATGTACCAAATGAGACCACTGTAATGCCAATGATCAATTTGCTGACATGAAATTTTTCGGCAATGGCCACCGAGCCTTCGACCAATTTATCACCGGCGATCACCAAGAGGATAAGCCCGCCAATCACTGAAATATATTCCACTATTTTTTCCATATACTGGTCATATTTTGACCAGATTTCGAATTTCTTATTTTCATGGGTCAATGTAGTGGGTTGTATCTTATTTACAAGTATCTTTTAACGTTAATAATGACAGGGGTGCGTCCGATAATGTTATGGTTATGGGCAGTTGTCCGCCTGGCTCGCCATCTTTTTGGTAACATGCGGGATGGTCGGCACTGACGGTTATGTTTGTCCCCGGGCGGATTGTGACCGATTTATCATAGGGGATTTTGCCCCGTATCATTTTCAGGGCATAGCCTAACGCCGCAAACCGGCCAGTATTTTGAAATAATAGGACTTGAAACGCGCGCTTTCCTATATCACCATCCGGTGCGCTGACATATGCCCCACCATAAAACTGGCCTTTGGATATGATGACAGCGCTGGCCGGATGGGCTTTGCCATCTATGGTAACCTGATATACTATTGGCCGATAGCAGAGTATCTGCTTGAGAAAAGCGAGCGCATAAGCCGCCTTGCCAATGATTTTCTTGAGCGACAGGTTAACTGCGATGACCGCCTGTGCATCCGGGCCCATACTGACCATAAGAGAGAAATATTGATCTTGTATTTTACCGAGCCAGCAGTCCTTTGCCGTCCCATCAAGTATGGTTTTGGCAATGGTTTCCGCCTTTTCATCTGGCAGTATTTCCTTGGCCAGAACATTTGCGGTGCCCAAGGGAATAATGCCGAGGGGCAGGGCGGACGGATATAAGCCATTAAGGACTTCATTTATGGTGCCGTCCCCACCAGCGGCGCAAATCTTATCATAGGGACCATTTTTATAGGTCCGGGCTATGGCGCGGCCATGGCCGCTGGCGCGGGTTTCTTTAATGTCGATCTGGGACGAAGAAGCACGGAGCAAGGCAAGGGTGCGGCCAAATAACTTTGTTGTCTTTTGGCCAGCCGCCGGGTTGTGAATGATAAGTATCTTGCCGGGCTTATCATATCTTACCATGCTATAACTCAGATAAGAGCTGTTTTACCGCCGCCATTTGTGAAAAGTCCGGATCATCCTTGATCAGGCGCTCCAATATCTTCCGGGCCTGTTCTTTCTGTCCAGACAAAACGAGGGCATTTGCCTTGCCCAAGGTAAATGCAGAACGGTTTTTCCGGTCCGTGGTGGGCAAGAGGGCCAGGGCCTGATTAAAATGATTAACCGCTTTTTCCGCCTGTCCCTGTTTCATCAAGACTTGGGCATATGTATCAATAATAGCCGGATTATTCGGGGCTATATCCAAGGCTCTCTGGGCATGGCCTAGGGCTTTTTTATCCTGATTATCCGCCAGATAGACCATCGCCAGATTATTATGGGCGTGAAGCGCGGTCTTTTTGGTTATATTATCCTTGATGGCCAGCATGTCCTCATACTGTTGGCGGGCCTTGTCATTATCCCCACCGCGCATGTAAAGATCGCCGAGGAATTGTCTGACAGCGATATTTTTCGGGTTTTTATCGGCCCATGTTTTGGTGACATTAACGGCATCATTATATTGATCATTTTTTGCCAGATTACGGGCATAGAGCATGGAAATTGCCCCGACATTGGGATATTGCTCATATAATGGGGTCAGAATGGCTAGCGCCGCGTTTACATTACCACGGTTGGTTTCCATAGTGGCCTTGATGATATCCTGCTGTAGGGCCAGCTGTATATTGGCCGGTTTCAGGCGGTTAAGTATTTTTTCTGCCTGATCGTTTTTTCCCGTTGAAATATATAATTTGGCCAGCTCAATCTGATTTTCATAGTCATTGGGGGTCAACCCGTCTATTTTTTCCAAAGTTGCGTGATATTTCCTTTGATCGCCAGTGAGCAGATAGCCCCGCATTAAAAGCTTTAAGGCCTGGATATTATTGGGATTATTATTTGAAAAAGGCTCAAGCATGGCCACGGCATTCTGCGCCTGTCCATTTCTTAAATAGGCCTTGCCGGAGATGAGTTGGTATGAGGCCGTTGCCTTAATGGCAGCGGGCAGTTGATTAAGGTTTTTCAGGGTTTCCTGCGGCTGACCTATAACGGTATAATAGTCAGCAAATAGCATTTTGCTAAAATCGGTGACTTTATCATTCTGCACAGCAGTATCGACGATTTTTTTGGCTTCTTCAAAGTTTTTATCCTTAATAAGGTCATCGAGCAAAAGTTTTCCTGAGCCTATATCGCTGGGATCAAGTTTTATGGCTTGGTGGGCAAGGCTCAGGGCCTTGTCCTGATTGCCGTGCATTTTCTCAAATATGGCATAACGGGCCTTGATTTCGGCGACATCCGGGGCGATTTCCATTGCCTTTTCAAAATCCTGTCGCGCGCCGGCATTATTTTTCAATGTGGTTTGCAGGACGGCTGACATGACCCAGGGTTTATATTTGTCACCGGCGATGTTTTTATAGTCTGTGATATATTGGGCCGCTTTGTCATATTGCTGTACCTGAAGTGCCTTGTTGGTCAGCGCGTAGAGAATTTCTTCCGGCTCCATCTTGGCATCATCAGCCCTCAGGGCTTTTTCCAGATTGGCAAATCCTTCATCATAATTGCCTTGGGCGATTTGAAGCAGCCCGATATTATTTTGAAAGGATTGTGCGTCTGGCATCTGTTCTGCGAGTTTTTGATAGGCTTCCAATGCGACGTCCGTTTTACCGATTTTTGCCGAGGCAAGGGCCACAAGGTTTAACAGTTCGGCATCCGTTTGATTTTCAGCGGTTTGTCCAGCGTCTTCAAGCAATTTGGCGGCCGCCGCATTATCATTAAGCTTTAACTGTGTCGCCACAAGAAGTTTTAGGGCGGAAATAGAGCCTGTCCGATTATAGAACAGGCTTAATTTTTGATGAGCATTCTCAAAATCATCCAGGAAATATGAACTGGCGCCGTTGATGAGAGAGGCCTCCAGATTACTTGGGGCTAGAGTGAGAACGGCGTCACTGAGTGTTTTGGCGTCGGCATATTTTCTTTCCATCAGGGAGATATTTGACAGCAGATAATTGACCCGGATTTGTTTTGGATAACGCGTTGCTATCGGCTCGATCCATTCCCGGGATTTGTCATAATTTCCCTGGAGTAAATAGCTATAACCAAGTTCCACTTTATATTGCGGATATTGGGGATATTTCTTCACCAGCCTGTGGTAGACGTCCTGTGCCAGGTCTATTTTGTCCTGCCGGATGAGTAATTCTGCCATTACGGCAAGATTTTCTCTTTGATCTTTAACAATGGCATCGGCCTTATTCAGCCAATCCAATGCCTCATCCAATTTTCCTGTTAATGCAGATACCCATGCTTTTGAGATTAAGACCCGGGTGTTGTTGGGGCTTATATCATAGGCCCGCTGGATATATCTTTCGGCGATATTCATATTTTCTATGAATAGAGTGGGGTTGGAACGATCGCGGGATGCAATATAGGCCCGCCCGACAATTTCATAGATCAGGGCGTTGTTTGACCCCTGCTGAAGTTCTTTTTCCAGTCTGTCGATAATTTTGGACGGGTTTCGCTGATAGAGCCAGGATTCCGCAAGTTCATGTTTGATGAAATCAGGGTTATAGCCAAGGGCGATCGCTTTATTAAAAGCAATTTCGGCCGCTGAGCCATCCTCCAGATCAAGAAAAATTTTCCCGCGCAGCAGCTGCAGGTCGGCATTTCGCGGGAAGTTGCGGATGCCGGCAGAAAGCTCAAGAATGGCCAACCGGCTGTCCCCGGCGGCATGTGCTTCGGTCGCGACAGTGATATATTCGGCTTCTGTTCGCACAGTGGCATCGCTGCAAGCTGCCAGAAAAAGGGTGACCAGGAGTAAGGTTGTATATTTTATGCCCTTAAATCTGTTGTATATTGCCTCTTTGCTGCTGAATGATCCGGTGCAGATACTTAATCTTGTCATTTTTCGTCCCGATGGTTGCCTTGCCGTATATGTGATGATGAATTACACTATGATGAATATTTTTATTCTGTCTATTCTTAAAATGTAAAGAAACAGATAAATATCGGGCTATTAGGGCAGATTTTTACGAAAAACGCAAGGGTGTCGGATTTTTTTACAATTATTGAAAAACTTAAAAAATATTTTAAAAACAATGAGATAGGCGATAAAATACGAGATATTTAAACCAACGGCTATCGTAAGGCAAAAAAACTGTCGGAATTCTTTACAAGTTTGGTTACAATAGTTGAAAAATAGGGTCATGATTACGGTAAAAACATAAAATATTGTTTAAAAACAGATGGTTAAATTTTTTGGCACGGTGGTTGCATAGTAAGTAGCGAGAATTGAAACAACATTCTCATAACATTTGAGAAATATTTGTTTTTAGAATTAAATAGTCGAAGTTTAATATTGGAGAAGTAAAATGAAAAAGAATATTTTAAGCACATTGCTGGTTGGTGCCGCAGTTGCGACAATGGGAATCGCGTCTGCTCAAGCTTCCACATTGGATAGCGTCGCTGGCGACGTTAAGTTTCTTTATGACGGTTTTGATGCCGCACAGACAAACTATGACTTTGGTAGTGTCGTCGGCGGTGTTTTATGTGACGATAGCGTTGTTGGTGATGAATGTGATCACGCGTCAAATCTTGGCGGCGGTAGTTCAACGGCACCTGGTGCGTCGGACGGCGTGAGCGATACATGGGGCGTAACATCCGTATCCTCAATTCAGACGAACCCACCTTTCCCTGCTGCTGGTAATACACTGTGGAACGAAGGTGATGACGGTGAATATCTGTTGACTTATTTCCACGGTTTTGAAGATATCCTGGTGACCACAGACTTTGCGGTAACTCAGACATTTTCTACAGGCGGTATGGTTGACATCTATGTGGTAACGCAGGCTCAAAGAGATGCAGCATTTGCAGCAACCGATCAGACAGCTCTGGACGCTCTTCTGGCCCCTTTGACAGCATATCTGGAATTGTCATTCATCCCAGGTTGTAGCGGCGCAGTCGCGGCGGCAACATTATGTGGTACATTCGATGCTGACGACTTCCGCGGTGACTCAGAAGGTCTGGCTATTGCGACAGGCGGAACAGCACTGAGCAAGTATCCTGAGCAGTTTGAATTTGAGCATTCTGTTGAGCCTTGTTTTGCAGATTTCAGCTCTTGTGGCGGTGGCAGCAGCTACAATGTTGTAATTGACAGTGGTTCTGCGACAACAACAGCACTTCCTGAGCCAGGCGCACTTGGTCTTCTTGGACTGGGTCTGGTTGGAATGGGTCTGATGGCACGTCGCCGGAACGCCTAAGGCAAGCTAACGTCTGATATCATTAATATCAGCAGCTTGAAAAGTTGAAGCCTAAAAATTTGAAGAAAGGGATGGTTTTTACCATCCCTTTTTTATTGCCTAACATAAATTCCCCTGCCTTCGTCATAACAAGGCAGGGGAATTTATGTTATAGCGTTTTTCAATCGCCATGCTTGTTGGGAAGGGTTATATATATAGTAATTATTTCCACCATAGGGAAAAGCTATAATATGATTCTGTATATAATTTTGGGGGTTTTTGAAAAATGACCAGCTATGTGGCGCGGGAGACATTACAGGTGGCCACTGAGTTGGCTGACTTTGTCGAAACTGAAATTCTGCCCGGCCTGGGCCTGCCCGCAGATCAAATATGGCGAGGCCTCGAAGGACTGGTGCGTGATTTCAGCCCGCGCAATATGGTCTTGCTGGATATTAGGGACAATTTACAAACATCGCTGGATATCTGGCAGGCGGAACATGCCGGGGCCTGGGACCAGGGCGCTTATAAGGATTTCCTCTATCAAACCGGTTATCTGGTGCCGGAGGGGCCAGCCTTTCAGATTGGCACAATAAACGTTGATCCGGAAGTCTCGACTCTTGCCGGGCCACAGCTTGTCGTGCCTCTGGATAACGCAAGATACGCCCTGAATGCGGCCAATGCCCGCTGGGGCAGTCTATTTGATGCCTTCTATGGTACGGATGTGATCGAGCCGCCGGAAAATGCTGCCTCCGGTAATGGTGCCGCCCGCAGGGTGAAAGTGATGGCGCGGGCCAATGACTTTCTGGATGCCCATTTCCCCTTAGGGGCTGGCAGTCACCATCAGGTCAGCCGTTATTATGTGGAAGAGGTCGAAGGCCGTTTCGCCCTTCACGCCATCTTGAAAAATGATCAAAAAACAACTTTGCAGGATAACGCATTGTTTAAAGGGTCCCGCATCAGCGGCAATGTCCTGCATCTCTTGCTGCGCCATCATGGCCTTTATGTGGAAATTGTGATTGACCGGGCCGATCCGGTGGGGGCGGCCAATCCTTCCGGCGTTAGTGATCTTTTGCTGGAATCTGCCCTGTCCACCATTATGGATTGTGAGGATTCCGTTGCGGCGGTGGATGCGGCGGATAAGGTTGCGGTCTATGGCAACTGGCTGGGATTGATGAAGGGCGACCTGTCGGTAAATTTCACAAAAGGCGGCAAATTGATCCGGCGTAGCCTTAATCCCGATCGACTATACACGGATATTATGGGTGATGAACTTACTCTTTCCGGGCGCAGCTTGATGCTGGTTCGTAATGTGGGGCATTTGATGAGCACGGATGCGGCCCTTGACGCGGCGGGCAATGAAATCCCCGAGGGTATTTTGGACGCCCTGATCACAAGTCTGGCCGCGCTTTATGATCTGAAGAAAAATATCAATAGAAAAAGCATTTATATCGTCAAGCCCAAGATGCACGGCCCTGATGAGGCGGCTTTTGCCAATGATATTTTTAACCGGGTTGAGGATATTTTAAAGTTACCGCGTTATACCATAAAAATTGGCGTGATGGATGAGGAGCGGCGCACAACCCTTAACCTTAAAGAATGTATCCGGGCGGTAAAGGATAGAATTTTCTTCATCAATACCGGTTTTCTCGATCGTACCGGCGATGAAATTCATACGGATATGGCCGCCGGGCCTATGACACGCAAAAATGCCATGAAGAATGAAATCTGGATTGAGGCTTACGAACGTTGGAACGTGGATATAGGCTTGGCGGCCGGCATGGCCGGCAGGGCGCAGATTGGCAAGGGCATGTGGGCCATGCCCGCTGAAATGCGCCAGATGTTGGACAACAAAGGGGCGCAGCTTTTGGCCGGGGCCAGCTGCGCTTGGGTGCCGTCGCCGACAGCAGCAACGCTGCATGCCCTGCATTATCATGAGATTGATACGGCAAAGATAAGGGCAGAATTGACGCGCCGCCGTCGGGCCTCTGTGGAGGGTTTACTGACATTGCCCTTGCTTGGGCAACAGCCACTGGCCGCCGATGATATCAGGCAAGAACTGGAAAATAACATTCAAGGACTGCTGGGTTATGTGGTGCGCTGGATCGATCAGGGCATTGGCTGCTCTATCGTGCCGGATATTAATGATGTCGGCCTGATGGAAGATCGGGCGACATTACGAATTTCCAGTCAGCATGTTGCCAATTGGCTTCATCACGGTATATGCACGGCACAAGAGGTGAGGGAGGTTCTGATGCATATGGCCGCTGTGGTTGATGCGCAAAATCGCGCGGACGTTAATTATCAGCCCATGGCCCCGGAGTTTAATGGCGTTGCCTTTATGACGGCATGTGACCTAATATTTAACGGGCGGGCGCAGCCAAATGGCTATACTGAACCCATTCTTCATACGCGGCGGCGGGAGGCAAAAGCTCAAAAGGCGTGATGCTGGTTTAAAACAATAAAAAATTTAAGGAATAAAAATGGAATTAGACATTACGGGTTGGTTGGGCATGGCGCTTAGATGGTTGCATCTTACGGCAGGTATTGCATGGATTGGCTCATCTTTTTATTTCATCTGGCTGGATAATCACCTGCGTAAACCAAAAAATGCCGCAGACAGTGAAAAAGGCGTATCGGGTGAAGTATGGTCCGTTCACGGCGGGGGTTTTTATCACAAACAGAAATATAATGTTGCTCCGGCTGAAATGCCCGGCGAATTACATTGGTTTAAGTGGGAAGCTTATTTCACATGGATCAGCGGATTTTTATTACTTGCCTTAATGTATTATTATGGTGCGTCAGTATTTCTTGTGGATACGGCGAAATATGATATGTCGCCGGCCATGGCTGTGGGCCTCGGCCTATTGTATCTTCTGGCAGGATGGATCTGTTATGACCTGTTGTGCCGTTCGGCGATTGGACGGAATAATGCGGCTTTTGGGCTGATCTGGTTTGCCCTGCTGACGGTATCCGCCTGGGTATTGGCACAGGTTTTTAATGATCGGGGGGCTTACATTCATGTGGGTGCCATGATTGGCACGGTGATGGCGGCCAATGTTTTTATGGTCATCATTCCCAATCAGAAAAAGGTTGTCGCCGATCTTGTGGCGGGCAATACGCCGGATCCCAAGCTGGGGCAGGTGGCCAAACAACGCTCGTTACATAATAATTATATGACCCTGCCGGTACTGTTTCTTATGATCAGCAGTCATTATCCGCAAACCTTTGCCAATCCGAATGGTTGGTTGATCCTGAGCTGCCTTGGCGCACTTGGTTGGTTGATCCGTCATTTCTTTAACCTGAAACATCAAGGCCGAACCAAATATGGTCTCGCGTTGCTTGCGGTGGCGGGTTATATTGCCATTATGGTTTTAGCGGCTTATTTCAAGGATACGGCCCGCTTGGATAGTGCAGTGGAGGCCAATCAGGTCAGCTATACAACCGTAGAAACGATCATGAAAACCCATTGCACCAATTGCCACGGCGCGGCCCCGACCCATGAATTTTTTGAGGAAGCCCCCAATGGTGTCATCTTTGATACTAAGGCGGAAATTGTGAAATTCCGCCAGCAAATATTTGACCGCGTTATGATCAGTCAGGACATGCCCCTTGGCAATGAAACAGGCATGACCGACAGTGAACGGGCGCACCTGGCCGCATGGCTTAAATCCTATGAAGGAAAATAGCATGAGAATCCTTCGCGCAGGCCCTCTTACCGCGTCTGTTTTCGCGCCTTTTGGTGATGTGGTGGAGGCCTCAGAAACCCAAATGCAGCAGCAGATTAATGCGGGACATACCGTGCGTTTTCATGATTTGGCCAATATCCACTGTTTGGCTAAATCCGGGAGCAAATCAAATAAGGTGGCCGCGAATATATTCCGTTCGGTGGCATGGGACATGCCCGTGATACTGCACCAGATGGAACGACATCCTAAATCGAGCCAATTGTTCATGCCGCTGGGGGTAAATCCCTATTTGGTGGTGGTGGCTTTGGCCGGTGATTTTGATATGGATAACATTTGCGCCTTCCTTGCGACGGCAGATCAGGGGGTCAATTATCACCCGGGAACATGGCATCATTATAGTCTGGCTCTCGGGCAGGAAAGTGACTTTTTTGTGGTGGATTACGCGGGCCTAGAGGATAATTGTGATGTCATAGATTTGCCGCAACCCTTAGAGATTAAGATGTAACTCTGGGGTTTTGGCCAAAAATTTCCAGCAGTTGGGCGATGACGCCAATGGCGATCACTTCCGGCTCTTTCCCCTTTATGGACGGCAGACCGATGGGGCAGATCAGTTGGTCACAGGCCTTGCGGCTGAGGCCTTCTTGTTCCTGAAAACGCTTTATGAAGCGATTTCGTTTGGTTTTTGAGCCAATCAATCCGCAATAGGCGGCATCTTCGCGGGCCAGAATAGCGGCGGTCACGGCAAAATCAATCTGATGGCTATAGGTCATCACCAGAAAGACTGACCCCGCCGGGGCTGTGCGGGCAATTTCGCCGGATGAGGCGGTCAGGCAGATTTGTACGTTGTCAGGAACGTTGGCTGGGAAAGTATCCTTGCGGTTATCGACCCATGTGACCCGAAAGGGCAGGCCGCTCATCCGCTCGGTAATGGCTGCGCCCACATGACCCGCGCCAAAGAGAAATAGTGGGATACGCTGATCACCTAAAGGTTCGTTAAAATGATTTTCGGTTTTTTCCATGATTGCGGCTGCGGGCATGATTTCTTTGTGTGGCCTGTCCGTCCTCAATGCCGTGACCAGTTGCGCAGGCTGAAGATTTTCATCTGCCGCAGCAATGGCTGTGAGCAGGGGCAGATGTGACCTATTCAATCTCTCCAGTAACAGCTCGACACGTCCGCCGCAACATTGCCGGCTTTTGGGTCCAAGGGGAATGTCCATCTGTTTGACATGACACGCGCCGGCCGCGCCCATCAGGCGGGCTTGGGTGATAATCATATGCTCCAAAGTGCCGCCGCCGATAGTGCCGGTGATATTTTCTGGGCCAATCAGCATTTTTGTACCGGCATCCCGGGGGATGGAGCCATGCACCCCGTATATGGTGGCAAGTATGACCCAGCCATCTTTGTTGATCATATCATGTGCATGACGGGTCCAGTGGCGCATCAGGTGAGCTTGCTCATTATTTCTTCTGCGGTCGCAGGCGCATTGAGGGCGGGTAATTGGCCCGCGCCATTGGCATTGGCCACCGCATGGGTCAGGGCCGAATGAACGGCGTTGGCCAGCATCAGGGGCGGCTCGCCAACAGCCTTGGATTTATGGATAGTCTCTTCCCGGTTGGAACCGTGCCACAGGTCAATATTCAGACAGTTTGGCCGATCGCCGCTGGTGGGAATTTTATAGGTGGAGGGGGCATGGGTGCGCAAAATTCCCTGGTCATCAAAGACCAGCTCTTCTGTGGTCAGCCATCCGGCTCCCTGAATAAAGCCGCCTTCGATCTGGCCCTTGTCAATGGCCGGATTAAGGGATTTGCCGACATCATGAAGGATATCAACCCGCAGAATTTTATTTTCGCCGGTTAACACATCTATGATGACCTCTGCAACCGCCGCCCCGTAAGAAAAATAGAAAAATGGCCGTCCTGTATGGCTTGCGCGGTCATAATGGATTTTCGGGGTCTTGTAAAAGCCGGTGGATGACAGGGAAATTCGGCCGAGGTAGGCTTGCCGGATCACTTCGTTAAAACTGATCTCCCGGGAGGGCAGCTGCAGATGATTATTGCGGAATATAATGGCATCAGCCGGGCAATCATAATGGGTCGCCGCAAATTCGATCAAGCGGTTTTTCAATTTCCGGGCCGCCGCCAAGGCCGCCATGCCATTAAGGTCGGAGCCGGAGGAGGCCGCCGTGGGCGATGTATTGGGGACTTTGTCCGTTCTGGTGGCGGAAATTTTGATGCGGTCAATATCAATTTGGAATTCATTGGCCACCACCTGGGCGACTTTAATGAACAGACCTTGGCCCATTTCCGTGCCGCCGTGATTAAGATGTATGCTGCCGTCTGAATAGATATGAATAAGCGCACCGGCCTGGTTAAGATGCAGCAAGGTAAAGGATATACCAAATTTAACCGGGGTCAGAGCGATACCTTTTTTAAGATATTCATGGGTCTGGTTAAACGTCGAAATCTCGGTGCGGCGGCGGCGGTAATCAGCGCTTCTTTCAAGATCGGTGATTAATTCCGGCGCAATATTATCTTCAACCGTCATGCCATATGGGGTGATGTTGCGGCTGTCCTTGCCATATAGATTTACCTTGCGCACATCAAGCGGGTCTTTGGATAGCCCACAGGCGATAACGTCGATAATCCGTTCAATGGCGATCATGCCTTGAGGGCCGCCAAATCCCCGAAAGGCGGTGTTGGATACGCTATTGGTGCGACATCGATAAGAAGTGATGGTGACATTTTCCAGAAAATAGCAATTATCCGCATGAAACATCGCCCGGTCATTAATGGCCGGGGACAGGTCAACAGAATAACCGCAGCGCGAGGCCAGTATCAGTTTAAGACCCAAAATGCGGCCCTGGTTATCAAAACCGACATCATAATCAATACGAAAGTCATGACGTTTTCCGGTCATGATCATATCATCGTCCCGGTCCACTCGGCATTTGGCGGCGCGGCCTGTTTTGCGGGCAACCAATGCGGCGGCAGCGGCAAAAAGTGAGGGATGGGTTTCCTTGCCGCCAAAGCCGCCGCCCATACGCCGCACTTCGACCGTAACCGCGTTATTGGCTATCTTGAGGAGTTTTGCCACCAGATGCTGCACTTCAGTGGGATTCTGGGTTGAGGACCAGACATGAACATCGCCATCTTCTTTGGGTTCGGCAAGGGCAATCTGACCTTCCAGGTAGAAATGATCCTGCCCGCCAACGCGAAAGCGGCCTGCCCGCCTGTGGGGGGCCGCTTTAAGCGCGGCGGCGGCATCGCCTTGCTCCATACATTGCGGGGCTTCGATATAGGATTCTGCGGCCATGGCGTCATCAATGGTCAGAATGGCCGGATAATCCTCATAATCGATTTTAGCAAGCCGCGCTGCGCGGCGGGCTTGATCCCGGGTTTCGGCGGCGACTGCAAAAATGGATTGCCCGTGGAAATGAACAATTTCTTCGGCAAAGAGCGGATCATCCCCGGCAAAGGGGCTGACGTCATTCTTGCCGGGAATATCGGCAGCGGTCACAACGCATGCCACACCTGGCGCGGCGCGTACCGCATCAAGATTGATGGATTTTATACGGGCATGGGCGCGGCTGCTCTGGCCGAGGCAGATATGCAGCAGATTGTTTGGCTCCGGCAGGTCATCGATATAATCGGCACTGCCAGCGACATGTTTATGGGCGCTGTCATGGCGCAGTTCCTGATGTATATCGCCCTTAATTTCAGGATGGCTATTGATCTTAGCCATGCTGTTCTCCCTGAAGTTCATTAACCTGAAATCCATCAGCACCCACAAGGCGGGTCTCGGCATTGGGGGTGCTATATTCAATATAGGCTTTCAGGAGCATATTTTGAGCAACCTTCAGGCGGTAGGCGGCACTGGCGCGCATGTCGCTGATAGGCGTGATGTCTTTTGCCAATACGGACATAGCAGCTCGCAGGCTTTTCTCCTGCCATTTGGCCCCAATTAGTGCTTTTTCTGTTAACCGCGCCCGCCGCGGCGTTGCCGCAACACCGCCGAAAGCAAGGCGGGCGGACGTTATGACACCGTCTTTTAGGGTGACGGAAATCGCGCCGCAAACGGCGGAGATATCCTGATCAAATCTTTTGGATATTTTATAGGCCCGAAAATGCTGGTCTCGGGCGAGATAAGGAATATGGATAGCGGCGATAAATTCACCCATTGCCCGGTTCTGTTTGCCGTAACGGATAAAATAATTTTCCAGCGGCAAGCGCCGGCAACCATTAACGCTTTGCAAGATAATCTCTGCCCGCAGCGCGATCAACACGGGCATACTGTCACCGATCGGCGAGCCATTGGCAATATTGCCGCCGATGGTGGCCCTGTTGCGTATTTGGGTTGAGCCAAGGCGGCGGATCACTTCGCCTAAATCCGGATAATATTTGGCCAGAACAGGCAGGGCATTGGCAAAGCTCACCCCTGCGCCTATCTCCAGATGGTCTTTATTTTCTGAAATTTGGGCCATTTCCGTGATTTGACCGAGATATATTACCCTATCCAGATGACGTAATTGCTTGGTGACCCAAAGCCCGACATCTGTCCCCCCGGCAAGAAGGATCGCATCCGGATGGGCAGCAAATATTTCTGCCAGTGCGGCCTTGGTTTTCGGCGCAGAATAATGCCGGATATCGCCCGTATCAGGGCAGGTCCAGCTTAACGACATCGTGCTGGGACGGGCCATATGGACCAGTTGTTTTTTCCAGTCTTCCTCTAGGGCCAATAGAGTGTCATCGGCATGTTCAGAAATGGCCTGACGCACGGCGTCAATAAGCGGGCCATATCCGGTGCAGCGACATAAATTCCCGGCAAGAGCCTCATTAATTTGGTCAAGGTCAGGCCCGCCGCCTGAACGGATATAGGCAAATATGGTCATGACAAAACCTGGCGTACAGAAACCACATTGCGATCCTTGCAGGTCGGCGGTGGCCTGTTGTACGGCATGTAAAGTGCCATCGGGCCTGACCAGGTCCTCGACCGTTAAAATTAATTTGCCGTCCAGTGTCGGCAGAAATACAATGCAGGCATTGACCGCTTCGAAATGTAAAGCACCGCCCTTTAAACTGCCGATCACTACACTACAGGCACCGCAGTCGCCTTCGCCGCAGCCTTCCTTGGTACCGGTGCGGCGGGCTTCATAACGCAGATAATCCAGCAGGGTGCGATTTGGGTCCACATCTGCCATTTCATGGCGTTTGCCGCCGAGCAGAAAACATATGCTATTTCGGGCGCTCTTTAGGGCCATGCTGGTACTTTCTAGCTGCCGCGATACGTGCTGTAGCCATAGGGCGAAATCAGCAGGGGAATGTGATAATTGGCCTCTGCATCATTAATACCGAACGCGACGGGTACCACGTTCAAAAAAGCGATGCCACCGGGTGATGCCCCGGTGGTGGTAAAATTAGTGGCGGCAAAATAGGCCCCGACATGAAAGTCAATCTGATAGTGTCCAGGCGTTAAGGCTTCGCCCATCAGCAGCGGGTTATCGCATCGGCCATCCGCGTTGGTTTTAACATCGGTCAGAATTTTATCTGAGCCTGCGCGACGTAAAATAATTTGAATGCCTGCTGCGGGTTTTCCCGATGCAGTATCCAATATATGTGTGGTGATTTTTCCCATGGGTTCTCTTCCCTAGTTTATGTTATTCTATGTAAGCTTCTGGCAGATTGCAATTTTAAAGTAAAGATTATTGTTGACAATTTACGCAATTTTTTGTCTACATTTTAGAGGGGTTTAAGATATACGGAGGTCAAAATGACCATGAGGGATGCACGGTGCGGGGATGATATTTATCGTCATATCCGCGAGACTGTGTTGGAGCAACGGTTATTACCGGGCACCAAATTGACGGAAGAGGCGCTGTGCGACATTTATGGTACCGGCCGGGCCACCATTCGCAGGATACTTATTCTGCTGGCGGAAGATCACATTGTCACCCTCGAAAGAAATAAGGGCGCCGTGGTATCAAGCCCATCGGTTGATGAAGCAAGACAAGTGTTTGAGGCCCGAATTGCGCTTGAACTGAGTTTGCTGGACTGGGCTATGGAACGCATTTCGAAGGAAGACTTAAAAATTTTACATGATCATATGGACCGGGAGAAGACGGCTCTGGGTCTTGGCGATATTGCGCTGTGGATACGTCTGTCCGGAGAATTTCATATGCGTATAGCGGCGATTGCGCGCAATGAACCCTTGGCGAATGCTCTGGAGAAATTGATTTTTCGCACGTCGCTTATCATCGCCCGTTATGGACGGCCCGGCAGTGTTAATTGCTGTCTTGAGGAACATTCTGCTCTTGTGGCGGCTCTCGCAGACGGTGACAGGGCAAAGGGATGCGCGGTTCTGACAGGTCATTTGAACCATATTCGGGAAAGCCTGATATTTACCGCAGCAGGGGAGAGTGAAGATATATATCGTGCGCTTTCCCCTGATTTGGCTTCTGATTTGGCCTTTGAGCGAAAGGTGAATTGATCATGTCAAAGGAGGGGGATTATCCACGTGATATTATCGGATACGGGCCCACGCCGCCGCAGGCCAACTGGCCGTCTGATGCACGTCTTGCGGTGCAATTTGTCCTGAATTACGAAGAAGGCGGTGAAAAGTCAATTTTACATGGTGATGCGGGCGCGGAACAATTTCTGTCCGAAATTATCGCTGCCAGGCCCGTGACAGGCGCACGTCATATGAGCATGGATTCTCTCTATGAATATGGCAGCAGGGTTGGTGTCTGGCGGCTGCTGAAACTTTTTGCCAAATATGACATCCCGTTGAGCATTTTTGCGGTGGCCATGGCATTGGACCGCAATCCTGCCGTGGTAGAGGCCTGCCTGAAGGCGGGCCATGAGATTTGTTCCCATGGCTATCGCTGGATTGATTATCAGGATGTGCCGATAGAGCTGGAACGGGCGCATATGCAGCAGGCCATAGAAATCATTGAACGTCTGACCGGGGATCGCCCCCTTGGCTGGTACACGGGGCGTAGCAGCCCCAATACCCGCGCGCTTGTGGTTGAGGCTGGCGGTTTTCTTTATGATTCGGATGATTACAGCGATGATTTGCCTTTTTGGACCCATGTGTCTGGCAAGGATCATCTGGTGGTGCCCTATACGCTGGATAGTAATGATATGCGTTTTGCCACCGCACAGGGGTTTAATGCGGGCGATCAATTTTACACTTATCTTAAGGACAGCTTTGATATTCTGTACCGGGAAGGCGAAGAGACACCGCGCATGATGTCCATCGGCCTGCATTGCCGTCTTGCCGGCCGTCCGGGACGTATTGCCGCCCTTGAGAAATTTATGGCCTATGCCGCGTCCTATCAGGATATCTGGTTTTGCCGCCGGGTGGATATCGCCCGCCATTGGCATGATAAGCATCCTGTAATATCCGGCCCAAAATAGAACGTGGATGGAACAGGGATAAAGAGATGACAGATCGAGAAAAATTCATGCGCAGCTATGGCGATATTTATGAAGATTCCCCATGGGTTGCGGACCAGCTTTGGTCATCAGGGAATTTTAAGAATTTGGCGGAAGATATGCAGGCGATCGTTGATCGGGCGGGTCATGATAAAAAACTGGCGTTGCTGCGGGCCCATCCAGACCTTGCGGGCCGCGCCGCTATTGGCGGCACGCTGACGGCGCATTCAGCGGCAGAACAGCAGGGCGCGGGCCTTGATCAATGTTCGCGTGAGGAATTTAGTGAATTTCAACATTTGAACGCCGCTTATAGAGAAAAATTCGGTTTTCCTTTTATCATTGCGGTTGGCGGCCTGAACCGGTTTGATATACTGGATAATTTCAGGACGCGGATAGATAATTCACCGGGGGAAGAATTCATTACGGCCCTTGACCAGGTTCATAAAATTGCGCGGCTGCGCCTTGCTCATATTATAGAGGAATAAAATTTTGACATCTCAAGCTGATTTCTCTGCCCGTTATATCAATCTTGCGGATCCGCGCATAGATACTGAGGTGGTCTATGCCACGGATGATTTTTTTGCGCCAAAAGAAAGGCTGATCCATCGTTCTGAACCGATATTCGTCGCGGATAAATATGATGACCATGGCAAATGGATGGATGGCTGGGAAAGCCGCCGGAAACGTGGCGCGGGATATGATCATTGTATTGTAAAACTGGGTAGGTCGGGGCGTATCAGGGGATTTGAAATTGACACACGGCATTTTACCGGAAATTTCCCGCCCGCCGCCTCCCTTGACGTCTGCCGGAGCGCGGAAAATATACCCGGCCGCGATACGCTCTGGACGGAAATATTGCCAAGGGCAGAATTATCCGGTGATCATCGGCATTTTTTTGATGTGGGTAATGACCAGATATGGACCCATGTGCGGCTTAATATATATCCTGACGGCGGTGTGGCGCGGCTCAGGGTTTATGGCGTGATTGCAGTGGACTGGCCAGCATTGGCGGGTCAAAAAATTGATCTGGCAGCCATGGCATGGGGCGGCCGTGCCATTGGCTGTAATGATGCCCATTTTGGCGTTCCCATGAATATTATTTCGCCGACAAAGACGGAAAATATGGGCGATGGCTGGGAAACCAGAAGGCGGCGAACGCCTGGGCATGACTGGGCCGTGTTTGCTCTGGCAACCGCTGGCATCATTGATCATGCGGTCATTGAGACGACCTTTTTCAAGGGCAATTACCCGGATCGCTTTTCTCTTCAGGCTGGTAATTTCTCTGAGCTTGATGATGATATTCTGATTGGGCAGTCCGCATCATGGCAGACGTTATTGCCGGAACAGAAACTGTCGGCAGACAGCATCCATGAATTTACCACAGAATTAAATGATTTGGGGTCGGTCAGTCATGTTCGGCTTAATATTTTCCCCGATGGCGGCATTGCCCGCATGCGTCTGTTCGGCATGGTTCAAATCTAGCAAAATTTATGTTTTATGCCGGCGGTATAGGTTGCTTCTATCACCCGGTCATCGCCGATCGTCATTAATATGAACAGCATTTCCTCGAGGTTGTTGGTAAAGGTCATTCGGTGGCGCAGCAGGGCGGTGGCATTGGGATTAAGGATCACCACATCGCCTGTGGTTCCGATTTCAAAAGAACCGATGTCATGGTCCAGATATAATGCCCGCGCCGCGCCAAGCGTGATGAGGTAAAAGCCTAGAAAGGCGGTAAGGGTTGTTCCTTTTTGCTGGGCAACTTTATACGCCTCCCCGAGTGTGGTGAGCAGGGAGAGGGAGGTTCCGGCCCCGACATCTGTACCCAGCGCAAGGGGAACAGGATAATCCGGCGATTGGCTGCGGGCCAGATCAAACAAACCGCTGCCGAGGAACAAATTTGATGTCGGACAGTGAACCAATGTTGTCTGTTTCTCGCTTAGGCTCTGCCACTCATCATCAGTTAAATGAATGCCATGGCCCAAAAGACTGCGCGGGCCGGTCAAGCCATAATGATCATAGACAGAAAGATAACCTTCATGTTCGGGATATAGCTGCTTTACCCAGGCAATCTCCGCCGGGTTTTCGGACAGGTGGCTTTGGACATAGACATCTGGAAATTCGGTTCTTAAAGCACCGGCCACGGCCATCAGCTCCGGCGTGCAGCTGGGAGCAAAGCGTGGGGTCAAGGCATAGAGATTGCGGCCTTTGCCGTGCCAGCGTTCAATCAGCTCCCGGCATTGTTCATGGGCAAGTTCCGGCGTATCAAGCAAGGCGTCCGGTGCATTTCTGTCCATCATGATTTTTCCGGCAATCATTGACATACCCCGCCCCTCTGCTGCCGAGAAGAGCGCGTCGACCGAGCCCGGGTGAACCGTGCAGAAGCTGGCGGCCGTTGTCGTACCATTGCGCAGTAATTCATCGCAGAAAAATTCAGCATTGCGCTTTGCATGGGCAGGTTCCGCGTAGCTCTGTTCCGCCGGATAGGTATAATCATTGAGCCAGTCGAGCAATTGTTTGCCATATGCACCCATGATTTGAACCTGTGGATAGTGAACATGGGCATCAATAAAGCCGGGCATGATGATGTGATCCGGGTAATTATCCAGATTGATGCCTTCTGGAATGTGCGGCATGATGTCATCTGCTGGCCCGCAGGCGGTAATTTTACCATTCTGAATTAACAGGATACCGTCCTGGATATGCGTCATACAGTCCGAGGGAACCTCATGGAAGGGATTATCGGTAAACCACAGCAATTTTCCGCGAATCGCCGTTGTGTTTTCTTTTGTCATCAGCTTGTAAACTCGTATATTTCGCTATTTCTGGCCTATGGTAAAATATTGACAAATCTATGTAAATGGACAAACGATCATAAAGGGTGATTGCTTAAATAAATTATTATACTTGTCTTATTCCTTGAAATCTCTCTAAACTGCTGTTTTAAACAAATAATAAAAAAATAGGGATATAACTTTGTCCGGCAATATGTTTCATCTGCTTAAAGTCCGGCGGTTCGCACCGCTCTTTATTACCCAATTTTTTGGGGCATTTAATGATAATGTGTTCAAGAATGCTCTGGTATTTCTGGTTACCTATAAAATTGCCATTGATCAGGGCTGGGATAATGTTCAGACCATTGTGCCGCTGGCGGGGGCGGTCTTCATCGCGCCTTTCTTTCTTTTTTCTTCCCTAGCGGGGCAATTATCCGACAAATTGGAAAAATCCAGATTGATCCGGATCATTAAATTTATTGAAATTCTTCTGATGATGCTGGCCTGTTATGGTTTTTACACTGAGGATGTCACCATATTAATCGTGACGCTTTTCCTGATGGGCACACAGTCAACCTTTTTTGGGCCATTGAAATACAGCATTTTGCCGGAACATCTGAAAAAGGAAGAATTGATCGGCGGCAATGCCCTGATTGAGATGGGCACATTTTTATCGATTAATATGGGGCTTATTGTCGGCGGGATTTTAATCCTGACTGATAGTGGCATATTGATTATATCAGCAACAGTGGTCACCATTGCACTCATCGGTTTTATGGCCAGTTTTTCCATACCAAAAACCATTCCAGCGGCCAAAGACCTGAAAATCAACATTAATATTTTCCAGGAAACCATGCATATCATTGGTGACTCGCGTAAAGACTGGCGAATTTTCATGTCGATCATGGCTATCTCATGGTTCTGGTTCTTTGGACTGACCTTCCTTGCTCAATTCCCCACCTTTAGCCGGGAAGTGATCGGGGCGGATGAGGGGGTCGGCACTTTGTTTAACTGTGCCTTTTCCGTTGGTATTGGATTGGGGTCTTATTTTTGTGAACGGTTGTTAAAAGGTAAGATCCACGCGATCTATGTACCGGGAGCGGCGATTTTTATGACACTGTTTGCGGTTGATTTATATTTTGCCAGCCAGAATTTTGTCGGCGGTAATGGGTCAGAATTAATGACGGTGGGTCAGTTTATGTCCCATCTGGCCAATATCCGCATCGTGATTGATCTGGTGGTGATTGCCATATTCGGCGGTATTTATATTGTGCCGCTTTATGCCATCGTACAAGACCGCAGCCCACCGGCCAAACGCTCCCGCATGATTGCCAGTATCAATATTTTCAATTCTTTTTTCATGACCGTTTCGGCTATCGGCAGTGCCATGCTGATCAGTTGGGGATTCACCATACCGGAGGTTTTCCTGATCGTCGCCATCCTGAATGCTTTTGTTGCGCTCTATATTTGCAAAATGCTGCCAGAGGAACTGATGCGGTCCATCACCCGCACTTTGTTTCGACTTTTATATCGGGTCGAGGTGCAGGGCATGGAGCATTACGACAAAGTTGGCCGAAAAGTGGTCATCGTCGCTAATCACACGTCATTATTGGACGGTGCTTTGCTTGGGGCTTTTCTGCCTGATAAAATGACCTTTGCCATCAACAGTCATATTGCCAACAAATGGTGGGTTAAGCCCGCCTTTGCCTTCATCAATTTAATGCCGCTGGACCCAAGTAATCCCATGGCGGCAAAAAGCATGGTCGATGAGGTGAAAAAAGGCCGGCGGGTGGTGATTTTCCCGGAAGGCAGATTGACGGTCACCGGGGCATTGATGAAAATCTATGAAGGGCCGGGCACGATTGCCAACTTAGCGGGCGCACCGATCCTGCCGATCAAGATCGAAGGGGCGCAATTTTCCCCCTTCTCTTTATTGAAGGGCAAGCTTAAGATTCGCCTGTTCCCGAAAATAACCATCACCATATTGCCCCCGGTTGATATATCCTTGCCGGAAAATATTTCGAGCAAGGAAGGGCGGGCCGTTGTTGGCCAGAAGCTCTATGATGTCATGTCCGACATGATGTTTGCCACCAGCGGGCGCCACAAAACAATTTTTGAGTCCCTGCTGGATTGCCGGATTACCCACGGCGGCCGCCACGTGGTGCTGGAGGATGTGGAGCGCAACCCGATAAATTATAATAAGTTGATTTTGGGCTGTTATATTCTGGGCCGTCATATTGCCCGAAAAACCCGTGACCGGGAGATCGTTGGCCTGATGTTGCCCAATACTACTGGCTGTGTGATAACGTTTTTCGGCTTGCAGCTATTTAACCGCGTGCCGGCTATGCTTAATTTTTCGTCGGGGGTGGCCAGCATTCGCGCCGCCTGTCATACGGCGCAAATCTCCAAGCTACTGACCAGTCGGCGTTTCATTGAGCTTGGGGCTCTTGAAGATGTTATTGCCGGGCTTCAGGATGAGGTGGAAATTATCTATTTGGAAGATGTTCGGGAAGAAATCGGCATCATATCAAAAATTTGCGGCCTGATCGCGGGGCGCTTTCCGCGGTTTTTCTATTACCGCTTGGTTCAGGAAAGAAAAGCGGAAGATATGGCGGTGGTTTTATTCACTTCCGGTTCCGAAGGGGTGCCGAAAGGGGTGGCACTCAGTCACTTGAATCTGCAGTCCAACCGCCATCAGATTGCCGCCCGGGTTGATTTTAATCCGTCGGATGTCCTGTTTAATGCCTTGCCGATATTCCATTGTTTTGGGCTGACCGGGGGCTTGTTGCTGCCGTTGTTGGCCGGCAGCAGGACATTTCTTTACCCCTCGCCCCTGCATTATAAAATTGTGCCGGAACTGGTCTATGATACCAATGCCACGATCATGTTTGGCACCGATACGTTTCTCAACGGCTATGCCAGATTCGCCAATGCGTATGATTTTTACAGTATGCGCTATATTTTTGCCGGTGCGGAGCGGCTCAGGCCGGAAACCAAACTGGCCTGGGCGGAAAAATTTGGCGTGCGGGTTTTTGAGGGTTACGGTGCGACAGAAACCTCGCCGGTTCTTGCGGTCAACACACCGATGCACAATAAAACCGGTACGGTGGGTAAATTGCTACCGGATATAGACTATAGGCTAGATCCGGTTCCGGGTATTAAATCAGGCGGCAAACTGGTTGTGCGCGGCCCCAATGTGATGCTGGGCTATCTGTTGGCGGATAATCCTGGGCAATTGGTGCCGCCGCAGGATGGCTGGTATGACACGGGAGATATTGTGGACATTGATGAGGAAGGTTATGTCATTATTAAGGGCCGCGCCAAGCGGTTTGCTAAAATTGCCGGCGAAATGGTGTCGCTGACGGCGGTTGAGGCTGTGGCGGCTTCCCTTTGGCCCGATGATCTGCACGCGGCTGTGTCTATCCCCGATGAGAAGAAGGGCGAGCAGATTATCCTGGTCACTGACAGGGCAAAGGCCGATCGCAAGGAACTGATGCAAAAAGTCAAAGTCGATGGCCATGGCGATTTCATATTGCCTAAAACAATCATGAAAGTTGAGCAGGTACCCGTATTGGGCACCGGTAAGATCGACTATGTGAGTGTTGCCTTGCTGGTAGAAGGCAAACTGCTCTGAGATGTGTGATGATTATCCGGCGCGGATTTCAATCAAAAATTCATCGACGGCGCCTTTTAAGGTCGAGGCTTGTTCTGATAATTCAGTTGAAGCATTGAACACTTGATTAGCAGAATGGCCTGTTTTTTCAGCCATCTCGCTGACATTTTTGACGTTGGCACTGACGTTTTCCGTGCCCGTGGCCGCTTCCATTGAATTGCTGCTGATTTCCTGCATGGCACAGGCTTGCTGTTCAATAGCGGCGGCAATGGAGGCGGATATTTCATCCAGCTCACCGATGGTTACGGAGATTTCCTGAACGGCGGAAACCGTGTCACTGGTGGTCGTTTGCATTTCGCTGATCTGCGTGCGGATTTCGTCTGTGGCGGTTGCGGTCTGGCTGGCCAGGCTTTTAACCTCGGAGGCGACAACGGCAAAGCCCTTACCGGCTTCCCCGGCGCGGGCGGATTCAATGGTGGCGTTAAGGGCCAGAAGATTGGTCTGTTCCGCAATATCGTTGATCAGTGAAATGATTTCATTGATTTTTTCCGAACTGCTGGCCATTTGATTCACGCGATCAGAGGCGTTATTTACCGAACTTAAGGCACCTTTAGAGGCCTTGGAGGCACTGTTAATCTGGCCTGAAATTTCCTTGACCGAGACGGTCATCTCTTCGGACGCGCTGGCGACAAGTTGAACATTTTGTCCAGCCTGCGTGGTGGCGGCTGCCGCAGATACAGATTCATCTTTCATGGTGTTTGCAGATTGGCTCATGATTTCCGAGGTGTTATTTAATTCGGTAACCGCACTTGTGACAGTTTGCAGGACACCGCCGACGCGATCTTCAAATTTTTGAGCCATCTCCATGCGGTCTGCTAGACGTTTTTCGTTATTTTCTTTTTCAAATTGTTTTTCTTCGGCTAAGCGCTTGGCTTCAGCAGCTTTTTCTTCACTTGCCCGGCGTAAATCTGTTTCTTCCTTCAGGATGCGGGCTTCTTCAGCTTCTTTTTCCAGTCGCTGCCTTTCAACGGCGTTAACTTTAAATATTTGGACGGCCCCGGCCATATGGCCTATTTCATCTTTCCTTTCAATGCCCAGAATTTCCACGTCAAGATCATTTTTGGCCAGTTTGGTCATGGCTTTCGTGATGCCTATGATTGGTGTTGCAATCATACGGATTGTAAAAAATCCGGCGGCGATACCAACCAGGAATGTTATGGCAGACAAAAGAATATTTGATGTAACGGCATTGCTCACTTCTTTCGTAAGCTGTGGCCCCAGCGTATCCTGCTCTTCCTTAAAGGAAAGTTTAATGGTTTCAATGCTATTGGCCATTTTTGGCCCGATTCTGTCCAATGTTCCGGTGATAAGTAAATTACGTTCAGATATAACCGCATATATTTTGTCAAAAACCTCCATATACGCCTGCCTGTCTGCAATAACACCCTGAGTCAGTTGCCGCCGCGTTGGATTTTGTAGGTTCGTGAGCAGTGTTTTTGTAGATTTTTCCATCAGTTCAAATTCACTTTTGGCCCGGTCATAGGAGGCTTTGTCATTTTGAATAAGATATTTTTGTGTGTATATCCGGGCCAGTAACAGATGTTTCTGGACGATTCCGGCATAATAGCCCGCAGTGGTATCCTTGGCCGTATAGGCCGTCTCCATGACCTTGGATAAGGATTGTTCCATTCGCTTGCCAAGTATATTCAAGCGGTTTAAGACAAGATTATTACGCCGCCGCTGCAGGGTGACCACCTGATCAAATGTTGTTTTATAAATCTGGACATCTTCGCCCATGGCAACTATTTCTTTTTGCCGGGTCAGATTTGTCATGCTTTTTTCTGCCTCTGCAACAAAGATATCGACCTTTTTCAAGCGATCCTTAACCTCTTTGATAGAGGAATCGGTGCCGGAAATAACAAAATTTTTCACGCCCAGGCGTGTGGTGAGCATGTTTGCCTGAAGCCGGCCAATTAAATTCGTATTGCGGGCGATTGAACGATAATCCGTAAAATGATCTTTTGTTGTGTTGAGGCTCAGCGAACTCATGACATTTGTCATGATGAGAAGGCTCAATATTATTCCGATACCCACAATGATTTTTGTGGATATTTTAAGGTCATTGATAGCCTTTATGAAGCTTTTCTTCTGAACTGTCTCTGGCGGCTGCGCCAAAGAATTGGTGCGATCATGTGCATTGCTCATCGTGTTTTCCCTTAGAGATAGTATAGCGCTTATCATTCTACCCTTTATGGTATAGGCAAAAATTGTTAATTAATGGTTTACCATAAGGAATTTATATATTTCATATCTATGGTGGTATCGGGGATTTTTTCAATCTGGATATATATTCTTACAAGAATATCTTAACGCTTTTTCAGTAATTCTATTATAGTATTGCGCCAATATGATGTAACATCCTGACGGCATTCTTAGGAAATGAAATGATATCTGCTGCCGCGCCGACCATTGCCCAACCTTTTCAGCCATCGCTTAATAAGGCCGATGGGCGCGCGCCTGCGCCGCGCCAGGATGATCATGTAAAAGCGCAGGATGTGCGTGCAGTGGCTGCGCTCAGCGAAGAAGAAAAAACGCAAGTCGAACAATTAAAAAAAATTGATCGAGAAGTACGCGCCCATGAACGGGCCCATAAAAATGCCGGCGGACAATATGCCGGCTCCGCATCATTTGGTTATACCGTTGGCCCGGATGGCAGGCGATATGCTGTTAGTGGTGAAGTTCCAATTGACATTGCGCCGATAGAGGGCGATCCGGCGGCAACCATTGCCAAAATGGCCGCCATTATTTCTGCGGCTTTGGCCCCGGAAAAGCCATCCGGCCAAGACAGACGTGTGGCAGCCTTGGCGGCGTCACTTCGGGCAAAAGCGCAAGCAGAATTGGCCAAAATATCGCGCGATAAGCTATCGGGTGAGGGGAAGGATAGCACAGAGGCCACTCATGAAAATTCGATTAAAATACCGGCTATAGAAGCCTATGAAGCCGGATCTTTTGCGGCGAATAATGAGAAATCTTCTGGCAGGGTTGTTAATTTTTTTAGCTAATTTGGGGTCTTGCCTCTTTTATTATAGCTGTTCTTAAATCACATATTCTTGTGGTTATTAATCTTTAATTATGGATTTCCCTATATTTTTTAATGTAGTTGCATTGGCTGCGTTTTTTTTGCCGATTTAAACAACATATCTCCGGGGGGTTTTCCTTGTTGGTGTGTCAGCATGGCATAGTTGAGAATATTTCCACTTTAAGGAAATGAAAAACTAATGACCGACTAGAGAAAATGATAAAAAAAATTTTTAAGAAAAAACTATATAAATTTTTATATAACGTAAAACTCAAAACAGCATTATATAGCATGATGCTCCTCATGGGATTGATTTTCCTAGCTGTTCAGCTCTATACCGTCAGCAATTACTCTTCCTTTATCAACGACAGCAGTTCTAGTTTAAAGTCCAATATTATCAAAGCTCTGGTTCGGGAACGGCTTATTTATCATCATTATAGTGACAGCTTGTCTGTGGTGGAAAAGATTGCCCGCGCGCCCTTATTCCGTAACTCTTTTGTTACGGAGGATGGTGCCGAAATCAAGAAGCAGCTGGAAAAGGCATTTTTAAAATCCAAGAATCTGATGGGGAATTTGGAGGTTATCGAATTACGGGCGCTTGGTACGGACTATCAATTGCTGGGCGCATGGCAGTCCAATGGGCAAGAGGACTTCTCATTGGAGGCCATTATCAGCGCGCATAAAAAGATGACTTATGCGGACCAATTAAATGTCAACAGCTATTTTTTGCATTCCTATGATGGCGATCCTTTACATATGTTGATCCTGCCGATAGGGGGCGTTAAAAATTACGGCTTTTTTGTCTTTATAACCTCGCCCCTTGTCAGTCTGCAAGGGATGGGTGATTTAATTAATGCCAAGGTAGAAATTAACAATCTGGCCGGAAAGACAATTTCCCAAAATGATTACGAATTGAAAAATATCGAGTCCAGAATAAAACGGACCATCATTCCTATATCCGTGAAGGATGGGGAAGTATATTTGAATGTTGTGGCACGTTATGACAATATGGCGGCCGTGAGCCAGATGAATAAACTGAATATGTTCAGTATTTTATCGGCGATAATAGGACTTTTGGTTTCTCTGTATATTGTCTCAACGGTTTTGAATATCAGTATGTTCAGCAGAATTAGAGAAATTTCAGATACCATGGCAAAAATTGTCCAAGGTAAAAAAAATGTAAAATTACCAAGGGCGCGGAACGATGAATTATCCATTGTCCGGGAACAGTTGGAAAAGGTTGTTGCCTATGAGGAAGACAGAAATCGGTTGAATAATGAGCTGATTATCGCGCGTCAGGCAGCGGATGTCTCCAACGTGGCCAAATCTGAGTTCTTAACCAATATGAGCCACGAGCTGAGAACACCGCTCAATGCCATTATCGGTTTTTCAGAGATTATGGGCTGCGAGTATCTGGCAAATAACCTTGGAGATAAATATAAAGAATATGCTCATGATATTCGGGATAGCGGGATTCATCTTCTGAATATTATCAATGATATTTTGGATCTGTCAAAAATCGAGGCGGGCAATATGATCCTGTCGCTTGATACTGTGATCGTGCAGAATATTGTGGAAAAATCTGTCAAGCTTGTTGAAGTCGCGGCACATGCAAAATCAATATCCATCAGCAACGTTATGCCCGAGGAACTGCCACATCTTCATGTGGATGAGAGAATGGTCAATCAAATATTGATTAATATTCTATCAAATGCGGTTAAATTTACGCTGGATGGCGGAAATATCGTCATTAATGCTGGCACTGATGAGAACGGCGGATTTTATATTGCGATTTCTGATAATGGTATCGGGATAGAAGAAAGCCAGATTAATCATGTTATTTCGCCCTTCAGCCAGATTGATGATAGCTTTACCAGAGAGCAAGAGGGAACCGGACTGGGCCTGGCGCTGGTTAAGTCATTCATGGAACTGCATGGCGGGCAGGTGGATATAAAGAGTATATGGGGGGCTGGAACGACAGTATATCTTAATTTCCCGGATAGTTGTGTCATACTAGAAAAAGAAACAGATTCTGATACAGGAAAAGACGCAGATACTGGCCAGAAGTTTCTTTTGGAGCAGAAACAGCTGAAGATGAACGAGCTTTAGAGTCTATCCGCTTTTTTCAAAGTCTGACTGATAACGGTTTTGAGTTTTGCTGGTATGATCGGTTTGTGCAGAAGGATATGACCACTTTCCTGGGCCTGCAACATTCGGTCTTTCGCCGTATCGCCGGTAATGATGATGGCGGGTATTTTTTTATTATAATAGTTATTTATCGCCTTGATGGCATGAGTGCCGGTACGCATTTCACGCAGGCGGAAGTCTGTAATGATGATATCGGGCATGACGTCATGACGGCTCAAATAATCAAGTGCTTCCTGTTCTGCCTCGAAAGGCAGAACGCGATGCCCCCATTTACCAATCAGGCCTGACATGGCATCAAGGGTGTCTTTTTCATCATCGATCAGGATAATATTGCCGGTTTTTTCAATAATGCTGACGGGCTTCTCCGGATTATCGGCCAGCACGGGAAGGCGGCTTGATAGGGGGACGGCAATCTGGAAACGTGTGCCTTTTTCAATGGTTGAATGCACATTTATGTTGTGATGAAGCAGGTCACACATGCCCTTGACGATAGAAAGCCCAAGGCCCAGGCCCTTATTTTGATCACGTTCGGGGTTATTAATCTGGTAATATTCAGCGAAAATATTTTCGGTCAGGTGACTGGGAATACCAATGCCCGTGTCATGAATTTCAATGTTGAGGCTGTCTCCTTTTCTTCGACAACCAACGAGAATCTTACCACCCACATCCGTATAACGGATCGCGTTGCTCATCAGATTGTTGAGAATTCGATCAATCATATGGGGGTCGCTTTCAATGATCCAGGAAACCGATAATATCTTTAAGGTGATATTCTTCTCTTGGGCCAAGGGGGAGAATTCATTTTTCAGTTTATTAAAAATATCACTGAGAGATAAGGGGGTGATAAAGGGCGTAATGATGCCGGCATCAATCTTGGATATGTCGAGCAGGGCATTCAATTGTCCTCTCAAATTATCTGATGTTCTTTCAATTTTTTGGAGCAACAGGGCCTGGCCGTCATTGGGGGCTTGTTTTTTCAATGATTCAATGAAAAACCCCATGGCGTGCAGAGGTTGGCGCAGGTCATGACTTGCCGCCGCAAGAAAGGTGGATTTGGCCTCGCTGGCTGAAAGAGCTTTGTCTTTTTCGCGCCGCAAGTTTTTCACAAGATCAATATTTTCAAATCGCAGTTTTATGGACTGGATAAGGGATTTCTGAAAGACAAGGCTAAAGGCCAGATTGATGATAAGATATATCAGACAGAAAATACCGGCAGAAATATTTAAATCATCATCAAAGCTGAATTGCCGAAAGGCAAGGCCCGACATGACAGGAACGGAAAAGGCAACATAAGAGGGGAAGAAGGCGGACAGGCCCGGCACGGAGCCTGCGGTCACACCAAATAAAACTACCGTAATGAAGAGCAGTACAGTGGCATCACCATAAAGTGGGAAAAAATACCCGACAGCCCCCCAAGCGGTTCCGGAAAAGGCGGCAAGAAAAATATTGATGGCCGCCAAAAGCCTGAGGTCAATGGTATAGTTGCGCTGGAAATAAAATAAAACAAGGCGCAGCAAAGACGGAAAATTCACCACTAAAAACCAGTTTATAAGGACATTATGGGGAACGACAGAGCGC
>Ga0316204_10001570_pt1 | contig 59998 bp, 66 predicted proteins | sample 6monrhotite_MG_2_FD_205661 | JGI IMG/M metagenome (GOLD analysis project Ga0316204, IMG submission 205661) | Microbial mat bacterial communities from mineral coupon in-situ incubated in ocean water Damariscotta River, Maine, United States -... | ecosystem: Environmental > Aquatic > Marine >...
AAGGGTGTAAGGGTTAATGCTGTTTCCCTCACCCCTTACGCCTCACCCTTTGTACTTTCAATCAATCTTCGTCTTTTTTCTTCGCTTCGTTTACGCGCAAGGTACGGCCTGCGTAGTCGGTATCGTTAAGCTGTTTGACTGCAGCTACTGCGCCTGCACTTGCCATCTCCACGAATGCATAACCTTTAAAGCGTTTGCTGCGACGATCTTTAACCATGCGAATATCAACCACTTCACCGTAGGGTGAGAAGATATTTTTAATATCATCATGGCCGGCGTTAAAGGGCAGGTTACCGACATAAATGTTGCTCGTGGCGCTGCTGCTATCACTGCTTGCAGTATCTGAGCCTGGGTAGAGAGCAACCAGTAAACCACCGAATATTGTACCGATGATGATGCCGGTAGCGAACAGAGATGCAGCAGGGACAGCACCCGAACCTATGGCGAAAACAGCAAAGAAACCCAGTAACGAGGCTGCAAGGGCAGCTGCGAATAGTTTAATGAAACAGGAAAGACTCATGTACACTCCAGGCCTGCAGAACCCGGCAGGCTAGTTTAATAGAAAGCTGCAAAAGAGATGCACTTTCTCTGTGGCCAAGACTGCCAATAATTTTTATAAAAGACACGTTTAACCATAAAAACAGGTGGATTTACGGAATCTGACAATGCGTTAGCATGGGCCGATGAGTAGAAAAGTGATTCCGATCCAGGTTGAAAGTCAGGGCGAGCCTATGGCAGGCAAGCCAAAATGGCTGAAAGTGCGCGCCCCGATGTCGCGTGAATACAAAGATATCGTGCAGATGATGCGTGATCTAAAGCTGAATACTGTTTGCGAAGAGGCCTCCTGCCCGAACATCGGTAGCTGCTGGAAGCAGGGTTCCGCGACCTTTATGATTCTTGGTCGTGTCTGTACCCGCACCTGTGCATTCTGTGATGTGGCAACAGGCAGACCTGATCCGATTGATCCGGATGAGCCGCTCAATCTTGCTAAAGCTGTGGCGCAAATCGGCTTGAAGCATGTGGTGATTACTTCTGTGGATCGTGATGATCTGAAGGATGGTGGTGCAGGCCACTACGCAACAGTGATACGTGAACTTAAGGCACGCCAGCCGGATGTGACGATAGAGATTCTCACACCCGATTTCCAGCGTAAGCCGGATAGTTGTCTGGATACGATTATCGAGGCTGGCCCCGACATCTTTAACCATAACCTTGAAACTGTGCCGCGCCTGTATCGTTCGGTGCGCCCCGGTGCGCGTTATTATACCTCCCTGCGCCTGCTGCAGAGAGCCAAGGAGCTTGATTCGGGGGTGGTGACTAAATCCGGTATTATGGTTGGTCTTGGTGAAGAGCGTGATGAGGTGCTGCAGGTGCTTGATGATATGCGTGAGGCCAACATCGATATCCTGACGATCGGTCAATACCTGCGACCAAGCGAGAAGCATCACCCTGTAATGAAATATTGGACGCCGGAAGAGTTTGACGAACTCAAATACCTGGCTGAGAAAAAAGGTTTTGGCATGGTGGCTTCCGGGCCTCTTGTTCGCTCTTCTTTCCATGCGGATGAAGTTTTTCAGGCTCTTAAGCTGAAGAAATAACTCTTGCTGGCGTTAGTATTAGTAGCAATGCCGTGGATGCGTGATGATATCTTTCTAAGCTCTTAATGATTTTATGGTTTTTATCTGTGTGAATCTGGTCTATTTATAGAGAGAGATGTTTCATATTATTGATGATGAAAAGCTATTGGCCGATATGACGGCTGAAATTCTGAACTCTTCCGGGTTTCAGGCTATGGCCTTTTCAAGTCCACTGGAATATCTCAAGTACATGGATAGCGAGAGCTTTATAGGGCCCCTGGGGATTTTTACCGATATAAAAATGCCGGAGATGGGCGGCTTTCAGCTGATCGATGAGGTGAGAAAGCGATTCCCCGGTCAGAAGTTTGTTGTGATATCCGGTGAAACCGGCGGTGAGAAGCCAATAGGGCGTCCGGCCTGTCACTTTCTGGCCAAACCCTTCAATCCTCAGATGCTGGTTGAGACGGCCAGGGCTATCCAGGAATGTAGTCTGGTTAGGCCGACTACCGAACCGGTTAGTGAGACGGCAGGAGCTGTGTGGCAATGCCCTCTGGACTGCCGTGAATGCGGCAAGAAATCTGTACAAGGTTGATGAGATACTTACATAGGTCCGGGATTGCCTGAACGAGGATGAATAAGTAGAACTCCCTTTGTTGAAAAGTGCTAGAGTTACAGTTCAACGTCGAGGGGCAGATGCAGAATAACAATAATAAAACCGATAAAGTAGAGGCATTGAATGATCTGGGTTTAAAGAACCTTGAGGATGTGTTCTGGAATCTGCCCACACCGCGCCTTTATGAACATGTGATTCGTAACAGGGAAGGTTCACTGGGCCACCTTGGAGCGTTGATCGTACGTACGGGCCATTACACTGGCCGCGCAGTGAAGGATAAATTTGTTGTCGATGATGCTGCCAGTCGGGACAGGGTGTGGTGGGGCGATTTCAACCGGGCCTTTCCTGAGGATAAATTCGACGCGCTTTATGCACGCGTGCTTCGATACCTTGAAGGTCAGCAGATCTATATTGAGGATTGCCTTGTCGGTGCTGATTCTCGTTATGAAAAACCGCTGCGGGTGGTTACTCAGGATGCATGGCATGCACTGTTTGCACGCACCATGTTTGTGCGGCCTGTTGATATTGGTCGCGAGATTGCCGCAAATGAGCCCGAGTTTACTGTGATCCACGTGCCACATTTTCAGGCTATGCCCAGTCATGATGGAACGAATTCAGAAGCCTTTGTTATCCTGCACCTGACCCGCCGGGTTGCCCTGATCGGCGGCACTTCCTATGCAGGTGAAATTAAAAAATCAATTTTCACTATCATGAATTTCCTGTTGCCGGACGAGGATGTGCTACCCATGCATGCCTCGGCGAATGTTGGCCCGGACGGTGATACTGCAATCTTTTTCGGCCTTTCCGGAACCGGAAAGACCACGCTCTCTTCAGATCCGGATCGCAAGTTGGTCGGTGATGATGAACTGGGCTGGAGCGAGAATGATGTGTTCAATTTTGAAGGTGGCTGTTATGCCAAGGTAGAACACCTCTCTCGTGAAAAAGAGCCGTTGATCTATGCGGCAACCGAGCGTTTTGGTTCGATACTTGAAAACGTCGGGCTTGATATGCAAACCCGGCGGGTTGATTTCGAGGATATCAGCCTGACAGAGAATACGCGTGCAGCTTACCCGATTCAGGCGATCCCAAATGCGATTTACCCGGGTGTGGCGGCTCTTCCTAAACATATTATTATGCTTACTGCTGATGCTTTTGGCGTACTACCGGCAATTTCCAAGCTGTCTCCTGAGCAAGTGATGTATTATTTCCTGCTTGGTTATACGGCCAAGATTGCCGGTACTGAAGACGGTGTTACCGAGCCTGAAGCTACATTCAGTCCATGTTTTGGAGCTCCATTTATGGCCCGTCACCCATCCGTATATGCTCGGATGCTTGGGGACAAAATTCGCCAGGGCAATGTCTCCTGCTGGTTACTAAACACAGGCTGGAGCGGTGGCGGCTATGGTGTGGGCGAACGCATGGATATTGACCTGACACGTACGCTGCTTTCCGCTGCGCTGACAGGTTCGCTCGATAACATCAGGTTCCAGCGGCATCCGATTTTCGGATTGATGATGCCGGAAACACTGGACCCGATTGCCACATGGGATAATCAGGATGCTTATGTGAAGAGCGCCAAGCGACTTGCCCGCTCTTTTAGAAAGGCATTTGAACCCTTTGAAAGTGAAGTGCCTCCGCAAGTGTTGCAGGCAGGCCCGCTATAAACAGGAGATACAAAACATGAGCATCAGCTATTACGCCGATCCGGAACAGGCATCGGAGGATATTGCAGAAAAACTCAGGCCTCTTGCCCGTCGCGGGTTTCAGCTGGGCTGGATTGCCGAAGGTGAACGACCACACATGCGGGAAGCGCAAAGTATAGTGAGTGACTGGAAACAGGATCGGGCTGCACTGTTACCGGGGCTGCTGGATATCGTGCCATTCACGCAACAGATCGAACAGGCACACCGTTTGATGGATGTTACGCTGCAAACCGAAGAGGTCGCTTCACAACTTGAAAAGGCTCCATATCAGGAGCAGTTGGGTGATCAGCTGCCTCTGGTTGCTTCAGTGATTGAGGAGCATGACGATCAAGGTATCGAAAAGATCTATTTCGATGCGGAGGTTGATGGGGCTGTGGTGGCGGAAGAGCTCTGGTGCAAGGCGTCCTGGCTCTCATTCCATGATGAGGATGCATCACTCAGGTTCCGTTTCTCCTTCGGTATGGAAGGATATGAGGATGTTGCTGCTGATCCTGTACGACAGTCCTGGGCTGGAGCGTTGTGTGATGCACTGTTTCCCGAATCGGCAGCGATTACGACAAATGAAACAATCAATGGGCTGTTAGCAGAAAGCCTGGATGCTGATGCTGCTTATGTGGAACGCATCGTCTATTTCAATGCGCCCAATGGTGGTGCCCAGATGCATCATGATGTGGAGCGTGGCCACGATGGTGTGGTATTTGCCCAGATGAGCGGCTCTACCTTCTGGTTGGCGCTGGCCAAGCCACTGCTGATGGATGAGTTGGCTGAATTTATCAATGATGAACAAAATACCGATGCCATCGTTTCAGTGCTGCCTTCAGCAACAGATCGCGCAGAACTGGCGGCTTTGGTGAAAGATCGTCAGGCCATGTCCGATTATCTTGAAGAGTATGATCATGAATTACTGGAAGCTGTCATGGATCGATTGCCGGAATTCACACAATACCTGACAGGCAAAGGTTATGCGCATCTGTTGCATGCAGGCGATGTGCTGCTGCTGCCACAGAGGGATCTCGATAACTGCGTTTGGCACTCGGTATTCTGTCTCGGAGATGAACCCGGAGAAGCACTGTCGTTTGCCGTTCGGTGCGTAGCAAGGGCTTCTGCCACATAGATTCCTCTATGGGTGAATAAAAAAAGTTCATCATGGTTTAGCGGTAAATCTAGATGTATAAATGATGAAAATGAAGCAAGTGTTTGGTTAAGTTCATGGCATATTTTTTTGTTCATTTCTTTTGCAAAAAAGAAACGAACCAAAGAAAGTTGCCCGGCAATCTGCTTTTCCCTGCGTATTTGTTATGAAATGGGGCGAAACTTTGTGATTCGAGCCTTCGTGGCTCTCACCCTGCGGGCGAGCTAAAGCTCGTCTAATCTCTCTATCCTGAGGATTATGACTCGAGCCTTCGTGGCTCTCACCCTGCGGGCGAGCTAAAGCTCGTCTAATCTCTCTATCCTGAGGATTATGATTCGAGCCTTCGTGGCTCTCACCCTTCGGGCGGCTACTCGCCGTCCAAACGGCAATCCTGCCTTTTTGTGATTCGAACCTTCGTGGCTCTCACCCTACGGGCGGCTACTCGCCGTCCAAACAGTTCCGTCCTGTTTGTCGCCAATCCCAATTAACGACAAATACGCAGGCGCATCTTGGGACGGGGGTCTAAAGTCTCGGTTGTTGATCCCCGCTAGCAGTTTGCCGTGGCAAATATCCAGAACCGGACAAAAGCGGCGGAGCCGCGACCGGTTATGGATGTGCAGGCTCGGGCACTCGAAGAGAAAACTGGTTCCGGGGTGCCCTTCTTTCGTTCTTTCTTGGGCACGCAAGAAAGGATAATAAAGCCATGTTTAATACAGTGAAGAGACCCATCGCTAAGAGTGCGTAGAGAAAAGTACTCGGGAATTATGGGATGAAACAAAAAAAGGGGCGGCTCCATCAGGAGTCGCCCCTTTTCTGTTTATTGATCAGTTACTCTGATTTGTTGATATGCAGATCCATTTGTGGATATGGGATGGAGATACCTGCTTCGTCAAAGGCGAGTTTAATCTTTTCAGTAACATCGAACTTCACCGCCCAATAGTCGCCAGCCTTCACCCAGGGGCGTACAGCAAAATTCACACTGGAGTCAGCCAGTTCTGCTACTGCAATCAGTGCCGCCGGATCTTTGAATACGCGTTCATCAGCATCAAGGATGGACTGCATAATCTCCTTGGCCTTGCGGATATCATCATCGTAACCGATGCCGAATACCATATCGATACGGCGTGTATCACGCGCAGAGTTGTTGGTGATGGTGCCGCTATAGATGGTACCATTGGGTATAATGATTTCGCGATTATCACCTGTTTTCATACGTGTGCTGAAAATACCGATCTCTTCAACTACACCTGCAGCACCGCCTGCTTCGATAAAGTGACCGACCTTGAATGGACGGAATACGATGAGCAGTACGCCAGCAGCAAAGTTCTGCAGTGAGCCTTGCAGAGCCAGACCAACAGCCAGACCTGCAGCACCAATCAGGGCAATGAATGAGGTAGTATCTACACCTAGCTGATCAAGGGATGCGATAATAATGAACAGCAGCAGCAGAGCATTGAGGATTGAATGTACAAAGCTGATCAGCATATTATCCATGCCGGATTTTTTCAGCACCTTGTCGACTACCTTCAGCAGCATTCCGGCGATCCAGCGACCAATGAAGAATATAGCCAGAGCCATGGCAATATTGATACCCCATGGAATAAGGTAGAGGTTCATCAGCTCTTCGAGGTTTGTAGATTCAGGCATGTGCACTCCCAGTGTTATAAAATGATGGTGATTGGTAAGTTAAATGTTGTTATAGCATAAAGCAGCAATGATGTCGTTGCTTTATGATATGCGGGGAATATTAAGCAGGACCTATGCGCTGAGTATCCGGATGCATACGGTATGAAGTGTAGAGGGCCGAATAGCTCACAACAGTCCAATGCATCAGCCAATAATGTGTTTGCCATCAAAGGCAATGAACTGTCCCGGCTCATACTGATCTCTGGCTGCAATGATCCTGCTCATGCCCTTCACCGAGGTTTGCACATCAATTAGTCCTGTCTGGTTGGTCATATCTGTTTGTACCCAGCCCGGATGCAGAGTGATAACATGTACGCCATGTGACGAAAGATCGACCGCCATTGATTTGGAAACAATGACCAGTGCTGACTTGGCAGCGCGATAGGCGTAAGTGCCACCGCTGGAATTATCGTCGCTGGAGCCCATTTTAGAGCTGATATTGGCGATTACACCGCGGCAAGCAATCACACGATCAACGAGTCTTTGCACCACACGCAGAGGTCCGACACAGTCCACATTGAATACTTCAAGCATGGTTTCCGGTTTGACCTTGGCCAGTTCCTGACCGTCTTTACCGGGGCCGTAGATGCCTGCATTATTGATCAGCAGATCAATTGAATCGGGGAACTCGCCTTGTGGTTCATTATCAATACTCACATCCCACTGAATCAGATGCAGTTGCTCTGAGTTGATGTCGGCAAGACCACCGCTCTGTGAACGATAGCATGCCCACACCTGGTCCCCCTGTTTTAGATAGTGGGTTACAAAAGCCAGGCCAAGACCGCGGTTTGCACCTGTAATGACTACGTTCATAAAACCTCCCTGTGGGCCGGTGCAGCTGTTACCATCCGGCATATGGCAATCCTAACGAGCGAACCTGATTCCGGTCAAAATATGTTTCAGTTGCTGAAAGGCAGCAGAACTGACCGTCTGTTATTGCTGATTTCGCTGATTCTCATCGTTGCGGCATGGTTTGTGATTCAAGCACGGATTGCAGGAGGGGTAGCCGTTGCCGAGATTTATCATGATCAGTTGCTGCTAGCGACTTACCCATTGCCGCAGGCAGGTGAGGCGGAACACTCTTTTGTTGTGCAAGGTGAGTTGGGCGATGCGGTTGTGTTGCTGGATCAGCAGGGGGTTCGCATGACATCCTCTCCATGTAGTTCTCAGCACTGCGTACTCTCAGGAGCACATCGCCATGCCGGTGATATTATTGCCTGCGTTCCCAACCGTATTCTGATTACTGTTCGCGGCAGGTCGGCATCCGGTTTTGATGCCATCGTCGAGTGATCTGCATATGTTGATCTCCAGGCCCCCCCTTGCCGAGCTGGAACACAAAAGCCGCTGGATAGCACTGTTGGTTCTGGCTATAGGCCTGCATATCTTTGAAGCAGCCCTTCCGAATCTGGGGCCGTGGTTCAAGCCTGGGCTGGCCAATCTTGTTACCTTGATGGCGCTGGTGTTGATGGGGCCAAGAGCGGCGCTCACACTGGCTATAGGGCGCGTTGTTCTCGGCAGCTTTTTTATTGGTACGCTGTTTACCCCGACCTTTGTCATTAGTATGGCCGGAGGCCTTGCTGCAGCGGTTCTGATGATTGCCGCGTGGCGATATATTCCGGGTATCAGCCTGGTCGGAGTAAGCCTGCTGGGAGCGCTGGCTCATATGCTGGCCCAGTTCGTGACGGTTGAGTCTCTGTTTATTCAACAGGCTGTTTTATACTATGCTTTACCCCCGTTATTGCTGCTCTCGTGCATTACCGGCTGGATTAATGGTGCCTTGGCACGTTATATTGCCGCCCGGCTAACCCATGAACTTTAAAATAAACCTCGAACAGCGCCGTGTGGGCGCATCCCTTATTGCTTCCATCACCATTCATATACTGTTGGTGGTGTTTGTTGGCATGCAGGACGAGAAGAAGCCTTTACCGAAAAAAGAGACGCCGCAGGTGATGGATGTGGTGTTGCTTGATGATGAGAAGAAGACAAAACCTGAGGAAGCACCTGAAGATGTGCGCACAATGTCTAACCGCAGTGCTGTTGGTGGTAGCAGCAAAGCTGAGGACAGGGTGACACGCCAGGCAAGAACACCAATGCCTGCCCCGCAACAGCAAAAGCCTCGGCCAACACCACCGAAACAGCCGAAAACACCACCTGTTCCTAATCAGCAGCAGCGGAATCAGATGCTGGCCAAGCGTGGTACTCTGCCTGACAGTAGTAAGACCAATAAACGTGAAAAACAGAGTAAAGAAAAGCCAAAGGTGCAGAAGAAAGAGCAGCAGCAGGTGCCGATGGCCAACCTGATGCCTTCGGCGATGGCATTGTCACAGCTCTCCCGCGATTTCCAGCGTGAGAAGCGTATGAAGCAGAAGCTCAGCCGTGAAGCCGATATTCCGATCAATACGAAACAGGCCAAGTATGCCCCGTATGCGCAGGCGTTGGTTCGTGCACTCGAAGAGCAGTGGCGTCCGGGTCAGGCTAATTATGAAGAGTTTGCCGAAGAGGCCCGCCGTTCGCTGATCAAGCTTACCATTGAAAGCAATGGTGATCTGGCAGGCGTTGAGATTCTGCGTCCGAGTCCGATTCCCCAGATCAATAATAGTGCAATCGAGGCGATCCATGCGGCGGCTCCGTTTAAGGTGCTGCCCTCCTCATGGGGGCTGGACAGGGTCAGCTTTTATCTGACCTTTGAAGTGGTAGAGGACCGGTTTGTCTTCAGACCGATGTAAGGCCCTTTTTTGTTGGTATGGTCAACATGCCCGCAAACTACCGTGGCGGGAGACAACTGATCCATACCGCATCTGGGTTTCCGAAATTATGTTGCAGCAAACGCAGGTGAAGACTGTTCTGCCGCGTTATCTGGCATGGTTTGACCAGTTTCCTGATATTTCTACCCTGGCAGCAGCTTCTTTGGATGATGTGCTCAAGGCCTGGGAAGGGCTGGGTTATTATCGGCGGGCACGCTTTATTCATAGGGCAGCACAAACAATCGAATCTGATTTACATGGTGTTTTCCCCCGTGCTTTTGATGATATGATGCAACTCACCGGCATTGGCCGCTCCACTGCCGGTGCTATCTCCTCCTTCTGTTTCGGGACATTTACTCCGGTACTGGATGGCAATGTGAAACGGGTGCTGAAGCGCTGGTTTGCCCGTCCTGAAGCGACGGACAAAGAGTTATGGCTGCTTGCCCAGCAGGTTATCGATCAGGCTGCTAATCCGGCGACCTGGAATCAGTTGATGATGGAGCTCGGAGCAACACATTGTTCCGCCAGAAAGGTTAATTGCGAATCTTGTCCTGTAAGTGCTCACTGTGCTTCTGCATTTCAGGTGGATGTGGTTAGTGAAAAACGTAAGACCGTCCCTGTGCGTGATGTGTACTGGCAGGTGCATCTCTTTACCTGCCCTGATCGCGGCATCTGGCTGCATCAACGCCCTGAATCCGGTATCTGGGCTGGCCTGTGGTCTCCCCCGATTTCCGAGTTGACCAGTCAGCCTGATATTGAACCAACCCATGTGCATCAACTGACACACAGACGTCTACACCTCTATCCGTTGGCATCGGATCAGGAGCCGACAGGGGAAGGACAGTGGGTCTCTTCTATAGAGGGTTATGCTCTTCCCACAGGTATTCATCATCTGCTGGATAAAGTGAGGTTTTCATGAAACGCATATTCACTGTTCTTATTTTTCTGTTTCTTCCTCTTTCGGTGCAGGCCGAACCACAGCAGAGCATGGTGGTGGCTGCACAGGAAAAAGCAGCCGAAGCGGGCATTCACATGCTCAATCAGGGTGGTAATGCTTTTGATGCAGCAGCAGCCACTGCACTGGCACTGGGCGTTATAGAGCCAGGCTCTTCCGGTATCGGTGGTGGCGGATTTTTCCTGCTCTATATCGCCAAAGAAGATCGTTATGTGATGCTTGATGCTCGCGAAACCTCACCGAAGCTGGCAGGTCATGGCGAGGTTTATCAAACCGCATCCAGCGTTGATGGGCCGCAGTCAGCCGGGGTGCCGGGCCTGGCTGCCGGTGTGGATCACCTGGTTAGTCGCTACGGAAATTTGAATCGCACCATCGTAACTCAACCTGCGATTGATCTGGCGAAAAAGGGCTTTGAAGTAGGCCCACGGTTGAAGCGTATGCTCGATTGGCGTGGTAAGGCCTTTAATGATGTAGCGCGAAATCAGTTTCTCTCCGGTAATGTCATTAAACAGGTGGCACTGGCTGAAACTTTGGAGCGTTTTGCCATAGGTGGTGGCGAGGACTTCTATCGCGGAGAAACAGCAGGACGTTTGGTTGCCGATATGAAGCGTGATGGCGGCCTGATTCGTGAGGCTGATCTGGCTGCTTACCGGGTGATTGAGCGCGAGCCTGTGACGTTCGATTACCAGAACTACCGTGTGATATCCGCACCGCTTCCTTCATCCGGTGGCATGACGCTGGCCCATGTATTCGGTCAGCTAAAACATGATGATCTCAAGGGCATGCACGCGACTGACAGAGCACATCTGCTTATTGAAAGCATGAAGCGAGCCTACCGGGATCGCAATGCTCACATGGGAGACAGTGACTTCGTTGAGATTCCGGATCTGCTCAATGCACAGCGATTAAAGAGCCTTCGTTCAGCTATCGCTATGGAAAAAGCTACTCCGAGTGCTGAGCTGGGGAATAGTAGTGATGCTATCGGGCCGGGTACCGATACCACCCATTTTTCCGTGATTGATGATGAGGGCAATATGGTTTCTGCCACCCTCTCTATCAATTATGCCTTCGGTTCCGCTTATGTTTCACCCTCTACAGGCATCCTGCTTAATGATGAGATGGATGATTTTGCTACTCGTCCAGGTAAGCCCAATGCTTACGGACTGGTGCAGGGGGGAGCCAATGCCGTTGCGCCGGGTAAACGTATGCTCAGCTCCATGACGCCAACCTTTGTGATTGGCCCTGATCGCACCTTCATCGTCGGTACCCCCGGCGGTTCACGTATTATCTCGATGGTGCTGCTGTCATCTCTCGGTTTTATGCTCAATGAGTCTGCACCTGCCGATTGGGTTAATGTTCCGCGCTTTCATCACCAGTTCCTGCCCGATGTTGTGCAGCATGAGTCCGGTGCATTTTCTCCTGTGGTTGCCGCAGAACTTGAAAAGCGTGGCCACACCCTCAAGCCGATGAGCCGTCAGTACGGCAACATGCATGCAATCGTTCTCGACAGAAAAACCGGAAACCTCACTGGCATTGCCGATGCTCGCGGTGAAGGGAAAGTTGACTCGCTGAAAGCAAGATAGCACTCTCTCCATGGATTGATTCTGATACTCATGAATGAATTCAGGCCGGAGGTTGTGGTATGAATACTGAAAAGCTTATCACTGAAGCTATTTCGCTCCCGGTTGAAGAACGGGGAGCTGTACTGGATTCCATTTTGAAAAGTCTGAACCCGCCTGAAGAAGAGATTGACCAGAAATGGCTCTCCGTTGCCAAAAAGAGGTTAGTTGAAATTCGTTCCGGTTCTGTAGAAACAGTGTCTGGTGCAGATGTATTCAGAGAGATTCAAAATCGTCAGGCATCATGAACTTTCGCTTTCACCCGGAAGCAGAGCAAGAGCTTTATGCTGCGGTTGATTACTACGAAGATTGTAACAAAGGGCTGGGGTATGACTTCGCTATAGAAGTCCATTCGGCTGTTGAGCGGATCATTGCTTATCCAAAAGCGTGGCCTGTTTTGCAAGATGACATCAGACGCTGCCTGACCCGGCGATTTCCTTTCGGCATTCTTTATACCATTGAGCCTGATTCCATCTACATCCTTGCCGTGATGAATCTGCACCGCGAACCCGACTACTGGAGGCAACGAGATGATGGGTAATTCACCCCTATAATTATGATGGAAAAACGACAGGTCTCTATCTTGATCGCGAAAGTACTATGTTGAAGTGGATCATTCGATCCATTGGAGTCTTGGTTGTTATCGCCTCAAGTGGTTGTAGTTGTAATATGAAGAGTTTCTACAAGCCGATGAATCTAGATGTAGCATACAATGATGTTGGGGTGATTGAGATAGGATCAAATATTGACCTCATATTCAGCTATTCAGAGATAAACCGCCACAATCGGAATGACTCTACAATGCAGATACATGCTATGTTAGAGGTTGGGCCAGAATCGACAGTTCTACTAGAAAAAAGTGAAATAGAAGTAAGTTCTCTTGAAGGCGATGAGACTAGGTCTATTCAATTGGAGGCTGTTGAATACACAATAAGTTGCCCGCCTGGCAGTAAGGATTGGTCAGCATGCTTTTCGTCCAATGAGCTGCCTGTGAAATGTAAACTTTCAGAGGTTCCGACTAGGTACCCAGTATTTCATAGATATTCATTCTCCCCGACATGTGAATTTGTTGGAGCCGTAGACAAAGAGCCAGAAGGAATCCGTTACAGGCTTGTTTCACGTGATTACAGACGATACATATTGGTAACAAAGCCATTCAAAATGAATAAAAGTGAACAACTAATAGTTAAATTTCCATCCATAGTGGTGAATCGAAAAGTTCATCATGTATTACCAGTAAAATTAAATTGGGTAAGCGAAAATGTTTGTCGGCCTATTCCACTTCAGTAATAACTTGAAAAGGTATATGCATCTAAATTATTACAGATGAACTTTACACATTTTCATTTACACTGCATTCCAACCTGCTGCGAAATTACTCCGGTTACAACCCGTAGGCTCAACTATTTAGTTTGCACCAGTTATTGATTAATTAGTCTAAATTAAAGGACTGGCCATCTGAACTCTTCTAATCCTCAATAAAAACGACTAAAACGTTTTCTGTGTCCCCCATTTGGGGGACAGACAAATTATTTGATAGGGATATGATTCACGCTGATTTGCCGGGGGAGCCAGCGAGGCTTTCAATACGGTACAGTTATTCCTAACTCACGGATTTTATAAAAGAGGGAAAAATGAAACATAAGTTGAATTTCAAACTGCTACTTATTGCTGCTGTGGCATTAATGACAGCTGGTTGTGCTACAGAGAGTCATCATGCCATTGCGCCGGAAACCGTTGAAACATATAACACCGTCTCAAAAGCTGAAAAGATTGATCTAATCGTTGGTGTGTTTGAGAACCGTTCGAACTACCAGAGCGGTATGTTTTCATCAGGCTCGGATCGACTCGGCAATCAGGCAAAAACCATTCTGAAAACACATCTGCAGCAAACCAACCGTTTTAAGGTTATGGATCGTGAAAATCTCGAGCAGATAAAACATGAAGCAGCATTGCGTGGTACAAAGCAGAAGCTGGTTGGTGCAAGGTATACAGTGACTGGCGACGTGACTGAATTTGGTCGTAAGGTTACTGGCGATCACCAGTTATTTGGTATTCTCGGTTCAGCTAAAAAGCAGACGGCTTATGCCAAGGTCTCCCTTAATATTGTTGATGTCGTGACATCCGAGATTGTCTATTCCACTCAGGGTGCGGGTGAATATGAGATGAGTAACCGCGAGGTTGTGGGGTTTGGTGGAACGGCGGGATACGACGCCACCCTGAATGGCAAAGTACTGAACTTTGCTATCACAGCAGCAGTAAATAACATGGTCAAAGATATCGATAATGGTCGTTGGCATGTTGAACTTTAAAACCACTCGCCTGTTTATAGTTCTCATCAGCCTGTGGCTTCTCTCAGGTTGCGTAAAACCAGCCAATGAGATCTATTATTGGGGCGAGTATGAGCAGTTGATCCATGATATGTATGTCGATCCCGGCAAGGCTGATGCCGTGGCGCAGATTGAGAAGCTCACGGCTGACATTCAGAAGGCCGAAAGCACCGGCAAGCAAGTGCCTCCGGGCCTCTATGCACACCTTGGCATGATGTATTCATCCCAAGGTCAGGCTGCGCAGGCAGAGGCAGCTTTGCGTGAAGAACAGAAGCTCTATCCCGAATCTGCCACATTTATTCAAGGCCTGATTAAGCGGGCATCTAAGGAGAAGTCGTAATGCCTTACTGGATCAAACGAACCCTTTTTCTGATACCTCTGGCCGTTCTTCTTCTCTCAGGTTGCGCAAAACAAGAACCCTATAACTATGCTGCGTTGGAGCAGAGCAAGCCCCGGTCGATTTTGGTGCTGCCACCAGTGAACAATACGGTTGAGGTGAACGCACCATATATTTATCTCTCAACTATTTCCCGGCCATTGGCAGAAAAGGGATACTATGTCTTTCCTGTTACTGTGGTGGATAGCCTCATGAAGGAAAATGGACTGCCCTCACCAGCAGAGATGCATGCCGTACCTCTGGATAAGCTGACCAAACATATCGGTGCTGATTCCGTACTGTATGTCACGATTGATGAGTGGGGACAGAAGTATCAGGTTCTATCTTCCAAGGCTGTAGTGCGCGCCACTCTTAAGCTGGTGGATAGCAGAACCGGAGCGCTGCTCTGGGATACAGAAGCATTTGCCCAGTATCAATCAAGCGATGGTGGCGGTGGCCTTGCTGGAGCTCTGATCGGGGCTGTCGTTGAGCAGATTGCAGGTTCTATGATAGACAGAACGCCAGATCTTTCCCGCATAGCGAACAACGGCTCAATCAACAATCAAGTCAGAGGACTTTTGAACGGTCCGTATGCTCCTGAAAGTCTGGTTCAGCAGCATTAAGTAGCAATGGCGAGATACCCTTTTTATGTTTTCTGTTCAGGGCTTAAACCTGTGATAGCACTAGAAATCCGAATCCGTAGGGTCAGCTCTCTAGTTTGCACCAGTTATTGATTAAATTAGTACAAATTAAAGAACTGATCCTATGAACTCTTTCAACCTACATGAATTCATCTAAAACACCGTAATAATGAGGACTACTGGATATATTATTATGGCCAGCCCCCTCAATGACTTTGAATAGAACTTTAGAGGAGAAGCCTTCTAACAGGTGCTTAGTATGAGACATACTTATGACCCTATCCTGCTCCGCCGCAATCACCAAAGTTTCTGCCTTGATATATTTCACCCTGCTATAAGAGTCATGTTTATCTTTTAAGAGAATTCCCATTGGATATATAGGAAACTGTGACTGTGCAACATCCTGAATACTGTCAAATGGTGTAATTAATACCAACTTGCGCACGTCTCTCTTTACTGCCACATGTGTAGCTACAGCACTCCCCAAACTACGTCCTATTACTGAAATTTCATCATGATCGCTTCTAATTACATCATAAATAACGACAGCATCTGAATAGATCGCATCTTCCGAGGGCTCACCTGTGCTTCCGCCATAACCTCGATACTTTACCAGGTATATGGTGTACTCATGAAACAGATGCGAGAAAGATTCGGCATTATACTCAACATTTTCTGCATTCCCTCCAAAGTAAATAATGGCCTTTTCGTTACCCTGATTTAATATTGATGCCTTTATTTTATGGCCGTCATTCTCAAAAACCATTTCCGATAATTCACTTACGGTTGAACCCACAGGAAAATATATAAATTCACGTTGCTCCAGGTATAAATAGAGGCCTATACTGAAATATATGAATATTCCCGATAAGAATATGTTTTTCATATGCCTCAACTTTATTTGGCGCTAACTAAGGTAATATGAGTAATTAATATTCCACATATTACGCTCCTATAGGTAGACATGAAATCCACGATATTTCATATTAAAGGGTGAATGTGGAAATTTGAACTTCAGTTGTACACATCCAGCCTTAGCTGAAAATAATAGTAGAGGTCTTGAAAGTGACTGTCTATTTTTGGAGTTGATCTCAACTGCTGAATGCAAAACATTGATCTAATATAGCCATAGACCTTGGTGATCAGCCCTTCATCTGATTGGTGCCGGGTCTTGAATGTTGAATTTATGAACTGCTGGACGCTGGGGTTTTAATAGTTTTTTGCTATTTCAGCGTCGATAAGTGCCCGTAGTTCATCATAACCAAAGACTGCGAGAGGTGTGCCATTGACGAAATATGATGGCGTCTTGCTGACACCAAGCTGCTTCGCATCGGCCAGATCCTGAGCAATGTTCTTGGCAATCGTCGGATCGTTCATCTCCTGCTTCAGGCGTGCGACATCAAATTTATAATGCTCAAGATATTGCCAAAGCACCTCCGGTTGTGCCTTGTGATGTGAGGTCCAGTGAGGCTGTGATGCAAACATCAGATCCAATACTGGCCAGTAAGCACCCATTTTTCTGGAGGCTTCAAGGATTTGCAGGATGTAATCGGAACCATCGTGAAGGGGCGCATAGCGAATGACGTGATTCACTTTGCCTTTGTGTTCAACAAGCAGATTTTTAAGCAGCGGGTAAAAGGCGCGGCAGGTTTCACAGGCCGGATCCATAAACTCGACGATGGTTACTTTGGCATCGGGGCTTCCCGCTCTGGGGGCATACGGCTTGATCAGGAGTTTCTGGTGCTGGCTGGCAAGCTCAGCCTGGGATTGAGTCTGTTGAGAATTGTAGAGGTAACCGCCTGCGATAAAAACAACTGCCAGCAGCAGGGCTGTAATCATGATAACGTGATTTTTTTTCATTTATCTATCCTGGCTCGAATAATGAGCAATAAAATTATTATGGCTGAAAATGAGGCGAGTGAAAGAATCGGGATGGGTAGAACATCAAACAGCACCATGTTGGCATCTTTGCAGGATACGCCCTGACTGCATGGCTGGAGGCTCTCGGGTATGACGCCAAAAAACAGCAGGCAATGGTACACAGTAAACAGTAGACCGATGCTAGCAACAGGCAGTGCATAGCGGACTACCCGTTTGTCCACAGGGAAGAGAGCGATGAGCAGTATGATGGGCAGGGGAAATATAAAGATCCGCTGATACCAGCATAACAGGCATGGCGTCAGCTCCATAATCTCACTGAAAAAGAGACTGCCTAGTGTTGATACCGTCGCAATGAGCCAGCAGCTAAAGATCAATAACCAGTCTGTAGAGTCGTGTGCCGTTTGTGTGTTCATTCCGGGCAAGCTAAATCAGATGCCCGTGAAAATCTTGCTGCAATATGGCGAGGACTATCGGGCAGCGGGAACACCGCTGCTTTTACAAGCCACTATCGCGCAATGGGAGCGCCATTGCTTTTTCAATCCCCTATCGCGCAATGGGAGCGCCATTGCTTGCTTCTGGCGCGCAGCGGAAGGTGCTGTTTTTACAAGTCTCTAGCGCACAGCGGGAGCAGCGCTGTTTGCTGGTTCCGTTTTTTCTGTTAGTGGTTATGATTGCGGCCATGAAAAGGGTAGCAGCGAATATTCGAGCTCTGAACAGCATGCATCGTATGCAGTGGTTGTTTGCCGTGCTTGCGATTGCAGGCTGCCTCTTTTCTGCTTCCGCTGTGCATAGTCATGAAGATGGCTTGCATGCATTGGGAAGCCATTGCATCAGCTGTGATCTTGAAGATGTTACCTCTCATGGTGCAACCACCGCAGTCAGGCAAGCTACTATACCGAATCTGGCTCAAATCGAACCTGCTGCCTTTCAGCGCACATTTTTTATTGCCGTCCGATCATCAGCGGCATCCATTCGCGCCCCTCCTTTCTACTCCTGATCCCTTTAGCGCCGTCAGGCGTGTTAAATAAATAATCAGGAGAGAGATATGAAATATGCACGATTGTGCTTCATGCTTGCTGCCGCCCTGTTGGGTTCCGGCAATGCATTCGCTGCAAGCGAAATAGAAGAGATGAAAACTCAGGTTCAGCAGCTGTTGAATCGGATCGAAATACTTGAGTCGGCCGAAAAGGCCCGTATAGCTTCGCAGCAGGCGGTTGTAGAAAAAGAAGAGCTGGAGGTGGCAAATTCCGTTGCTGCCAAGCCGGTTAACCACACGGCTCACGCGGTTGCGGGTGAGAATAGCGGGAATCCCTCTATTTCAGTTGTCGGAAGTTTTACCGGCTCACATATACGCGGTAATGACGGGACACGCAGCAGCAGCTTCCTGCCGCTCTCCGAAGCGGAGTTTATTTTTGGAGCCAACATTGATCCGCACGCCCGGCTCGATGTCACGGTGACCGGAGCCAATGGTGGCATGGCAGTTGAGGAGGGTTTTATTACAGCTGCTCTACCGTGGGGACTTAACTTGCGTGCCGGTCGAAAATTCCTGCCGATAGGCAGGGTAAACGAAATACATCCGCATGCCCTGATTTATGCCGACCGTCCCAACGGGCTGGTCAATCTGTTCGGGCCGGAGATATTCATCGGTGACGGAGCACTGCTGGACAGAGCGTTCTTTGTCGGCGATTCAGTGCAGACACTGACTGCAGGCTTCTTCAGTACCGGCAACGATGTTGCATTCGATCCGACCGGTACCAGCCAGTATGCTGGAATGGCGCGCTGGACCGGCCTATGGGACTTGAGTGATGCGGCCACGATTGAACTGGGTGGCAACTATGTGCAGGGCAAGAATGGCATCGCTGGTACACACGCAATGACCCGTATCGGCGGTGGTCATTTTGCACTCAAATATCAGGATATCTCACAGGCAGGTTTCAGCCTGGAGGGAGAGTGGCTGCGCCGCTGGCAGCAGCAGGGGCCGGGTGTGACAACAGCGGTAAACGATGGCAGCTATCTGTTGGCGACAGCAGCGCTGAATCGAAACTGGCGGCTCTTCTCACGCTTTGATTATTCGCGGGAATATAACCCGGCAACGGTGGTCTGGCTGAAAGAGAGTGCTATCTCGGCAGGGGCGGTATGGAAGATCAGTGAATTTCAGAATATTACCCTGCAGTACAAGCATACCCGTAATGCACTGACCGAGGTGGCCGGTGCTCTCGGTGTTACACCTGGTTCAAATGCGAATGCATGGTTCCTGCGCTGGGTGGTGGCGATTGGCCCCCATGGCACACATCGTTATTAAGGAGCGTTGAAAATGAAGTTATTGAAACGCTTATTTCTCGGACTGCTGCTTTGGGCGATGCTCCCGGCATTTGCCTATGCGCAGATACAGATTGTCGCCACGCTTCCGGCACTAGGTCAAATCGCAGCGGCGGTAGCTGGCAAGGATGGTGATGTACGTGTTCTGGCCCAAGTTGGGCAGGACCCTCATTTCGTACCTCCGAAGCCGACACTTGCCCGACATCTGGCGCGCGCCGACCTGCTGGTGACAGCAGGGCTGGCGCTGGAGAGTGGCTGGTTGCCGCCACTGATTGAACTTTCACGTAATCCGCGGGTTCGGCAAGGGGGGGCGGGCTATTTTGCAGGTGCCGATGCTGTAACGATTATCGGTACACTGGAAAAGACAGATCGCTCGATGGGCGATGTGCATCCGGAGGGGAACCCGCACTGGTGGCTTGATCCGATTCGTGCTGCAGAAGCAGCATCCGCACTTGCCCGCCGGATGGCTGAAATTGACCCGGAACATGCTACAGGGTATCGGCAGAGGGCAGAGGCGTTCAGCGCACAGCTCAAAGCGATGGTTGTGCTGTGGCAGCCGAAGTTGGCAGCAGTTTCGCCAGTGGTCAGTTATCACGACTCCTATCGCTATTTCAGTGAGCGCTTTGCGATTCCGGTGGCGGGCTTTATCGAACCCAAACCGGGTGTGGAGCCTTCGGTACGCCACCTTGATGATTTGGTGCTCCTTATCGGCAAGCAGCAGGTTAAACAGCTTTGGGTGGAGCCGTACCACCTCGGGCGTATCGTTAAACGTGTGGCAACACTGTCAGGCGGTACAGTGGTGATCATGCCTGATGCAGTGCAGGGAGAAGGGGCAACAGGTTATCTGGCAATGTTGGATACACTGTTAAATGCGGCTGCGGGGATTCGCCCATGATACTCTGGTTCAGTCTTGCTGCCTGTCTGCTGGTTTCGTTGTACCTGCCGGTACTTGGGCAGCAGATCTTGAAGCGAAGGGTGATCTTTATCGATCTTGCACTGGCGCAGGTTGCGGCAGTGGGCTATGCCATAGGCATGGCGGTTGATGGCAACGGCATGCTTTATGCCGCAGCGATTACGGCTGTGACTGTTCTGCTCCTGGCTCTGCTGCCTGAGGAGAGTGATTTGCCGAAAGAGGCGGTGATGGGTGGTCTTTATGCACTTGCCGCTTCACTTGGTATGATGGTGCTGGCAGTGCTTCCGCATGCCGAAGGACAGATGATGGAGCTGCTGTTTGGCAGTGTCCTCGGCGTCAATGAGAGTGAATTGTCCATTATGGCGGTTGCTGGCGCCATTGCGCTGCTGATATCAAAACTGCGGCATGGCGATCACTTCTTCGGTCGTATCGCTTTTTACGGCGCACTTGCTATTGCCGTGGTTCCGGCGATCTATGCTGTGGGTGTTATTCTGGTGTTTGCCTTGCTGGTGATGCCGGGGCTGGCCGTCTGGCGTGAAGGAGATAATGGCCCGGCGCTGCATGCGGTGGCAATTGCTGCTCTTGCAAGCGTATGCGGCCTGTTCTTTTCCAATCACTTTGATTACCCGCCTTCATCGGCTGTGGTCGTGTTTATGGCCGCACTGGCACTGCTGTGGCGCGGCTGCTGGAAATGGCGGCTGCGCATGCATCTTAGGCGGTGATAAACAGATAGCTCCAACTGCCAACCAGCAGGGCTGAAGCAAAGCAAAAAAAGGCGATCCAGGCCATGGCAAAAGCGACACTCCTTTTTTCTACCTGGTAGGCCTTCCAGCCAAACCAGACTGCAAAGCAGCCTATGGGGAGCGAAAAGAGCAGGAATAGTGCGAGTAGCATGACAGGGGCAAGACTATCGACTTGTCCCTGTCATTGCCAAGCGGCATCCGGACTTTATATTCAGCTCAACAATCAGCGTTTCCTTAGAGGTGTGTCGATGATCAAAAAGCTTCAGCAGATGTGGAAGAGTGCAGCGAGTTCTCCGAAAGAGGCTAGAAAACATGATGTGTCACTGGCAGTCGCAGCCTTGATGGTTGAGGTGATGCGCATGGATGGTCATCTGCATGATGCTGAACGCAATACTATGGTGATAGCACTGGAGAAACGCTTCGCTCTTTCCGCTTCCGAAATTCACACATTGATAGAGGATGCTGCGGCTCAGGTAGATTTGGCTCTGGATATGCACCAGTTCACATCCATTGTAGTCAAGGGATTTTCCACTGCGGAACGTATCGAAATCCTTACCGAACTATGGGCTGTCGCAATGGCTGACGGTACCGTTGACCCTTATGAAGAACAGGTGATTCGCCGCATGGCAGATCTGCTCGGGATTCATCACAGGCAATTTATTCAGGCGAAGCTGGCTGCGGAACTACAGTTTTAAATTGTTTCCTGTTTAATCGGGAGGGGTAAGCGTGACCCATATCGCGCTGATCTCGTTGGCATGATCATTTGCCGTGGGCCAGATGGGATAGAGCTTCGACTGGGGCAAACGTTGATGAATGACAAAGCGTTCAATGATTTTCTGGGTGTAACGTATGCGTTGAATGGCTTCATTCGTAATGCTTTCACCCGTCCACTTTGGAATCAGTTCCAGTGTCCAACCGGTTTTTTGTGCCAGCATCTTGATTGATTTCCGTAATCTTGTGCGCTCGTTCAGGGAGAGAGAGCCTGTGTCACGCAGACGAATGCGCGTATCAACAATTGCTGTCTGTTTTTTCACAGGCTTTCCGGTACTGCTGTTTTTACTGCTGGCAAGGGCAGCCTGTTGCATGGTTTGCAGCAGTGTTGTGCCAATCAGGTTGAGACTCAGTGGCTGTGTGAGCCAGTTACCATGATTATCGAAGTCGAGTGCAATGAGCTTATTACTGTCATTTAAATGATCCAGTAGTCCCGGTGTGCTGAAGCCGGTTCGGGCAATCATCGGGTCATGGGGTGAGACGGTCGTTTCTGCTACCGCCCGAGCTAGTTTTAGCTTCACGAAGCTGCTGTAGCTGTTTTCCTCTTTCCCGTCTTTGATCGATAGCTCTGCAGAGAGGCGGCCACGAACCAGGCCGGGCATGCCTGATGTTGTCATCCAGTTGTACAGGAAAAATGGCAGCCCATTATCCAGTGAGGCCCTTCCTGTGAAGCGTTGCTTATCAGCCAGAGCGTACCATTGCCCATCCAGAGAAAACTGCCCCTGTCCCAGTAGTCCCTGAGCGTCCACACTGGCCCACTGCTCCGGTTTGAGTTGTGTGATGTTAATGTTCAAATCTTCTGCCCAAAGCAGATCGCTGTTGCCAATACTTACCTTTCCATTCTTCCAGGCTAACTTGCCGATTTCCCAGTTCTGCTTGCGCAGACCACTGACCCACCAGCTGTTTTGTTTCGGGTCGGTATTCGCCGTGGATATGTGTGGGAGGAGAGGTCGTAGTGCTGTGACATAATGCCAGCCATCGGCAGTAATGCTGTCTATCCTCTGACTTTTAAGCCCCATGCCCACCGGACCGAATCTGGTTTCAATACGATCAGCTTTCCACTCATTTCCGGCGTAAGCAAACAGAATATTGTTTGCAGATGCCTTACCATACGCCTGCCACAAACCGTTAGTGATCGTGACATTCATGCTTAATGCTCCCATGCCGGTAAGGCCCAGAGCGCTGTCCTGTGAGCTGCGAAGTGGGATCAATGCTCGTAACTGAGCCAGTTCGAGATTCTTTCCTGACAGTTTGAATGCCGATTTGTTGATGTTGCCATGCGTGTATTTGGCCTCTCCTGTCACCCGCCAACCTGCTTGTGGGCGCCCTTCCTGTTGCAGCGCGGTATGCTGTTCTGCTTGCTGATGCATGGAACGCAGGTTAAATGAGATGTTGTTATCCAGACTCCAGCTGCAGCGGCCTTTCAGGGCAGGCAGCAGTAGCTTACCTTCTGTCGTAGCCAGTCCGAGTGTCATATCTTCAATATCAATTTTATTGGCACTGATATCCCAATGGCTGCTGTTCTGATACCGTTGTTGTGAGGCTTTGCCAGTCTTTTCCTTTAATTGAATGACCATAGATGATTGTTCGGTCCTGATACTATCCGCATGCAGTTTGCGACTGGAAAAATTCAGCCTCAGGTCGTTATATTCAATGTGCCCCCATTCCCAGGCTTGTTGACTCTGTTCAGACTGGTTGCGGTTCGTATAGCTCACCTCGTGAAGGCTGCCGTGCTTGCTGGTTAGTCGCCATGCGCCGCCTTGGCGTAACCAGTGAAGTTCCGCATCCAGCAGGCCATGTTTGAGTGTTCTTTCGGCGATGATCGGCAGGCTTTCTGTCCAGGCATGAACAGGCCATGCTTCTGTCTTCATATCAAGCTTCCAGTCTCCGTTGGTTTGCTTGCCCGACCAGCTGATCTGTTGGTTGGAATCGGCTTTGCTGTTCAGTTCAGTATGCCCCTGGATGCTGACCTTGGTATTGTCAGGGATTGCCCAGCTCATAGAACCTGTTAACTGACCTTCGCTTGTGGCCAGACCCATGGCACTGGTGAGTAGTCGACTATCAACCCGCTGCCAATTGATGCTGCCTTTAGCGCTGTTCTGGCCCTGTGGTCCATCATGCGAAGACCATTGCCAGCTGATGGGTGCGCCGGCAAGCAGGGTGTGGGCGGAAATCGAACGCAGGGATTTTTGTACCTGCTGCTCTAATGAGATAATGTCCAGTTTGACCGGAGGGTTTGGTTTGTTTCTCACCTGAAAAGTCAGGGAGCCTGAGGATATTTTCAGCGACTGGCTGGCTTTCCATATACGCATCAGTTTCTGATCATTCTGCCAGGCTGGCTGCTGATCCGGATTCCAGACCACCGCCTCAAAACCTGCAATTTCCACCCTGCCAATTTTAGGGGTGTCACCGGTAAGTAATTTCGGGTTAGCGCGGATGAGCATATGCTTGATTTTCAGCGAATCAGTCTCTCGCTGCAGGCTGACGTTTTTCAGAATAAGGCCATTTCTTAACAGGTGATAGCGAACGCTACCTATTTCAATGCCAGCATCGTCACCCCATTGCTGCAGTAGCTCTTCAGCCTGTTTCTGCACATGGATCTGAATCGAGAGATGAATAGCAACACATAGCAGTGCAATAGTGGCAATGATTGCCAGGTACCAGCGAGCACCCGGTGGGAATATCCCCACCGGATGGCGAAACAGATGCTGTTTTTTCAGAATGCCCCCATAGTACGGGCGACTTACGTTCTTGCCTGTTGTAGTTGTTGAATAACCGACTGATCTTCCAGTGTGGATATGTCCGAAGTGATTTCACGTCCGGCTGCGATATCTCGCAATAGCCGCCGCATGATTTTACCTGAACGTGTCTTCGGCAGACTGTCGGAAAAACGGATATCGTCGGGTTTGGCAATCGCACCGATCTCTTTGCCCACATGTGCCCGTAATTCAGCAGCTAATCCCTCTGTAGCCTTACATTTCAGTGTTATAAAAGCACAGACAGCTTCCCCTTTGATAGGGTCGGGGCGCCCGATAACAGCAGCTTCTGCAACAGCCGGGTGGGATACCAGTGCTGATTCGATCTCCATCGTGCCGAGCCTGTGCCCTGATACGTTGAGTACATCATCCACGCGGCCCATGATCCAGATATAACCATCTTCATCTTTGCGGGCACCATCACCGGCAAAATAGTAGCGACCGTCAAACTTCTTCCAGTAGGTGTCGACATAGCGTTGATCATCACCCCATACGCCGCGCAACATGGATGGCCATGGTTGACGAATCACCAGCAGGCCGCCTCCTTCAGTGACAGGTTCACCATTCTCATCCACAACCTCAACATCAATACCGGGAAGCGGCAGGGTGGCTGAGCCCGGTTTGGTTGGTGTGGCAAATGGTAGCGGCGCAATCATGTGGCCACCTGTTTCGGTTTGCCACCAGGTATCCACAATTGGGCAGCGAGCTTTGCCGATGACGTTGTAGTACCACATCCAGGCTTCCGGGTTGATCGGTTCGCCCACGGTTCCCAGTACGCGCAGTTTGGAAAGGTCATGTTGGTTCGGCCACTCATCCCCGGATTTGTTCAGGGCACGAATAGCTGTTGGAGCGGTATAAAAGATAGTAACGCCGTGATCGGCACATATTTTCCACAGACGCCCCGGATCGGGATAGGTTGGTACACCTTCATACATCAGTGTGGTGCCGCCATTGGCCAGTGGCCCGTAAACCGAATAGGTGTGGCCGGTGATCCAACCAACATCGGCGGTACACCAGAATAGATCGGATTCAGCTCTGAAATCGAATGACCAGCGCATCGTCAGTCGCGCCCATAACAGGTAACCGGCCGTAGAGTGAAGTATACCCTTGGGTTTTCCGGTTGAACCGGATGTGTAAAGAATGAACAAGGGGTGCTCTGAATCCACAGCCAGTGGTTCACACCGATCTGATTGCTTTTTCAGCAGCTCGTGCCAGTCGAGATCACGTCCTTCGACCCGATTAATCTCATTGCCTGCGTGACGAACGATGAGAACATGTTGCAGGCTAGGGCACGGTTCAGTGAGTGCTTCATCCACACTGGGTTTGAGGGCGTGTACACCGCCACGGCGACCGCCACCATCAGCGGTAATAACAAGCTTGGCCTCTGCATCCTGAATGCGATCACGCAGGGCGCGAGGGGAGAATGCACCGAATACGACGGAATGTACGACCCCGATACGCGTGCAGGCCAGCATAGCGATTGCTGCTTCCGGAATCATCGGCATGTAAATAATCACACGGTCACCGGCTTCAAGGCCGATCTCTTTCAGGGCATTGGCAGCACGGGAAACTTCGGCAAGTAACTCATGATAGGAGATGCGACGTACACGACCATCTTCAGCTTCCCAGATGATAGCAGTGCGCTCACCGAGGCCATCGTTTACATGGCGATCAATACAGTTTTCGGAAAGGTTAAGCTTGCCGTTCTCAAACCAGCGGTAAAATGGAGCTCTGTTACGATCGAGTACCTGTGTGAAGGGCTCTTTCCAGCTTAAGTGTTCACGGGCCAGATCTCCCCATGTCCCATCACGATCATTTTTGAACCTTTCCTGCAATGAGAAGTAGTCCGCCAGTGATGCGATGCGTCCTTTGTGTCCCTTTGGGGGATCAAAGCTGCGGTGTTCATCCAAGAGAGTGGTGATGTTTTCAGACATGGTAGCTCCTCCCATCTCATTTCTAGCAGGCAAGCTGCGTCTCCACAACATACTTCCGATTGTGCAGGGACAGGTTATCATGGCGCATGAAGAAAATCTGCCTTATCAAAACCAGTGTGAGCTCCAGTGTCATGGCTGAGAGTCTTGCCGCTGGCTTGATTGAGGAAGAGAAAGCCGGTTGTGTGCAGATATCCGGCCCCTCTCAGTCGATTTATCGCTGGCAAGCCAGGGTGGAGCAGGAGCAGGAGTATACCCTCACTATTAAAACCCTGCCGGAGAGATGTGAAGCTGTGATAAGCTGGTTGCACGAGCATCACCCTTATGAAACCCCGGAGATCATCTGGGCCGAATTTAATGCGAGTGATGAATATGGGGAGTGGCTTGCCAGTGTCGTTGTGTAAGAGTCTGCTACAGTTGCGACTAAGTTAAGGAAACACTGATTATTCAGTGTTTCCGAGCAGCCCATGGACGGGCTGCCAAACCGGCCACGTAAGTGTTTGGTTTGTAAGCAAAAGAAAAACGACGCTTTTTCTTTTGCGAACTGTGTTTGGCAGGAGCCAATAAATCAGCATCTACTTAGAGATGTTATCAATATAGATGGACCCATTGGAGATCTGAATGATTGAAGTTACATTTGCAGGTGCGCTTCTGGCCGGGCTGCTATCGTTTTTATCCCCCTGCGTTTTACCGCTGGTGCCAGCCTACCTTTCCTATATTTCCGGGGTCTCGGTAAATGAATTACGGCAGCATGATGAGCAGGCAACTTCTGCCCGCCGCCATGCTGTAGCGCAGTCACTCTGGTTTATTGCCGGTTTCAGTCTTGTCTTCATTGCTCTTGGGGCCTCAGCTTCGCTGATAGGCCAGTGGATGTTATCCAATATGACAGTGCTGGCAAAAGTAGCTGGAGCAGTGATTGTTGTGTTCGGTATGCATTACGCGGGTATTATCAGAATTCCATTTCTGATGATGGAAGCGCGTTTTGATGCAGGCGGGGTTAACTCTAAACACGGTATCGGAGCACTGATTCTGGGTTCGGCTTTTGCTTTTGGCTGGACGCCATGTATCGGGCCTATACTTGGCGCTATTCTGACAGTGGCCGGGGCACAGGCGGAGATGATGCGTGGCGTGGCTCTGCTGGCTGTGTATTCGCTGGGTCTGGCCATTCCGTTCCTGCTGGCTGCATTTGCAACTGATGCATTCCTGCGCTGGTCCCAGCGTTTTAAACGCCATTTTGATATGGTTGAGAAGATTTCAGGCGTGCTGTTAATTATTGTTGGTGTGATGATTTTTCTGGGCAGTTTCAGTATTGTTTCAGGCTGGATTATTGAATGGTTTCCTGCTTTGGCTGATATCGAAGGTAGTTTGAGCTGAAAATCGTCGAAACAGCTGCTATTATGGTTGACCATGATTCACTCTGGTGATTCAATGTGATGATGACGCAGGATTCCCCACAACAAGCACTAGAGTCGCGTATCGAAACGCTGACAGAACATCTTTCCGAGATTCGTCGGAACATGGAGAAGATTATCGCCGATAACCATCGTATGCGGGAAGTTGTGCGTATTGCAGAGAGTGAACTGCGTAAGCGGCGTGATCAGGTTCAGAAGCTGGAAGGGGAACTGGAAGGCTTACAGAACAGCAAGCTTGAAGCCCGGGCGCGAGTTGAGCATGCGATGGAAAAGCTGGATGACCTGATCTCCGAACAGGGAGACGCCTCATGAGTAATCCCGTTGAAATTACCCTGTTGGGGCGTTCATTCTCGATTTTGACGGATGAGAATCCCGATGAAGTTCAGGCTGCTGCCGCACTTGTGCAGGAACATGTGGAAGAGCTTCGCCAGATGGGGACTACTGTTGCCTCTGATCGCCTTTTGATGTTGGTCGCGCTGAATCTGGCGGGTGAGTTGCTGAAGAGTAATCAGTCCAAAGTTGATGGCGTGGACGACTTGATAACTGCATTGGACGGTGTAGTCTCACAAGCAGAAGGTTTAGCGAAAGCGCCCCTGCGTTGATCGAATGGCATCAAGTTGCCTGAGCCGATACTTGTCGAATGGGAGCTTATCTACTTTGGCGGTGAGCGTCTCCTTTATGGAGATACCTAAAACCGAAGTGCAGCACCCACCTCTTGTTAGAGGGTTCGACGACTTTTTGCTATTACGCCAACGCGGGGGCGCCCCTTTTTTACGGCATCCTCTTTCAAACAATCAAAAGGTGATCTGATGGACAAGTCTCTCATGCGCGCAGCTGCGTTACAGCGGCGCAAGTCACTCACTGTAGAGCAGCGTAGCTGCTTTTCTCAGGCGATCCTTTCATCCCTGTTTGATTGCCTTGCAACTCAACCTGAATCACCACAGAACCTGTTGATCTATCGTTCGATGCCATCAGAAGTGGCGACGGATGACTTGCTGAAATCGGAGCCTTATCGATTGTTTGCACCGGTTACGCACCATCATGAACATATGGAGTGGCATGAGTTATCCGCAGCGACCCGTTGGCAGAAAGGCTTGTTCGGTATACTTGAGCCGGATGGCGGAGCTTTGTGGAGCGGTGAGCAGGGGAAAACGACGTTGTTATGCCCTCTGACTGCTTTTGACCGTCAGGGCAATCGACTGGGTATGGGTAAAGGCTGTTTTGATTTCTGGCTGGCTCAGCACCATCACCATATTCAGCAGATCATCGGGCTGGCTTTTTCCTGTCAGGAAGTGGCAGCGGTACCGGCTGAAAGGCATGATATGCCGATGAGTTGTATTATTACAGAAAAAGAGGTGATCCAATGTCCGAAACGCTGAATATACTGGCTATCGGGGATATTATCGGCAAAGCAGGGCGCAGGGCTTTGAATGAGCAGCTGCCATCGTTGATTGACAGCCACGGGATTGATTTTGTTGTGGCCAACGGTGAGAACCTTGCGCATGGCTTCGGCATTAACAAAAAGGTGGCCTCAGAGATGTTCAAGGTCGGTGTCGATGTGATGACCAATGGGAATCACTGCTGGGATCAGCGGGATTTTCTGGCGTTAATTGATGAAGATGATCGCTATGTGCGGCCGATGAATTTCACCGAATATGCTCCGGGGCGTGGCTGGACAGTGAAAGAGACTGCTACGGGTCATAAAATTGCGGTGATCAACTTGATAGGGCAGGTTTTTATGGGTCCCTGGGATTGTCCGTTTGCGGCTGCGGATCAAGCCATGGATGAAATTCCGGATGATGTAAGCGCGATTATTGTCGATATGCATGCCGAGGCAAGTAGTGAGAAAATGGGTATGGGCTGGCATCTGGATGGTCGCGCCTCGTTTGTTTATGGAACCCATACGCATGTTCCTACCTGTGATGAAATCATTCATGCTTCGGGTACGGCTTACCAAACAGATTTGGGTATGACCGGTTCCTATCAGTCGATTATTGGTATGAAGGTGGAGGGTGCTCTTTATCGTATGGTGCGGCGTTTGCCGCAGCGGTTTGAAGCGGTGGAGAGCGGTGGCTCAATCTTTGCGACGAAGGTGAGTGTCAATCCATCGACACGCATGGCGACGGCAATCGAACGCATACATATTCCGCCAGCCTGAATCAGAAGAGCTTTTGAAGCAGGGCAAGGCAAACAGTCATGGGGCTGTTATGATTTCCACATCTTAGGGAAAGGAGTCTATCCAGGATGAATAAAAAGATATTTTGGGGTCTGGTTGGCGGAGCCGTAGTCTTTGCGACACTGGCTGCGACGCGCACGGCATGGCTTGATATTGAAGATTTAACATTTTTACGTCCGTTGATTCCAAAGGTGAATCTTTTGGCCAAGGAAAAGAATGCCGTTTATGAGAATGCCTGCGCATCCTGTCATATGCTGTATATGCCAACCCTCCTGCCTGCCCGTTCATGGAAGCAGATGATGGGTGAGTTGGATAATCATTTCGGAGATAATGCTGAGATGAATGCAAAAGATACGGCTGAAGTATCGGCATATCTGCAAGCTCATGCCGGTGATAAAGTGGATAACCATTATGCAGTCGCTATGACAAACCTGCTCAAAGATGGTGAAACACCATCTCGTATTACTGATACAGCTTATTATAAATTTCTTCATGATGTCGTGAGTCCTGCTATGGTGACAGGTAACCCGAAAGTTACCTCCTATGCCCGCTGTAGCGCATGTCATCACGAAGCTTTAGGTGGTCGTTTTAATAAATATGCAGTGCGTATTCCAGGTTATTACAAAGAAGGGATATGGAAGCTTGCACCTGAAGAGCCTGTTTCAGCCAAGCCCGAGTAGTATTCTGATATGAGACGAGCAGGTGCATTGCAGGTTTGGGATCCTCTGGTACGGGTTTTTCACTGGCTGCTGGTGGCTTGCTTTCTGGTTGCCTATATCATGGAAGATGAGATGCTCAACCTGCACGTACTGGTCGGTAGCATAGTGCTAGGTCTGATTATATTTAGATTGATCTGGGGAGTAGCGGGTACTGAACATGCACGCTTTTCTGATTTCACCTATTCATTCAGAGAGATTGTAGAGCATCTGCGCAGCCTGATGTGTTTACGTTCTGCTCGTCATACAGGTCATACACCTGCAGGTAGCGTGATGATATTTTTTCTGCTTGTCGGCCTGCTGTTGCTGACGATGAGTGGGCTGCTGCTTTATAGTCTGGAAAACAGTGCTTTGCATGCTGGCGGTCTGTTGTCCTCTATAGGTCTTGAGGTTTCATTGCTGATAGAGACCATGCATGGCTTGATAGCAGATATTCTGATGTTCGCTGTGATATTCCATGTTGCGGGCGTATTGGTTGAGACCGTGCTTCAGAGGCAGAACCTTATGCTGGCAATGATTACCGGTTACAAGAACGGTGGGGAAGAAAATAGATGAAAAACCTTATACTCGTATTCCTCTTTTTGGCTGCTCTGCCTGCTTATGCATCGGAGGCTGTTATTGCACAGCTACAGGACTCTTACCGGGCAGCAGGTGCCGCTGAATTCAGTGCAGCTCGTGCAAAGGGTATGTGGACGCAAAGCTTTATTCAGTCGAAGTCTGGCGAGCCTGTGAAGTGTGCGACCTGTCATACGGCAAAGCTTACTCAAGCAGGCTCCCATGTCAGAACAGGCAAGGTCATTGAGCCCATGGCTGTCAGTGTGAATGCACTGCGCTTCAGTGATCCTGAGAAGATAGAGAAATGGTTTTTGCGTAACTGTAAGTGGACGCTGGGGCGTGAGTGTAGTGTGCAGGAGAAAGGGGATTTTCTTTCCTTCTTCCAGAGTGAATAGACAAACCAGTAGAAGCACGATATGAATAAAAGAATTCTGGCCGGTAGCCTGGTCATGGCTGTCATGCTGATAGTGTCGCTCTCAACGACCTTCTACATCAGCCGGGATGGTTTACGGGATGGTATTTTTCAACCCACGCCGACCCTGCCTGCCGTGATGAATAGAGCTTATGAAAATGAATGTGGTGCCTGCCACTTTGCCTATCAGCCGGGTTGGCTTCCAGCCCGTTCATGGAAGAAGATGATGGGTCATCTGGATGACCATTTTGATGAAAATGCCGAACTGGGTAAGAAGGCCCATGATGAGATCACTAGCTACCTGATTGCTGAGTCCGCAGATGCCAAGCCTCACCGTAAAAGTCATCATATACTGGCCTCAATCAGAGAGTACGAAGCCCCGTTCAGGATCTCTAACTTGGCTTATATGCTTGAGAAGCACAATGAAATACCAGTGGATCTGGTTGCTGGTAATGACAAAGTACGTTCATTCGCTAACTGTCTTGCTTGCCATTCGGGTGCTGCGAACGGGCGATTTAATGATGCCGATGTCCGGATTCCGGGTTATGGGGCATGGAACGACTAACGCTTGCTATGACTCTTTTAGCTGGCGTATCGGGCCTTTTTATCAACGTGAAGTGATGTTTCTGCTTGCTGCTGATTATATAAACGTAACCAGATAAGGGCGGATGAAGTCCGGTGTCGCAAGGGAAATGTAAATCGCCAGAAAAGAGAGCAGTGTGACATTTTCTTTGTTGTCACGTGAGACGGTCATGTAAAAGAATAACCAGATGATCAAGGCTATTGGAAACTTCTTGCCGGCAAGGATGAGCAGACTTTCCGTACTCGGTTCTGCGTACATGAGCCCGTAAGTGAAAAGGCCCAGGCAAACGGTAGTCAGCGCTATTCGCCATATGGTGACATGGTGTATTTTTGTATCATTATCTTCGATCATTCCGCTTTGTTCCCCTCATTATATCTTAACCCCTCATTGATATAGACCAGTATGAGTGAAATTGCAATCTTCCTGATGTGTGGTTGCGTAAGATCGGATGATGTTAGATCGTTTCTCGATGAGAATAGGTGTGTGTTCCCGGGATGAAACAGTTCAAGATTCGTTGAATATGCTGATTCCGTAGGTGTGATTGATTTTAGCCTCAGCTTCTAACCAGTCGTGGAGTTGGTAGCCCTCCTTGAACCCGTGTTGCTCTGAAATATGGTATGCTTCTTCAGCAATTAACTGCTGTCGCATTTCAGGGGTGATTTCAGTGTCTGTATCATTATTTAGCATTGCAGAGCCTCCGCAGGTTGATGTTAACGCTCAATCGATTTGAATACTGTGCCGCTTTGAGACCTTCTTTCTACAATAGAGTATTAGCCAGTTCTATTACTTATAGCAGGGTATATGACTGTTCACAATTAAGAGGATAATTAAGGGTTCAACGAGGAGGTCCAGGCTACTGCTTCTCATCATTTGGAATATAGATAGCCATTTAAGTCTTGGATGTTTTTTGTCATTTCTTGTGTGTCCACAATTTGACAGGAGCAAGGAGCGGCGCTCCCGCTGCGGGATAGGTTAGTCTTTTTAGCCCGTTCCAAGATGCGCCTGTATAATTTGTAATGTGTGGGAATAGGCGACAAACAGAATGGAGCTGTTTGGACGAGCTTTGGCTCGCCCGCAGGGTGAGAGCCATGGAGGGCTTGAATCAAAAGGTTTCGCCCCACATATCATAAATACGCAGGGAGCAGCAGATTGCCGGGTATTTTGATTCGGACTGTCCTGGCCCTCAGAGCTTTGTTCCATCTATGCAGGCGTCCAGACCATCTATCCTGATGATTGGTCTTTGGTTCGTTTCTTTTTTGGAAAAGTTGGAATAAAAAAATACAGGTAATCAAATGTCATAATTAAAAGTGTCGCGACTCCACCGTTTTCTCTGGTTTTTCGGCAAGCTGCTAACGGGGGGATCAAAAGCCTTTCATTCAGAGGTTAATTCGTCTGATGGCTATCTGGTAGATGCATGCCGCACTAATGCGCGATGGGCTAAAAAAAAGGGGGCTCAAAATGAGCCCCCTTTTTGATCATTGCTTGCGAAAGCCTTAGCGGATGGAGTCAACCTGAGCGATTGCATCCGGTGTATCGGCAAAGGTCTTCAGTTTCTGAGCACGTGAAGGGTGGCGAAGCTTACGCAGTGCTTTGGCTTCAATCTGACGAATACGTTCACGTGTTACGCCAAACTGTTTACCGACCTCTTCCAAGGTGTGGTCGGTATTCATGCCGATACCGAAACGCATGCGCAGTACTTTCTGCTCACGATCAGTGAGGTTTTCCAGTACTTCCAGTGTTGCTTCGGCCAGTGCTGCACTGACTGCCGAATCCAGCGGGTTTTCGGCATTGTCATCTTCAACAAAGTCACCCAGCTGTGAGTCTTCATCATCACCAATCGGTGTTTCCAGAGATACAGGTTCCTTGGCGACTTCCAGAATCTGCAGGACCTTTTCAACCGGTAGTTCCAGATGTTCAGCCAGTTCTTCCGGAGTCGGTTCACGACCAATCTCCTGAGCAATCTGACGGGAAACGCGCATCATTTTGTTGATCGTTTCAATCATGTGCACCGGAATACGAATGGTGCGTGCCTGGTCGGCGATTGAGCGGGTAATAGCCTGACGAATCCACCAGGTTGCATAGGTGGAAAATTTATAACCACGACGCCATTCGAATTTTTCTACAGCCTTCATCAGGCCGATGTTGCCTTCCTGAATCAGGTCGAGGAAACCGAGGCCACGGTTGGTGTATTTCTTGGCAATAGAAATCACCAGACGCAGGTTGGCTTCGATCATTTCACGTTTGGCCTGACGCATCTTGGCTTCGCCCATGGTCAGTTTGCGCGCCACATCCTTGAGCTCGACGACATCCATCTCAGTTTCTTGCTCAACGCGTTTAAGGCGGCGCTGGTTCTCCTTGATCTTACCTGTTACAGCTTCGATCTTTTCGACCCAGGGTGCATCCTTGTTCGCCTTGATAGCATCATCAATCCAGCGTTCATCTGTCTCGTTAGGCGGGAATGTTTCCAGAAATAGTTTGCGCGGCATTTTTGATTTCAGTGCATGGTCGCGAATAGTACGTTCAAAACGGCGGACACGTTCAACTGCATTTTTAAAGCGCTGAACAAGTTGATCAAGCTGGCGTGGTGAGAAAGGAATGCTCACCAGCTCCATCAGCATGCCATCGAGCACTTCACGACTTTTTGCTAGCAACTTTTCATCATTCGGCTTTTTGGCCAGTTTCTTTTTGATTTCAATAAATTGGTCATGCAGCTCTTTGGCGTTGGCAAAGTGGCCCAGGGCCTCTTCCAGCTGTTCTTCCTTGGTGATGATGGTCTCCATCATCGGGGTGCCATCAGGAGTGGCTGTGCGCGCCTTGATCGCCTCGGAGAGCTGTTCACCGTCAAGCTTAGGCTCATCAGCCGCAGGTTCATCGTCGTCATCTTCACTGCGGTTCATGCGATTTTCATACTCTTTAATAGCCGCAGCATTCACGACCTTCTCATCGACATCGATAATGTCGCGGAAGCTAGGCTCTTCACCGGTTTCCAGTGCTTCATCACGGATTTCGGCAATGCGCTCGCCCAGTAGCATGATTTCACGGAAGGTGGACGGGCAGAGACAGATTGACTCATGAATCTGCATGCGGCCTTCTTCAATACGGCGGGCAATTTCAATTTCGCCTTCACGGGTCAACAGTTCAACCGTACCCATCTCACGCAGATACATACGTACCGGATCATCAATGCGGACTACAGTACCCAGTTGAGACGTATCAGCGCGCAGTGCGGAATCTTCTTTGCGCAGGCGATCTTTGCGCATGGCATAGGCACCGGTAGGTGCGCGTTCCGGGTCAACGACCTCAACACCCATCTCGGTGAACACGTTGATCAGTTGCTCAACGCGGTCAGCAGAAACCAGTTCGCCCGGCAGGTGTTTGTTCAGCTCATCATAAGTAATGTATCCGGCCTGTTTACCTTTGGCCATCAGGGTGCCAAGTTCGCGGATAGTAACTTGCTCTTGTTTATTCGACATGCGGTTAAGCTCCCGTTTTCTTCAACTGTTCAAGGCGTTCGCGTTCTTTCTCTGCAGCTATTTCAAGCTCTTCATGCAGTGGTTCAGTCAGTTTGCGTTGTTGGTCTTGCAATTCGACCATGCGGTTTTTCAATCGCACGGTTTCACTCAGGCCTGGCCCGCGCTTCAAACGCCAGCGAATATCGTTGGTTTCCATATCCAACAACAAACTTTCATATTCAATATCCAGAACGGTAGCCTGATTCACCCAGCGAGAAATCATTGTCTGACTTTCGGGGAACTCCCCGGTCAGTTGTCTCGCGATGTCGGTATTATTGTCTTCGGCAGCCGCTATTATCGAAAAAGCGCGCATGTATAACGATTTTGCCCCCTCGTTGTCAACAAAAAAGTTTCGGGCCAAATCGGGAAGGTCTTGAAAACGCTCGGTTTTTTGCATTAGAGCTGACATGAAGCGTTCCTCGATTTTGTTCAAGTCGGCAACGGGCCTGCTGGCTTCCGGTGAGGGGGTGGTGCCACGCCGACGCTGTTGTTGCAACGAGATTCCTGTTGAGCGCTCGACTTCCTGTTGCCATGCCTGACGCAGATAGCTGTCGGTCATGGTACTCAGCATGGCATCAGCCTTTTTAGCCATGCGTGCCCGTCCATCGGCACCCTGACCTGCCAATAGCTTCAAACCCATGAGCCAGGTTTCCAGTACAGGTTTGCTCTCATTGGCCATGCGTTGCTGGAATGCTTCCCCGCCTTCAAGCTTTAACAGGGAGTCCGGGTCTTCGCCATCGGGTAGATAGAGAAAGCGGGGGGTTAATTCCGCTTTCAGTAGTGGCATCATTCTTTCCAGAGCACGCCAGGCTGCCTGGCGACCTGCGCGGTCACCGTCAAAGCTGAATACGGGTGAATCACAAAGACGGAAGATCTCACGAATCTGACGTTCACCAATGGCTGTGCCCAGTGGTGCCAGGCCAATCTTCAGGTCGTGAGCAGCCATTGCCAGCACATCCATATAGCCTTCAACGACAACCAGCTGTTTGCTTTTGCGAATGGAGTCACGGTGTTCAGAGAAGCCGTAGAGTAGTTCCGACTTGTGGAACCAGTTGGTTTCCGGTGAATTAAGATATTTCGGCTCGCCTTCACCCAGTACACGACCACCAAAGCCGACGACGCGTCCACGTCGGTCGCGAATCGTAAACATCAGCCGGTCTCGGAAGCGGTCACCGTAACCACGTTCACCCTTGAATAGCAGACCAACTGCCTCAAGCTGAGTACTGGTACGCACTTCATTGCCGAAGACCTTGTTCATGAAACCATAACCTGCAGGTGTGTAACCCAGACCGTAATCCCGGATGATAGCAGCACTAAGGCCGCGTTGTTGCAGGTATGCAGAAGCTTTATTGCCAGCCGGGCTGGCAAGGGCGCGGCCCATGGCCTGAGATGCTGCCTCCAGCATGTCGTACGCCTTCTTCTGGCGCGCTTCATCACCGGGTTTGCGTTGCTGATCCTGAGGGACTTCCATGCCGAGCTTCTCAGCCAGATATTCAACGGCCTCAGGAAAGGAGTAGCCGTCGTGTTCCATCAGAAACTGGAATGGGCCGCCACCTTTGCCGCAGCCAAAACAGTAATAGAGCTGTTTATCAGGTGAAACTGAAAAGGAGGGTGATTTTTCATTGTGGAACGGGCACAGGCCCATCATATTAGAACCGGATTTTTTCAGCTCAACATGACGCGCGACAATTTCCACCAGATCGGTGCGTGAAATGACCTCATCGAGGAATGAGGGTGGAAAGTTAGCCATACACTCTTATGTAGTAGCTAAGCTGACGATATGCAAGGGGGCCGCCTGGATTAACTCAGACGAGCCTTAACGGTGCCGGATAGCTTACCCATATCAGCCCGTCCTTCTGCTTTGGCTTTGACGATACCCATGACCTTGCCCATGTCGCGCATGCTGGTTGCGCCGGTATCAGTGATCGCCTGGTCGATGATAGCGTTCAACTCATCATCAGAGAGTGGCTCAGGCATATAGGCCTGAAAAATGCCGGCTTCAGCCAGCTCTTTTTCCTGTAAATCGGCACGATCAGCTTCTGCGTACTGGTTGGCGGCATCAAGACGCTGTTTCAGCAGTTTTCCGACTACGGCAATGCCTTCGTTTTCATCAAGCGGGTGCCCGATCTCAATCTCTTTGTCCTTGATCGCTGCACGTAACATGCGAATGGAAGAGAGGCGAAGTTTGTCACCTGCTTTCATTGCGGATTTCATATCATTGGTGAGTTGTTGCAGCATAAGGGGGCTCCATTGTAAATAATACAGGTAACTATAAACAAAAAATGCCGGACACAAAGGCCCGGCATTTCATCTCTGTTGCACAAGGGCGGACTTAGTAGTCGCGGTTCTCGCGCATGCGTACACGACGCAGACGTTTCATCAGACGTTTACGTGCAGCAGCTTCTTTACGCTTTTTAGCGATAGAAGGTTTTTCATAAGCTTCGCGACGACGGCATTCAGATATGACACCACCTTTCTCAACCTGCTTACGAAAGCGCTTAAGTGCGATTTCAAATGGCTCTTCAGGGTTTACTCTAATTCCTGGCATGTAAAAACATCACCCCCTTGGACTGATCCAAAAAACTGTGAGCTTAAGGCTTGCGCCATTGGGCTCGCCCTTCCTCTCGTGCAACGCTAGGTTCGCGTCGGACCTCAATGAGGCCGGAGAAAGGGCGGCGGATTATGGCGACAGAAGGGAACAAGTCAAATCAGGGCTCGGGAGCAAGTACTTCAGGCCTGCTGCGCGCTGCCTCAAAAATCGGCAGCTGGACGATGCTGTCCCGTATACTCGGCTTTGTGCGGGACATCCTGCTGGCTCGTGTGCTTGGTGCAGGCCTTATGGCCGATGCCTTTTTTGTGGCACTTAAACTGCCCAATTTCTTTCGTCGTATGTTTGCTGAGGGCACGTTGACTGTGGCTCTGGTGCCGGTGTTATCGGATGTGCGGCAGAAGGGCGAGAAAGAGGCACACAAGTTTCTGGATGCACTGGCAACGCTGTTGCTGATGATAGTGACCGGATTCACCGTGCTCGGCATGCTGTTTATGCCGTGGCTGCTTTATCTCTTCGCACCGGGTTTTGCCGATGAACCGGACCGCTGGGCTATGGCGCTGGAGCTGGCACGCTGGATGTTTCCTTATCTTGCCATGATCTCGCTTGCTGCACTGGCCTGGGCTATACTCAATACCTATAAACAGTTTGCTGTTCCTGCGGCCAGTCCCGCTCTGTTAAATGTGGCGATCATTTTTGCCGCTGTTGTGCTTGCCCCGTCATTTGAGAATCCGGCTCTGGCTCTGGCTATCGGAGTGCTGTTGGGAGGATTTCTGCAGCTGGCTATCCAGTTTCCTGCGCTGAAACGTATCGGTTGGGTGCCTCGCTTGAGTTTTGATTTCCGGCAACCTGACATTATTGAAACACTGACACTGTTTGGTCCTGCTGTGCTCGCCATTGCAGCAGTACAGATCAATATTCTTGTCGGTACGATTCTGGCGACCTTGCTTGATACAGGCGCTGTATCCTATCTCTATTACTCTGATCGTATTGTGCAACTGCCACTTGCTCTGTTCGGTATTGCTATGAGTACAGCACTCCTGCCCACACTCACCGCCCATCTCTCCAGAGGAGATCAGGATGCAGCAGGGAGTGATTTGCGTTCAGGTCTGGTCTGGCTGACCTGGATTACCTTGCCGGCTGTTGCCGGTGCCCTCTATCTTGCTGAACCGATTGTGGTGACCCTGTTTGAGCGCGGTGCCTTCACCCATGCTGATAGTCTGGCTACTGCACAAACCTTGCAGGCCTATGCGGTTGGTCTGATTGCATTCTGTTGGGCGAAGTTGCTGGCAAGTGCCTGTTATGCTGGAAAAGATGCGAAAGCACCGATGCGCTATGCCGCGGTCAGTGTGGCGGTAAATATTGTATTGGCTGTTATCCTGATGCAGTTCTGGGCCTATGTGGGTCTGGCACTGGCGACATCGCTGGCAGCCTTTGTAAATGTGGTGTTGCTCTATCTGCGTCTTGGCAAAACGTACGGTCCGTTGTTGTCTGGCGCAACGCTCACGAAGCTGGTCGGTGCTGTTGCAGCGAGTCTGCTGATGGTCTGTGCCCTCGCAGGTTTTGAGGCTATCTGGAGCTTTCCTGTTGATGGTCTGATGCAGTTTGCCTGGCTTTCAGCAGCTATAGTCGGAGCCGTCGCACTGTTCTTCGTTTCTGCTTTAATATTGGGAGAGCGGGAGCTGCTGATGCGGTTTCTGAAAAGAAGGGGAAACAACCATGCGGCGTGATGTAATCGTATTTGATATAGAGACGGTGGTGGATGCAGATGCTGCACGCCGGATATTACGCCTGCCTGATCTCACTGATGCTGAAGCTCGTGAAGGACTCGCCGATTACTTTCTGGAGAAGACTGAAGGGCGCAATGACTTTCCGCGCCAGCCATTTCATCAGGTGGTGGCAATCTCTTATGGCCATCTGATTCGGGAGCCTGGTGAAGAGGGCAGTGAGTTGGTGATGCGTCAGCTTGCGACAGGCGGAGACAAAAACAGCTCCGAGCTTGAGATGCTGGAAGGTTTTTTCCAGCTGATAGAGAAACGTGCTCCGCTGCTGGTCAGTTATAATGGGCGTGCTTTTGATATTCCTGTCTTGAAATATCGGGCTATGGCACACGGTATCTCCTGTCCGCGCTGGTTTACCCAGGGTGATAAGTGGAATAACTACGATACGCGCTACTCCAAAGAGTATCACTGTGATCTGCTTGAGGTGCTCTCAGATTTTGGAGCATCAGCCCGCTGTTCAATGGATGAGGTGGCTGCCGCTTTCAATGTGCCGGGCAAGCTGGAAGCTGCCGGTGATAATGTGCGTGAGATGTTCGAGACCGGCCAGATTGATGCCATTCGCAATTATTGTGAAACCGATGTGCTCTCGACCATGCTCATTTTCCTGCGCCATCAGCTGTTTGCCGGTACTCTCTCCGAAGGTGCTTATGCACGCACAATTTTGGGTGTGAGGAACTATCTGGAAGCAGAATCCGAAACTCACCCCCATCTGGCGGAATACCTCAGGGCCTGGAGCTGATTCATCTGAATCAGACTGTAACTATTTTTGAGCCCTGAATGGCTGCTTCCGCCCAGAAGCGGACATTCAGAATGCGTGCATGACATCAATGATTGCAGATAATGAAACCACGATGAGCAAAATGGCAACATGCACGAATGATATTGGGAGAAGTAGCCGCAATAACACTTTCGATGTGTTTGGATTCCTTCTTTTTTCTTGATAATAGGTAAACAGCCATTTCAGCATCCAAGAATGGACAACAATAGCTACGAGCTTAATCAGAAATATGTCCAGTCCTTCCATATTAGCCCCTATATATCTCTTCAATGAATGACCGCTTTGGGTCGGAAACAGAGATTCATTGAAGAGATATTAATGAGGGCGAATCGGTTTGTCTGTCCCCCATTTGGGGGACAGACAGCTATTTTCTAAAATGTTAGCAATCGCTTTGTGAGGGTTCGTGGCTGCTTGGTCACGACGAACTAATCGGGGGAGTAAGATGAGAAAGATAATTCTACTGGCGATGTTGGCTGTAATGGTTCCTTTTACTGCTGTAGCAGGTCCATCAGCTAATTTTCAGGTTGAAGAAAGCAAAGAGGCCTACAGTAGTGAGCGATTCACACTTGGGCTGCAAACAGGGCTCGCAAACGGCACTGCTCATGAGTTGGTTTATTTTGGAAATCACAAACTCAGCGAGTTAATTTGGGATATTAAAAATGTCTTTATGGTTGAGGGAAATGTCAGTGCACTGCTCGTCCCTTCCTGGGGACTCAGGCTTAATGCCAGTGTTTCAAGTATGGTGAATAAGCAGGACTCCACCATGGATGATTACGACTGGTTTATCATTGGCGCTGACTGGACACATTGGTCACATCATGGAAATACAACGCTTGAAAGAGCACTCACTTTTGATGTGAATCTGAGTAAGTCCCTCTATTCCGATAAGTCCGGTGCATTCCAGCTCAATGGTGAGCTAGGTTTTAAACGAGATAACTGGAGATGGAGTGCATCCGGAGGTAGCTTTATTTATTCTGTTGCAGGCTTTCGTGATACGACGGGAGTGTTTGCAAATATACCGGTTATCTCATACGAACAGACGATTAACACACCATATATTGGGGCGAGTGCCAGCTACAGGGAGGAGAACTTCTCGCTGTTCTTTGCTGTGAGCGGTTCTCCTTTTGTTTATGCGGAAGCAGTGGATCACCATTATCTGAGAAATCTTGTTTTTACCGATACATTTTCATCGGGAAGGATGGTGAATGTTGATCTGAGTTATGCTTATCACATGACCAAGGCGCTGAGCTTCGGCATAGCTTACGCATATCAGAATTACGATATGAACAGGGGTGATACGGTTGTCGTGAATCAGGTCACAGGCGCTACATCGTCAAGCTTTGATAGTGCAGGTATGGATCTGACTTATCATAAGGTCGGGTTCGGTGCGGCTTATACGTTCTAGACTTCCAGGGCCTTATATTGATTGTTGGATTTGGAATAAATGAATGTAACGATGATCGGAAGCAAATTTTCTGAATAAAAAAAGGTCCCTTGCGGGGCCTTTTTTTATTCAGCAGTGATGGGTAATTAAATACCGGCTTCCAGAAGTTCCTTGAGATTGGCGAAATCCATCTCCAGCTCGCGCTTGGCGATATGACCAACGACGGGTGTTGCCACTTTGAAAAAACGACCCACTTCAACGTTCAGGGTGCGCGTAAGACGCGTACCGCTCGCTGTAGCCTCGAATTTCATTGATGTCGCCATCGGGAACGGGCCTGTTGTGCTTTTGGCTGCCCAGTAGCTGCCATCAGCATGACGTTCGGTCACGACCCAGTCCTGCTCGATCACGCGGCCGAGAAACTTCTCTTTCACATGATAGATCGTACCTTCCTTGGGTTCCCCTTCTGTTTTCTGTATGGAATCCAGCACTGAGGTCTGCCATATCGGGTCATTGCGGCAATCATCCACAAAAGCGATGACATCATCTATCGGACGCTTGATCTCCACGGATATTTCCAGGTTGTCCAAGCTTAACGGCATATCTTCTTCCCTCCGTGTGGAGATCAGGACTCGCGCAGCAGTTCGGTAATACCGGTTTTGGAGCGGGTCTGTTCATCAACTTTTTTCACGATGACTGCGCAATACAGGTTCGGGCCACCGGACTTGCCTGGCATAGAGCCTGAAACGACAACGGAGTAGGGTGGTACTTCACCGTAAAAGACTTCACCGGTTTCACGGTCATAGATGCGGGTGGACTTGCCGATGTAAACGCCCATAGAGAGTACGGAGCCTTCACGGATGATGCAGCCTTCAACAACTTCTGAGCGTGCTCCGATAAAGCAGTTGTCTTCAATGATGGTAGGTGTGGCCTGCAGTGGCTCCAGTACACCGCCGATGCCAACGCCGCCAGAGAGATGTACATTTTTACCGATCTGGGCGCATGAGCCTACAGTAGCCCAGGTATCTACCATGGTGCCTTCATCAACATAAGCGCCGATGTTTACATAGGATGGCATCAATACAGTTTTAGGTGCGATATAGGCGCCTTTACGAACCGATGCAGGAGGAACAACGCGCATGCCGCCTTTGCGGAACATGTCTTCGCCCCAGCTGGCAAATTTCTGAGGTACCTTATCGTAGTAATTGGTACCGCCACCGTGGACGACCTGGTTGTCGTGCAGTTTGAAGTAGAGCAGCACGCCTTTCTTCAGCCACTCCTGAGTGATCCAGTTGCCATTTTCATCTTTTTCGGCAACGCGTACGCCACCATCATCAAGCAGCTGAATGGTGTGTTCAACGGCTTCGCGGGTCTCGCTGGTTGCTGAGCGCATATCCCACTCATTTCTGCTATCCCATGCATTTTCAATAACGCTCTGTAAGTGATTCACGGATAAACTCCCTCTGTTCCAATAGATGATTCAAACGATGCTATCATTTCATTTGCAGCAATCCAGCGCGAAGCATGGATGCTGCTTAGTCTAAAACTATCTCTTGTGGCCGTTCATGGCTCAAAAACTCGATATTCGACATGGTCAGGCCATAGGCACCGGCAAGTCCGAAGATAGCAATATCGCCGATATCAGCCGCTTCGACATGGATATTATTGGCCAGCTTGTCGGCTCCGGTACACAAGGGGCCGCCAAAATAGACCGATTCGTCTCTGATGGTTTCCTGTCCGTCAAACAGACGTGCCCTGTTCAGGCGTACAATGACCAATGGATGGTTGATGGCGAGAGCAGCAGGCCTGCGGAAATTATTGATGCCGCCAGCACAGATGACCTGTTTTTTGCCGCGTGAATCCTTGATGTCGAGGATTTCAGTGCAGAACCAGCCGGAATCCGCAGCCAGATAGCGACCCAGTTCGAGGAAAAAAGTGCGACCGGAAAAGCCGTATTGTTCGATCAGGGCTTGCAGGCCATCGGCATAGGCTTGCGGATCAAAGTCGTGTTCGGTCTCCAGATAATCAACGCCAAAGCCACCGCCGAAATCAATCGTATCACAGCTTACGCCATCAAAATCAGCTTCGATCTGTTTGGCCATGCCGAAGACCAGTTCGCAGTTTTTCAGCAGGTCATCTACGTTGAGCACACCGGATGCGGCATAGACATGCAGGCCTCGAAAGTTAAGTGCTTTCAGAGCAAGAATCTGAGGTAAAATATCAGCCAGTTTCTCTTCATCCACACCGAACTTCTTTGAACCCCCGGAGAATGTGGTCTGAGCTTCATGGATATCAAAGTCGGCATTAATACGTAGCAGGACATCCTGTGTTTTACCGGCTGCTTCCGCGATAGCATTTAGTCGATGCGCTTCGGTCAGTGATTCAATGTGTACGGTACGGATACCATGTCCTACAGCCCAGCTGAGCTCTTCGGCTGATTTGCCGGGGCCTGTGTAAATGAGTTGCTGTGCTGAGAAACCTGCAGTCACTGCCTTTTCAGCTTCGCCCAGACTTGCGATCTCAATGCCTTTGGCACCGGCCTTGAGAGCTGCATCAAGGAAAGTCGGGTGCGGATTGGCTTTCATGGCATAAAAAACCTCAACGCCTTCCGGCATGATTGAAGTCAGGTGGCCTATTTTGTTGCACATCTCAGTAGTGTCATAAACATAACAGTTCAGCGTGGAGCCACTGGCGGCGAGTTCACGCAGTTTGGTTTCCAGGTTTGATGCGATTTTCATAATTAAATCCTGACTGCGCGCAAACGACGCGCGAGTTCTGCAGCAGTCTCGGGCCCATCGACGAGAGCTGCACGGATGTACCCTGCTCCCGGATTGTTGCCGCTGCTGTCTTCTGTGCCCAGGTATGAGCCCGGTAGTATAGTGATGGCTTGTTGCTCATAGGCCGCTTGCGCAAACGCCTCTTCATTCTCAACCGGAAGCCAGACAAAGAATGAACCTGCGGGTATCTCACCGCCGTAAATATCAAAGAATGCTTTCAGGCTTTGGCGGTAAACTGCGAGGTGCTGCTCGACATGTGTCTCATCTGACCATGCTGCTGTAGCAACGTGCTGTAGAGGAAGAGGAGTCGCTGGCCCTGTATAGCTACGCAATTTGGTGAAGCGTTTGATGAGATCGGCATCACCGGCAATCAGACCGGAGCGCATGCCGGGAAGTGCGGAGCGCTTGGAGAGTGAGTTCATGACCAGACAGCGGGAAAAACCCTCACGTCCAAGCTTCTCAGCAACCTGCAAAAGTCCTGCGGGTTTTTCTGCCCAGTAAATTTCCGAATAACACTCATCGGATACGACATAAAAGTCATGCTTATCAGCCAGTGCCAGTAGTTGCGCATAATATGCTTCGTCTGCAATCCAGCCTGTCGGATTGGAAGGGGAGCAGACGTAAACAAGTGCGGTATCGGCCCAGACTGCTTCGGGGACCTGGCCCAGGTCTGGTGCAAATCCTGTTTCTGTATCGCATGCGAGCAGGTAAGGCTCAGCACCGGCTGTATAAGCTGCACCAAGATAAATCTGATACATCGGATTGGGCATCATCACATAGGGCTTACGGCCATTCAGGGTTTCTGCATCCGGATTCACCAGGGCATGTGCGATAGCAAACAGGGCTTCGCGTGTACCATTGGCCGTTAACACCTGTGTCGCCGGATTTACTTCGCTTAGTCCATAGCGCTGCTTCAGCCAGCTGGCGATAGCGGTGCGTAGCTCCATGCCGCCGATGGTCGACGGGTATTTGGAGAAGCCGGCAAGGTGTTGCTCAAGGGTGGGGGCAACAAATGCGGGTAGCGGCAGGCGTGGCTCACCTGCTCCTGCATCGATGTGCTGGAGTTCCGGATTAGGAGTGAGGCCGTCAAAAAGAACCTTCAGTCGTTCAAAAGGATAGGCACCCAGCTTGCCCAGGCGCGGTTGTAGTGACTTGTTTTTCATGCTACTTGTTAAACAGATCCACGCCGCGGGCGGTGATGCTCTTGCTCCAGGGGCCGAGGTTTCCTGCTGTATCAAATGCTCTGATGCGGAACAGGTAGTCTATTTCAGCACTGTTGAGTTTAATCATTTTACTGTTTTTGAAATTTACCCGTTTCGGATGTGGATCAATTTGGTCGTAGCGACGCCAGAAGCCCGGACATTGGCAGTAAGGATCCATTTCGGTGCGATCAATCTGATAGCCAACACCTTCAGCGCTACCGTGTGTCGTAAACTTAAGTTGCAGAATGTTGCCTACGACTTCATAGCTCAGTTGGGTCAAGGAGGGTTTTGCTGCACTGTCAGTCACTGGCTGAGGTGCTTCCTTGCGACCGCAGCCGCTTAACAGCAGTGCTGAGATCAGAAGGGTAAAACCAAGTAATTTATGCATTCTCATCATTGCTCTCCAGTGCTGCTTTCCACGTGGCTGTCTGCTGACGTACCTGATTTGGAGCTGTGCCACCGATATGATCGCGAGCGGCCACACAGGCCTCAACAGAAAGTGCACGCACCATATCGGTCGTCAGGCGGGCGTCAATATTGGTGCAGGCAGCTTCGCCCATTTCATGTAGCTCAATCCCTGCTTTGATACAGTGACCGACCGACTTTCCTACGATTTCATGTGCATCCCGGAACGGCACATCAGCGCGAACCAGCGCATCAGCCAGATCCGTGGCTGTTGCAAAACCGGATGAAGCGGCCCGGTGCATGATCTCTTTGTTTACCGTCATGCCCGGCAGCATGTCACCGAATACACGCAGGCAGCCCTCAAGATTATCGAAGGCATCAAAGATGGCAGTTTTATCCTCCTGCATATCCTTGTTGTAGGCCAGAGGTAGACCTTTCATGGTGGTCAGAATGGCGACCAGTCCGCCGATAATGCGACCGGACTTTCCACGTACCAGCTCCGGCATATCAGGATTCTTCTTCTGAGGCATGATTGATGAACCGGTGCAGAATGCATCGGGAAGATCAATAAAGCCGAACTGGGCACTCATCCACAGGATTAACTCCTCAGAGAAGCGTGAAAGATGCACAGCACAGATAGAGGACGCAGCCAGCAGTTCCATGATGAAATCTCGGTCAGATACGGAGTCCAGTGAGTTGTTGGTCGGGGCAGTAAAGCCGAGTGCTTCCGCTGTCATCTGACGGTTGATATTGAAGGTGGTGCCTGCGAGAGCTGCGGAGCCTAAGGGACACTGGTTCATACGTTCGCGGGCATCAATGAAGCGGCCTGCATCGCGTTCGAACATCTCAGCATAAGCGAGCAGATGATGCCCAAGCGTAACAGGCTGTGCGGTCTGCAGATGGGTGAAGCCTGGCATAATAGTATCAGCATGCTCTTCCGCCAGATTTACCAATACGATTTGTAACTGGCGGATGCGGGCAATCATGGTGTCGGTGCGGCTACGCAGGTAGAGGCGGGTGTCTGTTGCTACCTGATCATTACGTGAACGGCCTGTGTGCAAGCGTTTTCCGGCATCACCGATCTTCTGGGTAAGACGTGATTCGATGTTCATGTGCACATCTTCCAACGCAATAGTGAATTCGAATTCACCATTCTCAATTTCAGCGAGTACTTCATCCAGTCCGGAGAGAATTGCATCGAGATCTGTGTGCGTAAGAATGCCCTGGGTACATAACATTTTTGCATGAGCTTTTGAGCCGGCAATATCCTCGGCGTACATGCGTGCATCCACATCTATGGAGGCATTAAATGCTTCTACGAATTCATTGGTAGGGGACTCGAAACGGCCACCCCAGGGTTTTTCAGACATATTAGACACCTGTGCAGGGGAGTAATGGCCCCGGAAATAGGGCAACTATACCCTCGCCTGTAAAGAACGGAAGTGTTGTGCCGTAGGGTCTTGATCGTTGTCAGTTAATCAGGCTTTATAAAGCTGCTTACTTCCTCTGCAAAAGTGGCCGGTGAAATAGGTTTTTGCATAAAACCGTCAAAGCCCTGCTCGAGAAGGCGCTCCTCTTCCCCGGCCATGACGGATGCGGTTAATACAACAATCGGAATATTTTTGATGCTTTCATGCTTTCGGATTTCTTTCATGGCATCAAGGCCGCTCATGCCGGGCATACGCAAGTCCATCAGAATCATGTCGGGCAGAAGCTCCTGTGCTGTGATAATGGATTTCTCACCACTATCAACGAGTGTGACATGAAAGCCTTCAAGCTCGAGAACATCGCATGCCAGTTCAAGGTTCAAGGGGTTGTCGTCTACGATAAGAATGCGTGGTGTGCTCATCAATCCTCCATGACTGCGCGATTGCCGCCCTCTTCAGCAGCTATGCTCACCCTGTGCTGCAGGGTGGCCAAAAGCAGATCTGCATCAGGAAGTTGTTCGCTGGATGTCACAACGCCGATTGAAGCGGTCATTTTGGCACTTTCCTTGCCGGGTAGAGGCAGGCGTTGATGGCTGATACGTAAGCGAATCTTTTCTGCTACGTGAGCCGTTCCTTCTTTTGTGATGCCGGGCAAAAGCAGGATAAAACTGTTGTTATCAAGGCGTGCCAGTACATCCCCTTTGCGAATGATGGATTGGGCAGTACCTACGGTGACTTTGAGGGCGGCTGTGCCCCAACGCTGGCCATGATTGTTACAGTAGCGATCAAAGTCATCCATCTGCCAGGAAATAAGGGAGAAGTTGTGTGCATACCTGACGTGACGGGCAACCTCATGACTCAGGCGGCGTTGCATGTAGCGCAGATTGAAACAGCCTAGTTTCACATCAATCAGTTTTGCCTGTACCGGATAAAGCAGTTCCAGTTTGTGTATCTGGTTGAGGACATCAGTTCTTTTACTCACTCCTTTAATCAGGATGCGTTCAACATCCTGCCCCAGAAGCAGTGCCTCTTCGCGACTGAGGTCTTTGGCTGTGAAGATGACTACCGGAATGTCACAGGCCGTCGGGTGCTGTCGTAATTTATCGACAACCTCGAAACCGGTAGTACCCGGCATCATCAGATCCAGAATGATCAGGTCAGGTTCCCGTTCAATAGCAAGGCGGACGCCTTCTGCCCCGTTGCTGGCCAGGAGAATATGGTATCCTTCCGGGGCCAGTGTCTCTTTCAGATATTCTCGTACTGAGGCATCGTCATCAACGACCAGTACGGTAGGGGCTGGCGGTAGTAGAGGAACATTCATGCCGTAATGTGAGACCATTTCAAGCAGATCGTTGCGCGCTATGCCTTTCTCAATCTGCCCTATGGTTCCACCTGCACTGAAGCGGGGGGACTCTTCATCTCCGGCCATCAGGATAGTCGGTGTTCTATTAGTGATGCCGGAGCCTTTTAGTTTGAGAAGCCGGTCATAGGTTTCATCCGAATCATCCGGGATGCCCAGAATAATCAGGAAGGGATTGGTTCTGGAAGCCATGCTCTCAACATTCTCGAGCTCTGTGTGGATCACCTGATAGCCCTCATTGGCGAACATGCACTCAGCAACATTGGCACGGGAAATGTTTTCATCAACGATCATAATGACAGGCTGTGGGCCCTGATCGGGGATAACCTCTTCGACAGGGGCAGGCTGGCTCTGCGCCGCTGAATCGTCGTTCTCTATATTACCTTCACCGGAGAGCTGGTTTTCAATGGTGAGCACAGAGAGATTAACCTGAAAGGTACTACCCTTGTTGACTTCGCTTGTTAGTTGGATGCTTCCGCCGAGCAGTTCGACCATGCGCTTGGCAAGTGAGAGGCCCAGGCCTGTGCCTCCATGTGCCCGATCCAGTCCACCTTCTGATTGGATGAAAGGCAGGAATATTTTTTCCTGATCTTCGATTGGTATTCCGATGCCGTTATCTTTGATGCAACAGGATAGTGTTGATTCTGGGCTTTGCTGATCAGGCTGCAGCAGCGTGAGTCCGACTTCGATCTCTTCTCCTTCGGGAGAGAACTTGATCGCGTTGCCGACCAGATTAACCAGAACCTGGTGCAGCTTGTCCCGATCCGAACGAATATTCAGTTTTGGATCTATTGATTTAATCAGATTCAGCGAGATGTTCTTGCTTGTTGCCAGAGGCTTTAATTCAGCCAGCAGCTGCTGCCCGAGTTCGTCCGGATTGAATACTGTTTCGTTAATCTCCATCATGCCTGCTTCAATTTTACTGATGTCCAGCAGATCATTAATGATGTTTAACAGACGCTTACCGCTGTTATGTACGTGCCCGACATAACGCTCCTGCTTGGCTGTCAGTGTGCCAGCCCTTGTATCCGAGAGCAGTTCAGAGAATCCGATAATGGCATTGAGAGGCGTACGAAGCTCGTGACTGGTATTGGCGAGAAACTGATCCTTGGCTTTATTCGCTGAAAGCAACTCATCATTGATAAGCTCCAGTTCAATTTCGTGTGTTCTTAATACCTTGTTGGCCTGATCCAGCTCATGCGTGCGATCAAGAACTCTGCTTTCAAGATCTTCATTGGCCTGCTCAACAATCTCGTAGTTTTGCGTATTGGATAGGGCAACAGCGCAGGCTGTAGCTAATAGTACCAATGACTTTTCATCGTCTGCAGTGAACGGTTTGCCTCCCGGGTCTTTGGCAAGGTAAATACTTCCCATTAGCTTGTCTTCAAAGCGCATGGGCGTTCCGAGAAATGCATCCATTGGAGGATGTCCATCTGGAAATGCGACAGATTTCGGGTGTGCGGCGATATGCTCTGTCCGGACAGTTTCTCCCTCCTTCCATAAAAGCCCGAGTAGCCCTTTACCTTGAGGCGGATGAGAAATTGCCGCCTCACTCTCTGTGGAAAGTCCGTGGGCAATAAATTGTTTTTTGCCATTTTCGATATAGGAGATCATCGCATAGGGCGCACCGGTGATGCTCATGCAGGTTTCACCAATCTGTTTGAGCAGTGATGCGCTGGCAGCCTCTTGTCCGAGGGCAATCACGGCATTGGTGATATCCTCCTGCCGTTGCCGCTGGTCTGCCTCATGGGCAATGTTTTGTTTCAGGTCCAGTACAAGCTGATCGAAGGTGGAAGCAACAAGACCAAGTTCATCTTCCCTGTCCAGTTTGATGCTGCTGGAAAGGTCACCCTGTCGGATGTTTGAGGCAACCTTGGTGATGGTGTTGAGAGGCTCAAGTACCTGCTTGCGTATGACCAGCCAGATGAACAGGGCGAGGAGTATAACGATGAGAAAAAGCACATAGAGCATGTCACGCTTGGTTTCTGATGTCGCAGCCTGAAAAGAATCAGTACTCAGATCGAGCATCAGTACACCGCGGATTGGGTTGTTATCATAGCCGTGGCAGCCCATGCAGGATCCATCGGCTCGAATAGGGGACATGTAGTTGAGGTGTTTGCTGTCTTTGGATGGTACAAAACCGGCATCACCCTGGCTGGCTTTCTTGAAGTGTTCCTGTAGCTCATCAGGTACTGTATGCGGTTGTCCGGAAGGGTCACGGACGAACTTCTGTTCGCCGATATAATCATTGACCTGTTTGAGTGTTGTCTGGTCGTAGAACGCCTCGGCACCATCGGTGCGAAAAATCTTTGCAGCTTCCACTCCGGGTACAGAAGAGACTCGCTCCAGCCAGAAGTGAGCAATATCGGCATTACCTGATAACATAATGCTGCTCAGAGTGGCGACCAGTGATTCTGCCACCTGGACCGCTCGGGTTTCCTGTTCACTTTTACCTATGCTTTCTGCGCGGTATTCAAGCCATAAGAAACTGGCCAGAAGCAGTGGAATAAGTATGAGCATTACCATTGCCGCCAGTTTTACCCCGAGTCTGTTCCTCCAGTACTTCATGACTGTTGTTCCTGCGGGGTATTGAACAGATTATGGACTTCCTGTTTCAGGGAGTTGAAATCTATAGGTTTGAAAAGCACGGATGCAATTTTGTCATGGTGGTGGAGTTTCAGATCGCGATCACCGGTCAAAATGATGGTTTTCGACGCCAGTTCCGGACTTTCCTGTACAATCAGGTCAACGAGAGTGTTGGCGTTCTGGGATCCCAGTCGATAGTCGCTGATGACAGCATCAATGAGTCCCTCCTGTATGATCGTGATAGCATCTCCGATATTGTCAGCAATTCTGGTCGCGTAGGAGATGCTGAGTATTTCATCGAATAGCTCTATCAGTATCGGGTCGTCTTCAACAATCAGAATTGTTTTATTGCCGGGCTTCAGGCTCACAGGCGCTCCGAGATGAGTGGAGAGCAGATGTTGAGTTGCTGCTCAACGCAGCTGATCAGTTCATCGGTGGCAAATGGTTTATATAGGATGGCATCCGGCTTGGCCTTTTCCAGTCCACGTTTGACCACCCTGCGGTCTCCTGCACCAGTAATAACCAGTATGCGCGGAGCGCTGCAAATGTCTGATCTGCGCAGACGTTGAATCAGTTCCAGTCCGTTTATTTCGGGCAGCATAATATCGAGTATGAGCAGGTCGGGTTGCATGCTGCCTACTTTCATCAGTCCCGTGTATCCGTCATTGGCATAATCGAACGTAATATCCAGTGCCGTCAGTTCAAGGGCACTCTCTATCAGTGAGCAAATGAATGGATCATCTTCAATGAGTAGTACTTTGGAGGATGGTGGGTTCACAGCTGGCAGCAGTGGTTCCATGTTGTGGTTTTGAAGAAACGTCTCGAATTCGTGTGCGGTGATGCGCCAGTGCCCTCCAGGGGTAACCACGGCTTTCAGTTCACCTTTTTGGATCCAACGTTTGACCGTATTGATGCCGACGCCACACAGGCGGGCAGCTTCACCGGTAGTAATATATCTCATGTCCACAACCCCAGCAGGATAATGTAATCCGGGAATGCGGACAGTTCAAGCGATTTGGACGGTTTGGACGGTTTTCAGGGTGCGCTGAGAGGGTGAGATATAGCTGTTTAAATCAATAGTGTGGCGGAGGGGTTTCCTCATCCGGGCGCGCCAGCCCTGAGTCAGAGCCGCTTTTGAGGTGTTCGTGCAATCTCTTCATCTCTTTCTCGAGTCGATCGATCTGTCCTTGCTGACGGGTGACGACATCATTGAGTTCGCCAATGATATGATCCTGATAAGAGATTTTTGTTTCCAGTTCGATGATTCGTTCTTTCATGGGGCAAAGACTACTGCACTTTCTGTATCGCCGGAAGCAAGGGCATAAAAAGAAGCTGAGCACTAATTCCACGAATGGGCACGAATTTATATAACTCGCTGGTTTCATTGTTCGTGCTCATCTGGGTGCGCAAGGTGAATCGAGCTAGCGAGAGAGAAGGTGCCTGGGCCATTCGTAGTTAATCTTTTTGAATAATCACAGCCATTGCAGTGGATGCTCCTGAAGGGCTGCGGCCTGTTCTTTCAGGGAAAGGATATGCTGCTCCCAGTAGCTCTGTGTATTAAACCAGGGGAATGCTGCTTTGAATGCCGGGTCCTGCCAGCGTTTCGCCAGCCAGCCCGCATAGTGCATCATGCGCAGGGTTCTCAGTGGTTCGATCAAGGCAAGCTCACGGCAATCAAAATCGTGGAACTGGCTGTAAGCGGAAAGCAAAGTATCAAGTGAGCGACTCATCTGATCACGATCGCCGGAGAGAAACATCCACAGGTCCTGAATGGCAGGTCCCATGCGCGCATCATCGAAATCGATAATATAAGGCGTGCCGTTATCACCTGATGAGGCATCCCAGAGTATATTGCCCTGATGGCCGTCACCATGTAGTCGAATCTGATCTGCATAGACGCTTTCAAACCTCTCCTCAATACTATTGAGCAGGTCTTCGGCCAGTTTTTCGTAGGCCTTTTCAAGCTCCAGCGGGATAAAATCATTTTCCATCAGATATTCGTACGGGTCATCACCAAAGCTGCTGACATTAAGTGTAGGGCGATGGTTGAATTGGCGGGTTGCCCCCAACGCATGGATGCGGCCGATATATCGACCCAGCTGCTCAAGGTGAGCCTTATCTTCCAGATCCGGCGCGCGACCTGTCTTTACGGGATAGAGGGAAAAGCGGTGATCCTTATAATTGTGCAGAGTCCTGCCATGGGTCTGCAAGGCTGGAACGGCAGGTATCTCAAGCTCTGCTAACTCCTCGGTGAACTGATGCTCCTCCAGAATGGCGTTATCTGACCAGCGTTGTGGACGGTAGAATTTTGCAACCAGTGATGGCCCCGCTTCCATACCGAGCAGATAGACCCGGTTTTCGTAGGAGTTGAGTGCGAGCAGATGTCCGTTACATTGAAAGCCAAGGCTTTCGACTGCCTGTAGCACCTGCTCAGGCCCGAGATCAAAAAATGATGCTTTTGTGTCCATCGGCAGAAACTAGCAGAACACTCAGGTGTCGTATTCAGAAAGAGGGGAATCCTGAAAAAAATAATTTGTGCGGCCAGTCACTGAGGCCGCGGTATGGCTGATGCACAATTGGCATCATGAAACGAATCCATAATAGTTCCCCAACCAACCACCCTCTTCGTAGCTGCCTGACGGCAGGCGTATCACTGTTGGCAGTAGCTGTACTGGCAGCCTGTTCTGCCGTGGAATTAAAAAAAGAACCCCAGAAGCCGAAAGTGCAGCAGCAGGGCGTATCTGACAAGAAACAGCAATTTTTCACATTTATGAAACCACGCGTGGAAAATGAGAATGTACGCATCATGGTGAAGCACGAGAAGTTGCGCAGCCTGCATAGCAAAAAGACGTTGAGCAGCAGTGAACAGGCTTGGGTAAAAGAGCTTGCCAGCGAATACAAAGTGAAGATTGATAAACATCCAACAAGTGCTCAATGGCAGGAGCTGAAGCTGCGCGTCGATGTAGTGCCCATTGAGATGGCACTGGTGCAGGCAGCCAATGAATCAGCATGGGGTAAATCCCGCTTTGCCCGAGAAGGGAATAACTATTTCGGTCAGTGGTGTTATACCAAAGGTTGCGGCATCGTGCCCAAGCAACGTACGGCTGGCGCAACCCATGAGGTGCAAAGCTTTAGTGATGCCCGGGAATCCGTGTCCGCCTATATGAAAAACATCAACACCTCTCGTGCTTATGCGGAGTTCCGCAAGCTGAGAATGGAGTCCCGTGATAAACAGCGCCCGCTCAATGCAGAAAGATTGGCTATGGGCCTGAAGTCTTACTCCGAGCGGGGTATGGCTTATGTGAAAACGATTCAGGCCATGATTCGCTCTAATCGCGATCTTATCGCACAGAGCTAAAACTAGTCGCTTCACCACAGAGATCACGGAGAACACAGAGAGAGTACTACACAGAAGGGATCACAGGCTTGCGATTTTCTCCACCCCAATATCTAGTCTGATGCTATACAGAGTTTTCTCTGTGCTCTCCGTGATCTCGGTGGTGAGGGAGAGGCCTATAGATTATTTTTCTTTGCGCTCCATGGTAATGAATGAGTAGGCGTAAGTATTCTTCTCATCCGGTACGTGGGATTCGCGGTGGGTTTCTTTCCACTGATTGCGATTAAATTTGGGAAGCCACGCATCGCCTTCAAACTCACCATCAATCTCGGTGATGTAGAGGCGATTCGCTTGCTCAAGCAGCAGGGCATAAATCTCAGCTCCCCCCATGACCATGATTTCATCAGCGTCAGCGACTATGGCGACTGCCTCATCCAGTGTGTGAACGACAGTACAGCCTTCGATCTGCAAGTCAGATTGTCGGCTCAGAATGATGTTGGTGCGGCCGGGTAGAGGTCGGCCAATCGATTCATAGGTTTTGCGACCCATCAAAATAGGTTTTCCCATCGTACTCTTTTTGAACCAGGCCATATCAGCCGGGAGTTTCCAGGGCAGAGCATTATCGCGACCAATCAGACGGTTATTGTCCATGGCCCAGATTAGGGAAAGTATCGGTTTTTTCATATTAATCGCTTACCTTTGTCAGTCGGTTTTTGTCAGTGTGGTGGAACAGTTCATCAAGGCCAGGTATCTGTAATTGCGTATCTTCAAAATAGCTGAAGCTGCCATCTTTATGTATCTCTATATCCAGTTCGTAGCGTACGGTTTTGAAAGCTTTGTCGAGAAATGGGTTGGAAAGTATGCCTGCAATTTCTGAGCCTGCATTGGCTGACAGTGAGAATGCCTTGTCATCTGCTTCGGCACCACCAATGGCATTAACTGTAACGACACGAGGCACCATAAAACAGCGCATTACCTGTTTTGCATAGGCGTCCCACATCCAGTAACCAAGCTCTTCATGGAATGGATCATCGCACTCCAGTGGCCATGCGGTCGTGGAATAACGCAGCCCATAAAGTTCCTGTACACCATTGTTTACCGGTCCCATCGGTTCAAACACAAGGCGTTCTCGATATGCTGTTTCAACAGCTCCATCTTTGCCCGGAGAGATATCAATGCCCTGATTGCCTTCCCATACCCCGGCCAGTGCAGCCAGTGGCCCAAGCTTGTCGATGATCTCACTATGCTCTGACTGGCTCATGGGTTTCTCCTGTACTACTACTTTTTATATCTCTTCAGTACGGATGCCCAGAGCAGAGAGATCCAGTTTCCCCTCGGACGTTGGCGGACACCAGAAGTAACTGCCGGTTACAGGAGTCGTGAAGCTGAACAGCGCATCAACCTTGCCATCTTCGGCACCCACCATGCGTTTAAGCAGGGCATCAAAGGCGTAGAAACTTTTTCCATAAGCGACAAAAACCAGCCCTTCATGAGCAGCATCGGCCCAGGGCATAGAGCGGCGCACAACAAAGGCTTCCGGATCGAAACCTTCCTGTGCCGTACGTTTTACGTGCGCGGTATCCGGTGCATCATCCAGCTCTTCATTATCCGACTTTCTGCGTCCGATTACATCGTCCTGTTCTTCCTCCGGACGGGAGAGGAAATCATCAAGGTTATGTACCCATTGCTGTACAGCAACGAAGCTTGAGCCATCAAGGCCCAGACCAGCATCGGTCAGTATTGCGGTTTTTATGGCCTCGTCATCCACCGGGTTTTCTGTACCGTCTTCATAACCTGTCAGGTCGCGGCCACTACCATGGCGAAAGCCATCAATGATCTGCTCACAGATAAACCCCTCTTCCAATAGGTTGACCAGTTTGTGGGTGAGGTGAATAAGATCACCGCGGTCATGGCCGCGTAGCCAGCACCAGAGATCAGTATTGGTGGCAGGAACTTCAACCTGTGCATCATCAAAAACAGGGAAACTGCTGAGTCCGGGGATCGTTGCATCCAGGCTGGCAGTCACCGAATGCCCAATACCGACTACGACGCTCTCTCCATCTGCAACTGTTAAAAGCTTGCGAAGGGCAGCTTGCAGATCACCCTCCGTATCAATCGAAAAGCTGAGATAACGTGCCTGGGATGGTACATCGGCAAGGATGCCTGTCTGGTAATTGCTCATATACGCCTCGTTGTCTGTCGTTTCTTCGTCTGTTCTCCAGGGCTTTCATAGCCCGTGTCTGTATTAGATTGCGATAGGTGCACGAATGCCCGGATGACACTCGTACCCTTCCAGTTCAAAGTCTTCAAAGGTGAAATCGAAGATGTTTTTGACAGCCGGGTTCATCTTCATTGTCGGTAGTGCAAAGGTATCGCGTGCCAGCTGGATTTCGACCTGTTCCATGTGATTGGAGTAGAGGTGGGCATCACCGAAGGTATGTACAAAATCACCCACTTCCAGATCACAGCACTGAGCTACCATCATGGTCAGCAGGGCATAGCTGGCAATATTGAACGGTACGCCAAGGAAGATGTCGGCACTGCGCTGGTAGAGTTGGCAGGAGAGCTTGCCGTCAGCGACATAAAACTGGAAAAAGGCATGGCAGGGGGCAAGCGCCATTTTTCCCTTCGCTACATTGTCCTGCGGACTGATTGACTCATCAGGCAGATCAGATGCATTCCATGCCGACACAATCAGGCGGCGAGAGTTAGGCTTGGATTTGATCTGCTCAATCAATTCAGCGATCTGGTCGATAGATTCACCATTCGGTGCTGGCCAATTGCGCCACTGATAACCATAAACAGGGCCCAGTGATCCATCATCAGTAGCCCATTCATTCCAGATGGTGACACCATTGTCAGTCAGGTACTGGGTGTTGGTCTCACCTTTGAGAAACCATAGCAGTTCATGGATAATAGATTTCAGGTGAACCTTTTTGGTGGTAACCATGGGGAAACCCTGAGACAGGTCGAAGCGCATCTGGTAACCGAATACAGATTTTGTACCTGTACCGGTGCGATCACCTTTTTGAGTACCGTTGTCACGCACATGGCGCATTAAATCTAGGTAGGCTTTCATGTTTCCCCTCGCAGGATGAATGTAACTTGGATAAACTCGCGTCTGCCATGAATCATGGCAGAGAGTTCGAGTGAGGTGAACCATGTATATGCGCTGTTTGAGTATTCCGATTATAATTGCCGTTATGGCAACGCATGCCTGGGCGGCTCCGATGACCTCCACGGATAAAATCGTCAAAACATTCATGGAGCTGGATGCGAATCATTCGCAAGGCGTTTCACTTGATGAGTACCGGGCCATGGTGGATCAGCGTATGAGAGCCCGTTTCAAAGAGATGGATGGTAATCGTGACGGTCAGGTCAGTGATGATGAGTACAGGGCTTTTTGGGTCTCTACCAAAGCACAGTGGTATCGTCTGGAGCGCTAAGCACTGCCTGTTTTAGCGTGTTACACGCACGCGAATGACAAAACTTCTTTTTCCAATGGATGAGTGGCGTGAGAGCAGGGCACTAGCCAGCCTGCCAGCCTCGTTCTGCGATGCTGCGATAGTGACTGTCTGATCCAGCGGTATGGTTAATTCGGTTGCAGCACCGGAGATCTCCACGATGTCGGCTTGCCGGACACGCGGGGTGGCGTTGTAGCGCATATTGGCTGTATTCGACGGTGGCGTGTTCGGGCTTCGTGCTGTGCCAAGATCAACCAGCATTTCGTGTTGTCCCGTTACTTGTGCTGCTTTTCTCTGCATCCAGGGAACAATGCGAATACGTACCTGATCCTGACCGGATGGCCATGCCTGTACCTTGAATCCTGAGGTGATGGGTATCAGCTCCACACTATTCAATTTTACCAGACCATAACCGCTTAGCCAGGCTCGGGTCTCACGGTTCAGTGTTTGCAGGGTGCCAACTTCGAGACTACCTGGTTGATTGGCGGTAATCCGCAGTTGAAACCTAGAGCTGTTTTTCGATTTGTGATTGCTCTCATCCAGCTGAATGCGGGCCCAGCCACCGGGTAGTGATCCTGTTGCAAGATGTGCCGATGAGACTCCTGTGCCTGATCCTTGATCAGTCCGAACATCTTCAATTTCAACATAGGCTGTGTACTGCTGCACCGGCTGATCCAGCTGTTTTAGCAGCGCTTTGGCCTTTTTAAGATGGGCACTGTCATCATCGAGAATCAACATGCGCCGTGAAGTGATGATGGCTACTTTGCCCTGTTCGGAAAGCTGACTTTGAGCTGCATCAGCCGCTTCCTGCATAGGCAGGAAAAACACTTCAATGACCTCGGATGCAGCAAATGCCGGTGAAACCAGCCATAACCACAGGCTCAGGCTCACCAGTA
>Ga0316204_10001572_pt1 | contig 59968 bp, 59 predicted proteins | sample 6monrhotite_MG_2_FD_205661 | JGI IMG/M metagenome (GOLD analysis project Ga0316204, IMG submission 205661) | Microbial mat bacterial communities from mineral coupon in-situ incubated in ocean water Damariscotta River, Maine, United States -... | ecosystem: Environmental > Aquatic > Marine >...
ACGCCCGAAAAATCTGGCATAGTGTGGAGGGCGAACGGTTCTGGTACGCGCTGCACGGGGTGGAGGTGGCCGAACCGCCGGAGAGCAAGCGGCATACCATCGGCCATAGTCATGTCCTTGCCCCCCGGATGCGGCCGCGTCACAAGGCCCGCATGATCGCCCGACGCCTGACGGTCAAGGCGGCAACGCGGCTGCGGCGGCTCGGATTTTATGCTGGTTTTTACAGTCTTTATGTCCGTTATGACAGCCAAGGCCCTCAGGGTAAAACCAGATGGCAGGGCGATGTCAAACTGCCCCCGACCCAGAATAACTTCACTTTTCTGACGGCCTTAAACGGCCTGTGGGCAGATATGTCCGCAACAGAGGACTCACAACGCATCAAACATATTGCCATTGCCCTTTATGGCCTAACCCATCAGGACGATATAATGCCCGATATGTTCGCGGCGCTGAATGATCCGGTGGCCGGCGCGCAAAAAAAACACGACCGCCTGTCAGAAGCATTGGATGTCATCAATAAAAAATATGGCCTCGATACCATTATGGTCGGCCCCCTGCCCGAAAATATGTCCCGCTATACCGGCAGCAAAATCGCCTTCACCCGCATCCCCGAAAAAGCCGAATTCCACGAATGAACTTCTTTAATCTTCTTGCCAAGCTTGACAGCAGGGGCTAAACCTCCATCTATAGTATATAAATTATCTAAGCAGTGGAATGAATATGTCGATACCATTGACAGGACTTGCCGCCGCAAGTGATGCGGAACTTATCGCAGAAATAAGCCGGCTGCGGACGGAGAAAAATACGGTCATTCTGGCCCATTATTATCAGGATGGCCGGATACAGGATCTGGCGGATTTTGTCGGGGACAGCCTTGATTTATCCCGCAAGGCCGCCTCGACCGACGCGGATGTGATCGTCTTCTGCGGCGTGCGTTTCATGGCGGAAGTTGCCAAAATTCTCAGCCCTGAAAAGACCGTTGTCCTGCCCGATATGGCCGCCGGATGCTCGTTGGAAGACAGCTGCCCCGCCGATGATTTTGCCGCATTCCGCGCCAAACACCCGGATCATATCAGCCTGACCTATATCAACTGCTCGGCAGCGGTGAAGGCTCATTCTGATATCATCATCACATCGAGCAATGCGCGGCATATCATTGATCAAATCCCCAAAGATCAACCAATTTTATTGGCGCCGGATCAACATCTGGGCGGCTATCTTGCCAAGGAAACCGGCCGCGAAATGGTGCTATGGCCCGGATCATGTATCGTTCATGAACAATTTTCCGAGAAAGAATTGATCAAACTGAAAACCGTCCATCCGGATGCCCCGGTGGCGGCCCATCCGGAATGTCCGGCCCATATATTGAGCCATGCGGATCATGTCGGCTCGACCTCATCCATCTTAAAATATGTCTCAGGCCATGAGGCCAGCACCTTCATCATTGCCACCGAGCCCGGCATTATGCACCAGATGCAAAAAACGTCACCCGAAAAAACCTTCATCGGTGCGCCGGGCATGGACGGGCTATGCAATTGCAACCAATGTCCGTTCATGGCCCTCAATACGCTGGAAAAACTGCGCGATTGCCTGCGGGATCTTACGCCGACGATTGAAATCAGCGAAGCCGAAAGACGCGCCGCCAAGGCCCCCCTGGACCGGATGCTGGACATGTCGCCGCCCCAAATCCCGGGCCAAACATCCGGCACAGCCCAAAATCAGCCGCCAAAATCCGGCCGGGCCTATTAATGATGATCGATAGCCCGCTTTTTAAGGAAGAATTGCGTCATTTTATTAAATCCGCCCTGGAAGAGGATGTCGGACGCGGCGACCTGACCAGCCTTGCCATCATTCCGGCAGATCAGAAATTATCCGCCGCCATGATCGCGCGGGAAAATATTGTGGTCGCCGGCATGTTCATCGCGGGAGAGATCATCAAAACTTGCGATCCCCTGGCTCAGATTGAGGTGATGGCTTCTGACGGGCTTGAGGTTGTCGCGGGCAGCACTCTCCTGAAAGTCAGCGGCAATGCCCAAAAATTGCTCACCGCCGAGCGAACGGCGCTCAATGTCCTGCAACATCTGTCGGGCATTGCGACCCTGACCCGTGCTTACCTGCGCGAGATTGAACATACGGACTGCCGCCTGCTCGATACCCGGAAAACCATTCCCGGATATCGGAAATTGGCCAAATATGCCGCCCGCATGGGCGGGGCCATCAACCACCGGATGCGTCTTGATGATGGGCTTCTGATCAAGGACAACCACATCGCCCGCATCGGCAGCATCAAGGCCGCCATCAAAGCTGCCAAAGCCTATGATACCGCCGCCAGCACCATCGGCATTACCGTCGAATGCGATACGCTGGAACAGGCCGCAGAGGCCGTGGAGGCCGGCGCCGACCGTCTGTTGCTCGATAATATGAGCAATAATCAATTGCGCCTTGCGGTTGAGAAGTACGCGGGACGGGTCAAGCTCGAAGCCTCCGGCGGCGTGACGCTCGATACCATCAAGGCCATTGCCGAAACGGGCGTTGATTACATCTCAGTCGGCCGCATCACCCAGTCCGCCCCCGCCGTCGATATTGGCCTTGACTATCTGGATTAAGGATTGAAATTAGCGGACTATCTCAAAAGTAATCCTATGCAAAACATTTTCTACTTTGACCGACTTACCATCCACAACAGCAGGTTCATAACGGAACTTTGACGCAGCCCGTAAAGATGGTTTGTTGAATATCTCGTTCGTTGTCTCAACTATTCTTAAATCTTTGGGCCTGCCAAACTCATCAACCGTAAAAGCAGCCACGACATATCCCGACAGGCCCTTCCTTTCCGCTTCTCTAGGATACAGTGGTGCGACTTTTATGATTGGCAACATTGATTGGTTAAGCATATTAGGCTGCAAATCCAGCGCCGCATAAGTATGCTCCATGGCTTTTTCCTTCTCGCCTGTTTCGACATAACTATCTCTTAAAAAGGAATGAACATACCTAATACGGTCATCTTCTGGAGAGAGGTCATTTTTATATATACTCAAAACATATTCGAACTTTTCTATCGCTTCAGCATACTTCTTCCTATTCTTTAGAAAAAGTGCCCGCCAAAACTCGGCTTTTGCAGTTTTAAAGTGGTCTCTACCATAAGATCTTAAAAATAAATCATAAGCCACATTAAAATATTCATAGGCGCGCTTTTCTTTCCCACGTATACGATAATAATACCGCCCTAAGGACAACTCATATTCACCAACTTCTGCATCTGACAATTCCAATTTTTTGGCAAGCTCAAGTCCCATGTGGCCATATTTAACCGCCGCCCTACTTTCACTATGTTTGTAATAAACCTCCGCCAACAAACCCAATTTATATAAATAACGGTTATCTTTGGGTATTTTTAAAGCATCAAGAATTTTAAAATGCATACGGTAAAATTTCGCAGAAGCCGCGAAATTATTTGTTAAGTCATTCATTTGAGCCAGATTGAAAGTGGCCACTGCATGTGTCTTGGAGTTTTCCCCATAAGCCTCAAGTGTTAAAGTATAAATTTCCTTCACAACCTTCAAAGCCTCTTCACTATCACCCGCCTTCAAGCTGGTTTTATAGTCCTTGAACAAGGCTTTCACTTGACTTTTTTGATTGCTCTTCTCCTCTGCAAGAATGGATACAGGCAACAAAATTATAATAATGCCTAAAAAAATGGTCAACAGCCGTGACATGTTTTCCTCTTTAATTTTTCTACAGCGATTTAAGAAAATTACCGAACCAATCTGGATTAAGGGTTGAAGTTACCGGGCCATTTCAAAAGTAATTTTATGCAAAACACCTTCTGTTTTGACCCGCTGGCCATCTATGACCGAAGGAGCATAACGAAATTTTGATAAGGCTTTATGGGCTTCTTTCTCAAAGGCCTTAACATTTTCACCTTCCAGGGTTTTTATATCTTTCACCTGACCGAACGCATCAACGGTAAATTCCGCAACGATATAACCGCTTTGTCCCCTGCGCTGCGCCGTCATCGGGTAGGTAGGAGTAATTTTATATAATGGATCAAGTTCACGGTCAAAATCGGTGGGACGTTCTGTTGCCACGGCAATGCAATGTTCCGTAGATTTATCTTTATCGCCTATTTTTTCATAAACTTGCACCAAAAAAGCATGCGTTTGCAGAATTTTATCATGCCCTGCAGGAAGGTTTTTGTTATAAATGGCCAAAACATTCTCTAACCTTTCTGCGGCTCTACGGTTCTTCTTATATCCCATATCCATCTTGGCTTGCCAAAACATGGCCTGCGCCGTTTTTATATGATCTGCGCCATAAAAAGCCGAGAATAGATTAAAAGATTTGTTAAAATACCGCTTAGCATCAGCAAACTTACCATAAGTACTATAATGATATAGCCCTAACCTAAGTGCATATTCCCCCAACAAATTATCGCCTAATTTCAACTTTTTGGCCAAAATCCACGCTTTAAAAGCATATTTAATGGCTCCATCGTGATTGCGGTACTGATCATAGGCCTGTGATAACAACCCTAATTTAAATACATAATTTTCATTTTTCGGTAGCTTCAATTCATCCAAAATTTCAATATGCTCTTTATAATATTCCGCCGCCGTTTCAAAATTTCTGGACAGTTCGTTGGCATACGCCAAATTAAACGTTGCCGTCCCATGGGTTTTAGATATTCTGCCATAAACATCAGGCGTGATCGCATACATCTGCTGGCTAAAATTTAAGGCTTTTTCATTATTTCCCGCATTCAAACTGGTTTTATATTCTTTGAATAATATCTTGATCTGGCTTTTTTGATCGATCTTCTCATCCGCAAGTAGCGAGATTGGCATCAACATTATAACGGTGCTTAAGACGGCAATAAGTATGCGTGACATAAATTTCTCCTGTTTCTATTCCCTCAACAATACAATATATACTACAGAAGAATGGCCTCAATTCCAAGTGCATTACAGTTTAGGATATGATACTGGTGGTTGCGCTATCGGCATCTCTAGATTCTACTGGCCCATATATCCGGCCAACCAGCCAACCGCAGAATTTCCAGAGTATCCAGGTCAGCAAAATGGAGACATAACCATCGAGTGCATAATGCCAGCCCAGATGAACGGAACCGATCTGGATCAGGATCAGAAATATCAGCATACCGTAACCAATATATTTACTGACTTGCCGACCTGAAAAATACAGCAAAGCCGCAATGGCCACATGCATACTGGGCATGGCCGAAATGCCACTGCCGATGCCGGTATCATTCTTCAGATAATCATTCCACAGCATATCCTGCGTATTCAAGGCGAAAATGCCAAAAACGCTACCCTCATACTGTTTGTCAAATGCTTTGAGAGCATCCATCATAGGGCCGAAAATCGTGGGATCACCAACAATATCACCGTAGTAAACCGGCCCCGCAGAAGACAAAAAGACAGCAAGAAACGATCCAATCAGGGGCCATGCAATGACAAAAGCAAAAAGAAACTGCATCCGCTCCCGGCCAAAACGCACATTGACAATCATCCATAAGACGTAGGAAAACATGATAAAGAACCAGAGATTATAGAAAAAATTCAGTATGACCGACATCAGGGCCGTCCCAAATATACCATGGGTAATACGCCAGGGGTCGATGCCAAAATGAAGCAGGCGATCTGCCTTCATCAGCATTTCATCGAGATAAAAAGGCTGCACCAGATGAATGATCGATTTCATGGAGGAAAAGAGCGACATGAATGTCGGCAAAAGCAGCATCGGCACCATAAAAGCCAGCAGATAATTGGCATTCAACCAGCCGCCCAAAAAATCTGCCTTAACCCGTACCAGCCCTCGCGCCCCATCCTCATAAGTCAAATAGCGCATCATATAGGACAGCCCCTTGACCAACAGCACAATGATCAGGCTGGCCAGCAGAATATCCGCATATAAGGAAGGTTTGAAGTGATGGAGAAGGTCATATGACCACATGGTAAAATATACGGCGCCCGCCTGCAGAACAAAAAGGCAGAGCAATATGATATTGCTCTGAAGCGTGGTGCGCGCCACCTCTATTCTACCTTTAAAAACACCCACATACGCCATCAAATAACCCGATATTATCGCTTTCACTCCCCCAAGAAACTACCGCTGAACAATTAATATTTTACGAATATCCCGCTAAAAAGATTGTTTTTCCCCTTGCCCCATGCTTTAGTTTTCCGGCCCCTTAAGCAGGGGTCACCCCCGCGTTAAGAAACCGCCGTGAGAAAATAAAATTTTATGACCTTAACCCGCGCAAATCTCATTCTTCTTCTCGCCACTTTTATCTGGGGAGTATCCTTCATATTTCAAAAAGCCGCTATGGACCATATGGGTCCGTTCAGCTTCAATGCTTTTCGGTTTTTACTTGGCGGGCTAGTGCTTTTGCCACTGATCGTCTGGCGCGGCAAGGCGGACGATAGCAGAACCAAAACCACCGCACCCCGGTTAATGAAGGGTGCCGCACTCGCCGGAGCATTGATATTTCTGGCGGCCGGATTTCAACAAAGCGGCATACAATATACCACCATTGGCAATACGGGCTTCATTACAGGCCTCTATATCATTTTTGTACCTATCATATGTCTGTTTCTCGGCCATCGGTATAGCCCCGGCATCTGGCTCGCCATCGGCATTGCCTGCCTGGGGCTTTACCTGTTATCGGGCCTGGAGGGCCTTGATATTGCCTATGGGGATGCCCTAGTGCTGGTCGGCGCGGTTTTTTGGGCCTTTCATGTGGTTGTGATTGATTATATGTCCGACAATCACGACCAGATTAAATTTGCCGCCCTACAATTTTTTGCCTGCGCTGCCTTCAGTTATATGGCCGCAATTTATCTGGACGACAAGGTGATGCTTTTCACATATGATGAATGGAAATGGGTCATCGTCAGCGGCGTTATTGCTGTTGGCATTGGCTATACACTTCAAGTGGTTGGGCAAACAGTATCGCCGCCGGCTCAAGCGGCCGTTATATTCAGCCTTGAAGCGATATTCGCCGCCATCGCCGGTTATTTATATTATGATGAAATTCTCAGCACACGAGCACTCATCGGCGGCGGATTAATGTTTGCCGGTTGCTTGTTGACCCAGCGCTACCCACCGCTAAATATCAAAATTCAGCCTTCCCGAGCAACGAAGTGACGGGCCGCAGCATAAGCCAAATATCTTCCCAAAGAACGGCCAAAAATTTTATTCGATGACAAGATATGATGGGCTCTAACCATCCGTGATCCGTTAAATTCATAAACTCTTTATCAAAGGATTATCGCCTTACCTTGACTCCTGTCAGAGTAGTCAAGATTGAGAACTCTACTTTTACAAGCTAAAATCTATTTTTTGCCAAACTCATAGAGAGAATTACGGATGTTTTGAGTTACCTCAGAATTACATCCGAACCTTTGAATTACATCAGTGATTTGATTTCTTGATTGAATAGCAGTCAGGCCAAATACATACTGTTTACCATATTTTATCACGTTATCTGCAGTTCGTTTTTCTACATAAAAAGTGTTTTGATCAGTAACTGAACTAGAAGATACACCCCCTTGAGTAGTCGTTTCATAATTAGTAAGTGTTATTGCAGTTAAGTTCTCTGGCGCCACAGAACATTGAAGAGCATACTGTTTAGCAAAATGATAATAGTAATGATAACCTGTTAAATCATTTGGGTCTCCTCTTAAGAACGCTATACTTTCGCTAGCTAGCAAAGTGAGAAGAGTGTCATTCTTCCCGTATCCAGATACATTGTACGGGTGATTTATATCAGTAAAATCGATGAGAATATGGTATCTATGTCTATAGACGTATTCATTGACAAGGTCACCATAGGCTGAATAGTGATAGATTTTAAATTTTCTCGCGGGAAGACAAAAGTCAACCCCTGCCCTACCAATAGTTTGGGCAGTCGAAAGGTCTATAGTTTTCTCATCCGTAACAGTAACAACATAAAATTTCAAAATTTGCAGATCACACGATGAATTCCCTCGAATTAGGCTTGGATATCCTCTTTGAAGACTAGTTAAATTGGGTTTTTGGAATGGCGCATTAATAATTCGTAAAATTTTTGGATTTTTATTTAATTGAGTATAATTGAAGCTAGCATTTTTCACACTCAAATACTTAACATCAATTGCGGGCTCTTTACCGCTAATGTCGTAACCTCTTTTGAATGTAAGATGGAAGTAAGGAACTTCATTTGCAAAGCTAAAACTGTCTAAATCCCGGACAAAACTTGAATCTCTTCTTTGGTCAACAACTCCAATACCCAACAAAGAAATAAAATCACCAACCATAACTCCTTCCGCAGCTATCCTACTTTTGGGATCAATAGAGGCAACGTAAGTCTTGGTCATAGAAGTCGATTTTAGATTTCCAATTTTAAAATGCGATGCTTCAATAGTGATGCCAAGTGCTTCCTCAAATTCTCTTATTGAGGCTGTTTTTGACTGCTCCGTTCCTTGTATAGGGCCAATTAATTTATATCGTTCATCAACGGCCGGGGTTTGGGTATTGTCTCTAAGCAACGCTCGTCTTTGTCGATTTATTTGTGGTGATCGTTCCTGCAATCTTTCCTCGAAATTCACTGCATAAATAGCATCTTCTTCTAAAATATCCCGTTCACCTGCGGATATTCTGTTGAAATTCTGAGCTTTCACAGAAGTCCCATTAACCGCCAAAGCCATGCAAAGAAAAGAAAGATAGAAAAAAATATCTTTTCGGAATCGGTAGTAATATTTTTTCATAGTTGAATACCTTATCAAAATTTAAGAATAAACCAAAAATCTTCTAATATCAAATACTACTCATTAGCCCCATAAGACCTGACGGGAAACAGTATAAACGACATTAGACCTTGCTGGAAAATTTTCAGGACAACGAACATTTTTAGAAGGTTTAGAAAACGCTGTCACAGACTTTTACCATACTATCGGCGAAAATTTATCTTCTTGGGTACCGCCTGCGCCAAAGTTTGATATAAGTTCACCTGACGAATTGGTTGAAAACGCCTAACCCTCCAAACCAAGAAAATGGGCAATTTCGCTCTGGTCTTGTTTTGAAAAGCCGACCCGTCTTATTTGGCCAAAGGCAAGAAAGGCCATTTTGGAATTGCCGCAGGACAGCGCAAACTTGAAAGCGTTTTATAATTATTTTAGGAAAAAACTCTCTATGGTTTGAAATGGCTTTGATCCACATCCATGAACTTTGATCAGAGCTCTGAAGTCTTTTTCGTAAGATGCGTCAGATTTTCTCAGTCCAGAAAATGCGGTGTTCCAAGGGTAACTATCGAATGTGGGTCGGAGCTCGGCAGAATGCCAGATAAACAACTGTGTGTCACCACTATTATCAGGGGTATCATACCTTAGAAATGTTTTCTGAGGTTTCCCCACTGTTTTGTTGCCGCATACTTCTGTGGTCGTCCATAAGTATGTCCGTAAGATATCCCATTTCCTAGAATCATTCCAAACTTTTTTGTCTAAATTAGAGTCAAGCATATAAGCAAGAGCTATATTTTCAAATTGAACACCGTACTTGTGTGCGGAATTCTGAACATACTGCTCAAAGGCTCGATTTTTGTCGTCTTCTTTTTTAGCCTCGGCTGGAGTCCGTCTTCCACGTTTAATATAGGCTTGCAATCGTGTCATACTACCTGCTTCTCTGAGATGTGTCTCGTCGTCTAAACGAAAGCGTTCTGAGGTATAGTAACTTACTCTGAGCTTGCTAGGCTCAATCTTACCCGTAAAACCTGGTTCTTGAAAATAAACCGAGGCGTGAGCAAAGCGATCGGGCCGGATACCTTCACCCTTTTCCATCTGATCACGAGAGATTCTCTCTCCATCATAATTAATGAAAATGTTTTTGTAGAATATATCTGCCCTCACCTGTGTTGGTTTCTGACAATGCCGTTGTATTAACTGTGGTATAGTTGACTGGAACACTGTCTCATAAATAAACTCAGGGGATAAGACATGGTCTGGGCCTACGTCATACTCAATAATCAGCCTAAAATAGGTATATTTGCAGAAGGACCCTAGACCTGAAGTATTGTTCGAATATATTGTATAATTGTTACCGGTGAATAGTAGATTGTCTGTCCCGTCCTTAGAATAATTGCTGTTAGCAATACTGACCTGCGTAAAACTAAGTAAAAAAGATATAAAAAATGCTATTTTAAAATTCATAGTCGTTGTCCTTTTACCATCATTTTGTTACGGTAAATCCCTGTTCACCTGTGGGTATTTTGTCTAAATTATGGGCTTACACGGAAGTACCATTAACCGCCAAAGCCATGCAAAGAAAAGAAAGATAGAAAAAGATATCTTTTCGGAATCGGTAGCAATATTTTTTCATGGTTGAAGACCTTATCAGAATTAAGGGAAGAACCAAACCTTATACAAACAGAAAATACAAAACTGGTGCCTCATCGTTTTATTGTACAAACAACACTAAACCACTGACCGACTGACGTCGGTAGGTTTGGGAGCATGCTTATCAATGTACTGAAGTATGATATCATCCGTGACCATCCCGCTTGTTGAACAGAAGTAGCCTCTTGCCCAGAAATGCCGCCCCCAATAACGTTCCTTCAATTCCGGGAACTCCATCTGTATCTTGCGCGAGGAACGCCCTTTGACCCTACGCATAACATTACTGACAGCGTGATGAGGTGGAATGGAAACAAACATATGGACATGGTCCGCTGACAGAACGCCATTGATAATCGTAACGCCTAACCTTCCAAACCGAGAAAACCCGCAATTTCTCTCTGGTCTTGTTTTGAAAAACCGACCCGTCTCATTGGGCCAAAATCGAAAACGGGTCTTTTGATCATAGCGGGATGCGCCAGCAGCAGGTCAATATTTTCCTTATCTGACAGACCATTCTTCTGATCATCGGGCAGGTTTCGCCATGTGGTACCGCGTTTATTGAACAGGGTTTCAAGGCCCAGTTCTTCGGCCCATAATGTCACCTGATCACGGGTCAAACCATCTTTACGGAAATCATGAAATTTATGATCCAGGCCCTGTTCCCCAAACCATTTCAGGGCTTTCTTTATGGTGTCACAGTTTTTTATGCCGTAAATGGTGATCATTAATCTATCTATTCCGTAAAAGTGACCGTTTCCGTATGGCCTTCCGGATCGGCATGAATCAGGACTTCTGCTTCATTAAATTCTGCCATGATCTCAGCCTCCACATCATCGCTGATATGATGCGCATCGCGCAGGGAAATATCTGCGTCCATTTCCAGATGGAACTGAATGAATATATTCATGCCTGATTTCCGGGTTTTCATATCATGTACGCCGCGTACTTCGGGGTGTTTATTGATGATTTCCAGAATTTTTTCCTTATCGGTTTCATCCATTTCCCGGTCCATCAACATATCAATAGAACTTTGGGCGATCTGCTTGACATTATACATCAGATAACAGGCGACCATGACGCCAATGACTGGATCCGCATAATAAAACTGGGTATATCCGCTGAGGAACAGCGCGAGCAACACCCCCAAATTCATCAGAATGTCACCGGAATAATGCAGGTGATCCGCCGCAATGGCAACAGAGCCTGTTTTGCGGATCACATGGCGTTGATAGGCCACCAGGGCAAACGTCAGTATAATGGCAATGATAATGATAACTATGCCATCATTGGCCCGCAACACTGGTTCGGGATTGATCAGTTTCTTGGTCGACTCCACAATAAGAAACAGGGCCGACAGGGAAACAACCATCGCCTGTACAAGTCCCGCGATCGCCTCTGCCTTGCCATGACCAAAACGGTGATCATCATCTGCGGGCACCACGGCAAAGCGTATGGCCACAAGATTAACCAAAGAGGCCAGAATATCCATCAGGGAATCCAGCAAAGAGCCCAACATGGATACCGACCCGCTCGCGCTATAAGCCCAGCTTTTAATCAAAATCAAGGTGAAGGCCACCGCCACCGCTGCATTGGCGGCCCGCATCATCAAGCGGGAAACATAAGCTTTTCCGGCTTTTTCAGCCTCTGTTGTCTGCTTTAGGCTCATGGATATAATTCTTTCTTCCGCCAGATACTGTTATCACCCTTTTCATATATATGCCTCATATGAAGACGGAAGGGCCGATTCTCCCAAAATTCAATGCTGCTGGGTACAAGGCGAAAACCCGACCAGAATGGTGGTCTGGGTACCGCGCTCAGGGCATATTTGGCGGTATATTTGGCAATAGCGGCTTCAAATTCAAAATGATTCTCCAGGGGACGGCTTTGCTTCGACGCCCAAGCACCGATCTGGCTATCCTTAGGGCGGCTGGCAAAATAGACATCGGCATCGGCATCACTGATCGGTAGAATCGCCCCATCGACCCTTATCTGTCGTTTCAATGATTTCCAGTGAAAACACAGCGATGCGAATGGGTTTTCTGCAAGCTCGCGGCCCTTGCGGCTTTCCAGATTAGTATAGAAAGCAAAACCTCTCTCATCTGCGCCCTTTAACAATACCATTCTGACTGAGGGGCGGCCCTTTGCATCGGCGGTGGCAAGGGCAACCGCCTCACCAAGTTCTTCTGCTTTGTCTGCCGCATCAAACCATATTTTAAATAATTCGATCGGATCTGTCACAGTCTACCCTTTACTTCCGTCATAAATTTGCCAAATTCATCATTAGAATGTGTAAATTAAATTCACATGATATATAATGGCAAACAGCAATGAATGCAATCCACTGAATCGAAAGGGATTTAGATGTCGACCATGAAAATACCACATCATAAGGCCATGATCACAGCCGTCATAGTCGTGGCTTTTGTCCTGCCGCTGGCCAGCTGCACCAAAGAAGAAAGCGGCACGCTGCTCGGGGCCATTGGCGGCGCTGTCGTCGGATCAGCCATCGGCGGCAAGGGCGGCGGAACGGGCAAAGTTATTGCTGTTGCCGCCGGGACATTGGCCGGTGCCTATATCGGTAAGGAAATCGGCAAATCCCTTGATCAGGCGGATCGCCAGGCGATGCAGCAACAGACCCAGCATTCTCTGGAAAATACCATATCCGGTGAGACAACAAACTGGCATAACCCGGATAGCGGAAATTCCGGCACCATCACACCGCAACCGGCCTTCACCAGCAAGACGGAAGAACACTGCCGGGAGTATCAGCAAACCGTGACCGTAGCCGGCAAAACCGAAACGGCCTACGGCACCGCCTGTCGCCAGGAAGATGGGACTTGGAAAATCAGCAATCAATGACTACATTAGGGTCAGGCATAATAACGTAAGTTGATCGGATATCATGAAAGACCCCTACAGCGTATTGGGTGTTCCCAAGTCGTCCAGCGATGCGGAACTGAAAAAAACCTATCGTACATTGGCCAAAAAGCTTCATCCCGATATTAATTCGGGAGATGAGAAGATTGCCGAACGCTTCAAAGAAGTCTCGGCGGCCTACGCACTCCTGCGTGATAAAGACCTGCGTGCCAGATATGATCGCGGGGAAATCAATGCCGATGGCTCGGAAAAAGGCTTTGCCGGCGGGGGATTTCATCCCCGCGGCGGCGGCATGGGCGGCGGGCGTTTTGGCGACGGCTTTGATCCTGAAGAAATATTTGCCTCCATTTTCGGGGGCGCACGTGCGCGCGGACGACCACGCGCACAAAAAGGACAGGACAGAGCTTACCGGTTAAAAGTTGATTTTCTGGATGCGGTCAAAGGCAGCAAGAAACCTTTAAGCCTTGCCAATCGGAAAACCCTTAATGTCACCATCCCGGAAAATGTCAGGGAAGGCCAGAAAATACGACTCAAAGGACAGGGGGATGAGGGCATGGGCGGCGGCCGCCCCGGCGATGCAATCATAGAAATCACCATCAATAAGCATGATTTCTTCCGCTGCGAAGGCAATGATATTCATCTTGATTTACCGATCACGTTGCAAGAGGCGGTCATGGGCGAAAAGGTCAATATTCCCACCATTGACGGTAAAGTGGCCATGACCATCCCCAAAGGATCCAGTTCCGGACGGACCCTGCGCCTGAAAGGCAAAGGCGCGGCTGACCCAAAAAGTAAAATTCGCGGCGATCAATATGTCAAACTTCAAATCATGTTGCCGGACGAGCCGGATGAAGTTCTGGAAAAAGCCATCAAAAAATGGGCTAAAAAAGGCCAGAATGTTAGATCACATATGACGTGATATATGAATTGATTGGCCAAAAAATGAAAAAATGAACCCGTATGAAAGAAATAATCCAGAAATTTAGTTTTTTATTAGACGCACTCAAGAATTTTGCCAAACATGATGGCATGGTGATGGCGGGGCATCTGGCCTTTCTGACCATGCTGGCACTTTTTCCGTTCATTATTTTTCTGGTGTCCCTGGCCGGTTTTTTTGGTCAATCCGATGCCGGCACGCAGGCACTGGAACAGATGTTTGAGCATATGCCCGAAGATGTGGGCAACGTGCTCCATGGCCCGATTGAAAAAATGATCCAGACCACCGACAAAAGCATCATGACGTTCAGCATTCTCGGGGCGGTGTGGATTTCTTCCTCGGCGATTGATGCGGCTAGGCTCGCCATTGTCCGCGCTTATGGCACCGTAAGCCGCCGTCCCTATGTCCGCCGCCGCGCAGAAGGATTGCTGTTGGTTATTCTATCGGCCAGCAGTATCATCATCGGCATGACCATATTGGTGCTGGGGCCGGTGGCCTGGAAAATACTGATCAGCTATATCCCCCTTGAAGCGGATTGGAAGCTGGTATGGAATCTGGTGCGCCTGTCCGTCAGTATCAGTCTGATTTTTGGCGCTTTATGCCTATCCTATTTTGTATTGAAACCGCGCAAACTGGATTCACGAACGCCTGTTATGGCCGGTGCCTTTACCACATTGACGCTCTGGATGGTCATCGGCAGCGGTTTTTCGGTTTATCTGAAGCATTTTGGAAATTATGACGTGACCTATGGCAGTTTGGCCGGGGCAATCATTGCGTTAATGTTCTTTTATTTTACCGGTGCCTCCTATATTTTAGGAGCAGAAGTCAATGCGGCTCTCTATCATAAAAGGCTGAAGAATATCGGGAAAAATAACGCACCCAATTGAATTTCATACAAAAATATGTAGAATCAACCGTTGCGTATGCTTTATGCAAAACCATAGAATGAGACATAATCTCTGAGGAATAATAATGACAGATCATAATGGCCTTCTCAAAGGGAAACGCGGCATCATCATGGGCGTGGCAAATAATCGCTCAATCGCATGGGGCATTGCCCGCAAGGCTGCTGAACAGGGCGCGGAGCTGGCTTTTACCTATCAGGGGGAGGCCCTGGAAAAGCGGGTACGTCCCCTGGCGGAATCACTGGGCAGTGATATTATTCTGCCCTGTGATGTGACCAACGGGGACTCGCTTGATGCGGTATTTGCCCTACTCGAAGAAAGCTGGGGCAAGATTGATTTTCTGGTTCACGCCATTGCCTATTCAGACAAGGCTGAATTGACCGGACGTTATGTTGATACATCGCCTGAAAATTTCGCCATGAGCCTGAATATCTCCTGTTATTCCTTTACCGCCGTGGCCCAGCGCGCCGAAAAGCTGATGACGGACGGCGGCAGCATGGTCACCCTCAGCTATTATGGCGCGGAAAAAGTCATTCCCCATTATAATGTCATGGGCGTGGCCAAGGCGGCGCTCGAAGCCAGCGTTAAATATCTGGCCCGGGATTTGGGGGTTAAGAATATTCGTGTCAACAGCCTGTCCGCCGGCCCGATAAAAACGCTGGCTGCCGCAGGGATTGGGGATTTTCGCTATATTCTGAAATGGAATGAGCTGAATTCGCCGCTCGGCCGTAATGTCACCACCGATGAAGTGGGCAATAGCGCAATTTACCTGCTCAGCGACATGTCCAGCGGGGTCACCGGCGAAAATCATCATGTTGACAGCGGCTATAACGTGATGGGCATGAAACGGGAAGATGCCCCCGACCTTAGCCTCGTCTAGCCTGACCTTAGCCTTGTCAAAAATGCACGCCAGAATGTACGTCAGAATATAAGAAAGCAAAAATATGTCATATAACAGCTTCGGCCATATCTTTCGGGTCACGACCTGGGGGGAAAGTCACGGCCCGGCGATCGGCTGTGTCATTGATGGTGTGCCAAGCATGCTGCCCATTGAGGCGGCGGAAATTCAGCAATTCCTGGACAAAAGAAAACCCGGACAAAATCGTTTTATGACCCAGCGCCAGGAGGCCGATCAGGTCAAAATCCTGTCCGGCACCTTTGAAGGCATGACCACAGGCACCCCCGTCAGCCTGATGATAGAGAATACCGACCAACGCTCCAAAGACTACGGCGATATCAAGGATAAATTCCGGCCCGGCCATGCGGATTTCACCTATATGGAGAAATATGGCATTCGGGATTACCGGGGCGGCGGGCGGTCATCCGCGCGGGAAACCGCCTGCCGAGTTGCCGCCGGGGCCTTAGCCCGGAAAATATTAGGCCCGGATATTCAGGTCAGGGCGGCATTAGTGCAAATTGGCGAACATAAAATCAACCGGGACAACTGGGACTGGGACACAGTGGCTGACAATCCCTTCTGGTCACCGGATCAGGCCATCGTGCCTGTTTGGGAAGACTATTTGGACAATATTCGCAAAAAAGGCAGCTCGATCGGGGCGGTCATCGAAGTGCAGGCCTGCGGCATTCCGGCCGGACTTGGCGCGCCGGTCTATGCCAAACTCGATAGTGACATCGCGGCCGCCATGATGAGCATCAATGCGGTAAAGGGCGTGGAAATCGGTGAAGGATTTAACGCGGCCTGTCTGACCGGCGAAGAAAATGCCGATGAAATGTATAATGATGAAAAGGGTGCCACGGCCTTCCGAAGCAATCATGCCGGCGGGATTTTAGGCGGCATCAGCTCTGGCGGTGAAATCGTCTGCCGGTTCGCGGTCAAGCCAACCTCGTCAATCCTGACCCCCCGTAAAACCGTGGACAAGCATGGCAAGGAAACCGAGATCGTCACAAAAGGCCGCCATGACCCCTGCGTCGGCATCCGCGCCGTACCGGTGGGGGAAGCCATGATGGCCTGCGTCCTCGCCGACCACCTCCTCCTGCACCGCGCCCAGCAGGGGTAAGCTCAGGCTCATTGTCCGCAAGCAGGCAAGGCAATGGAAAAAGAAGACCGCAAACGCAACCCAACAACGCCTCAAAAATGCGCGGGAACGGGATCGGAAAGTGGGAAAGTGATTATTTTGTTACGGGAAAAACAAACCTCGTTCTGTCATTATGTTCCTCTGTAATAATTTTAATTATTTCTGGATCTGAAGTTTGTGTCCAGTCAGGAACGGTTATTTTTTTATACACTCCGGTAATATTAATAAGTTTTCCTACGTCTGTTCCCGTAATCGTGATGTTTTTTTGGAATACATGTTTGTCTTTAATGCCAAGGTTGAGCGTCGAACTTCCATCCCCCTCTGAAATTAATTCTATATGATCGACATAAAGGTCCCGGGCTAATACTGGCTTGTGATCAACTGGTACACCATATCCATTAAGAGTAAATCTTGTGATTTTGATGTCAGTCTTGATATTGCTCTCTAACATATATTTTGAGAGAGGCAGAAATTTTGAGATTTTTTGGTCTTTATCCCAGTTTGGATATAATAGACCTTTGACAATGTATTTATTTTTTGAATGGATTGGAAAATGTTCATTCCCGTGTATGGTGCCAGTATGCTTGGATATATCGCCCTCGAATTCTGTATCATCAGAAAAGTTCAGCCGATAAGTCATACCTTCTTTGACAAGATAAGCTGTAACCCTTAGTTCAGGCGTGGGCATTGGATTTATAACAGCGCCTTCTCTCATTCCATACTCACCCATAAAGCCAGATAATACGAAATGTAACTCGCCTTCATATTCAATATCGGGATCAGCACCGCACCCACTTAGTGAAAGCGGCCCAAGGCTTAAGAAGAGGACAATAATCGTATCATATAGTTTTTTGTTCATTTCACTTTCCTTAGAAACTGCCTAAATCATAATCTATTGTCACTGGCGACCGCAGATCAGTCTGAAAGATATTTGGCTATCTGCGGCGGCTTTTATATAGCGTAGTTCGTATTCTTCTAATTCATTCATGTAATCGCATTTATTGACACGAAGTTTGATGATCCTAAGATACCATGGATCATGAGGAGAATGTTCACCTCTGCCAAATTTGTAAATATTCGCAATATCCATCAGTTTTAAATCTACATCATTTTTAAGAATGGGATTGAAATTTGAAAGCGTGTTTTCAGATAGATTTGACGGCTGTTTAATGTAATCGCCAAGTCTTTTGAAAAAAGTTTCCCCATCTATACCATATTGCCACAGGCGGGTTAAATCCAACTCAATGCTGATACCTGAAACAGATGTCATTGTCGGGCTCTGTTGTGTGTTTAGCTCTGTAGCCTGCCAAACTGTTCCATCGGAACCTTTAAGTTCCAGACTATTTATAACATCAGAAACATGACATAAATTTTGTTGATCTGGGTCTCGGGAAGGTAGGCCTATGATTATCCCATAAATGTGGCTGGGGTCATCGTTTCGTTGCCAATTCCATACGATAAAGCGGACACCTCTTCTAATGCTATCATATTCTATAATTTTAAAGTCGGATGCCCTATGATACTGGTGTTTGGCAGAGCCGTAAATCGCTTGTGATTTTAGTATTTGGTGCAATGGGTCCTTTGTATCTTTTGGAAAGGTCAATTGATAACGTGCAAGACCGCAAGGCATAAGCGTGCCATTTTCACGCAAGTATCCCGGTCCAAACGTGAAAGCGTTTTTGTCATTGGTTTTGGTTACCTTGCCCGTCTTCATATCTATTTCGGAAGTACCCAGAGCACTCAACCCACCCCACGCCATGGCTGCAAAGTCACCTTGCTGGGTGAGGGCTGCCCATTCATTCAAAACAGGTCGTGTTACAGAGGTTTCAATCCAATCAGAGGGGAGTTTTAGGCGAGCTATATCGTGATCAACATATCCAATATAAAATGTCTTCGTCGCCCATTGCGAGAAATCTTCTGATACCTCTTTTAGTGTTGATACGAAGAATGTTCCGATGAAGTTTATGATTATTAATAGGGTAACGACGCGATATGCCGTTTTATTCCAACGCGCGGCTTCTTGAGTGGGAAGAAAAAAACGGATGGCTACGGGCCGGGTTAGAAAATAGGCGGAACCAAGATAGTAGATGATGTTGGCCACCAATAGTCCGTGAATTTCTCCTTTCATTTGGAATATTAGAGAGGTCAACATAAACCACAGAAACAGTATCCTCGCCCAATTTTTTCCTGTTAAAAGACCAAGTGCCATCGGTATATAATACAAAAACGTTATCGCAAGAATACCAATTGTTAGTCTTCTGTTCGATTGAGTGGTGGCAATTTCAAATAAGAGATATGCAGAAAATACAATTAATATTCCTGCAATGACGGACACAAATAGGGGACGTTTTGCAACCATTGTTTCTCACCCAGTTAGATCAATTATAAATTGATTTTCTATGCCGGCGGCATTGTACATCACCAGTATTTTGAATTACGGCGACAGTAACCGAATTAATTGTGTCTTGTCAAATAAGGTAATATGCTTTGTCTCGTGGCCCGTCTTATACACATAGTTGTTCCCGGATTACGCCGCCAATCAGGATAGATGGGTTCAGAAGCGAGGCCGAAAAAAACAAGCCCTCTAAATAACAATTTAATTCGGTTACTGTCACCATAATTGGCACCGTAATTGACACCGTAATTGAGATATTCCTAAAGAACACAGGTGGCGCACTTGTAACTTGAATTCACCGATTTCTCGACGGTTTCTTTAGGAATATTGCCAACATTACAAGCAAAATAAAGTGTACCGCAGGATAAAAAATAACCTCAACGAAAGCTCTAACATAAACTGATAACCCCTTCGTTACGGCACTCAATAAATTTGCATTAGACCCAAGGTCAGAAAGAACATCAAATAGCACTAAAGGAATAACATCATATGGCATATATGCCATTAAAATTGCCCAAATAGCTATAAACCAGACCTTAGGCTTCCCATTAGCTGTATAAAAACTATAACTGGCAAACGCAAACATCAGAAAAAATGCAACATAGTAAACATACCACATAAATTTATGATCAATATAATACCAAAGCATCTGCATCCCAAATAGGTAAAATGACAGGGCAAATACAATCATACTGCCCAACATTCTCAATATTCCAACCGCTCCTATTTTTTATACACCTCTTAGTTACCCTGTTTTTTCTTAATCATGAAATTACGGTGACGGAATTACGAATTACGGTGATAGTAACCGAATTAAGGGGATTGCCGCTTAAATTCCAGATTTTCTGATATCTGTCATTTACTTTAAACTGTCAATATATATCAGGATGGCTTGGATACGGTGGATGTCTTCGATTTGATTTCGGTCGCCGCCGTGACGAATGACGTTTTCCTGTTTGCTGCGCCAAAGCTCAATATAATCCCTCTTCCCATGGCTGAAGGGTTTGCTTTTCTCCGGCGAATTCTGGTCATTCTCTGGCTGGAAACTCAAATTAATATGATCGTCATAACTGATGGCGCCGGCCTTATATAGCTGACTGCTCAGGGCGATGATCTCGCGCGGGGCGGCATGGCGAACATCAATCGTACGGGCAACATCGTGCCAGATATCGGAAATGGAAATATGATCCTCAGGGGAGGTCTGCTGAGACGTTAGGTTTTTTTCGTCTTTTGGGTTTTTGATGCGCATATTTTCCTGCTCTGCCTGACCAATACTGTCGCGGCGAAAAAGCCCATCTGTGCCAACTTGCAATTTACTGATATTCATTACGCTTCTTTCACTGTTTATTTTCTTCACCCCTATATTCAGCAAATAACGTGCCAAAAGCCTCCTTTCAATAATTGGCCGAATTCTGCGGCCAAAAGCTAACATATTGTTAACAAACGTATATTTACGTTTTGTTAACCATATACATCGGGCATTTTTTGCCCTGTAGATGAGTATATTGCCTATTGCCTTAAGCTAGCATGAACAAACCGGAAAAATTTAAGTTTTTTGGCGGATTTAAGACCGGCGCCGGAAGCTGGCAACCAGCTCACCGTGAGGGGAATAAAGAAATTGATCCACCGGCAGGATATCTCCCATGACAAAACCAGCATCAACCAACATCCGCGCATCCCGGGCAAACGTGGCCGGATTACAGGACATCATCACAAGATCTGCCAAAGAGGATTTGATGATTTCCGCGATCTGATCCCGGGCACCGGCGCGCGGCGGGTCAATCACCGCCCCATCATATTTTTTTAATTCATGGGGCAACAAAGGCCGCAGGAATAAATCTCTGACTTCCGTGGTCAGGGCGCGAATTTTTCCCATCTGCCGGGCGCTGTTTTTTAAGGCCGCCATCATTTCCGGGTTGCCGTCAACCCCATGAACCGCATGATCACCGATCAGGGCCGCCGTGAATGTGCCGCATCCCGCAAAAATATCAACGATCTTATCCGCACCCGCGAGCGCATGCTTCATATAGCGGGTCAGGGCCGCCTCGCCCTGTTTTGTTGCTTGCAGAAAAGCCCCCGGCGGCAGAAAAACCTGTCGCCCGGCGAAGCTGACATAGGGCCGGCGCCGCTCGCACAGGATTTCAGGCAGGGTATTTTTCAACTTGCTGTCCTGCCAGCAGAGGCGGGCGATGTCCTGTGCCTCGGCAAAGGCGGCAATATCCATACGCAGGTCAAGATCCGGCGCACCACTGCTGACCAGAATAATATCCAGGCCGTTATCTGCCAAATTGATCTGGATTTTCATTTTTTGGCGTTTTTTTAACTGCTTGCCCAGAAATTTCCGCAAAGGGGCCAGCAGGGCCGTAATTTCGGGCGCCAAAACAGGGCATTCGGCCAGATCAATAATCCTATGGCTTGCCCGCGCCGTAAAACCCACCACCGCGTTACCTTGGCCCATGGCTGAAAAAGTGGCCCGCCGGCGGCTTGCGGCGGGGCTGAGTTCCGGGGCCAGAATACGGACATCCTCAAAACCCCGATGACCCAGGGCAATTCTGATCTGCGCCTGTTTCCAGCGGGTATAATATTCTGGCGCGACATGCTGCAAGGCACAGCCGCCGCAGCGGCCAAAATGTGAACAGACCGGCGTTATACGATCAGGAGACGGCATATGAATATCGGTAATGCGCCCCTGTTTTCCCTGAAGGCTGATGTCAATATCATCGCCCGGTACTGAATAGGGTACATAAAACGGGCCTTCCGGGTGATCAACGATACCGTCACCCTGCGCGCCAATATGATCAATTTTCACCCGCATCGTCTATATTCCGCGACGATCAGAAATTCCACATTGCCTTCCGGCCCCTTGATCGGACTGGTGGTCAGGCCAAGCACTGTCCATCCGGCCCTCTCCTTTGTGATCCAATCTGTTATTTTCTGGCAGACCTGCGCATGCAATTCGGGATCACGCACAACACCGCCCTTACCAACATTTCCCTTACCGACCTCAAATTGCGGTTTGATCAGGGCGACAAGAATACAGCCATCGGCGGCAAAGGACATCGGCGCGGGCAACAGCGTTTGCAGCCCGATGAAGCTCGCATCACAAACAATCATTTGCACAGGACTGGGAATATGCTGCGCCGACAAATAACGGGCATTGGTTTTTTCCAGCACCACAACCCGCTCATCCTGACGTAATTTCCAGTCCAACTGGCCGTGACCGACATCAACCGCATAGACTTTTTCCGCCCCATAATGCAGGCAGACATCGGTAAAGCCCCCTGTAGAGGCACCAACATCAATGACCGTCCTGCCCGTCACATCAAGGGAAAATTCAGTGATCGCCTGATCAAGTTTCAAGCCGCCCCTGCTGACCCAGGGATGTTCTTTTGTCCGCACGTCCAACGGTGCATCTCCGGCCAGTTGCGCGCCAGCTTTATCGATTTTTTTCGTGCCGCTGAACACTATCCCGGCCATGATATAAGCCTGGGCCTTGGCCCGGCTGGGCGCAAGGCCGCGTGCAACAACAAGCTGATCGGCGCGCATTTTCTCAACCATTTTCAAATCACGCCAATGAGGATGAACTGGTGTCATTACGGCGCAGGGCTTTCAGGGAAGCTTCCATGATATCATTGCTGCATAGGCCCGCCTGTTGATACATGACATCCGGACTATCCTGATCCTGAAAGATATCCGGCAAATTCAGGGTTCTGACCTTCAGGCCATTTTCCAGCAGCCCCTCATTGCTGAGATAATCCAGAACATGGCTGCCAAAGCCACCGATAGAACCTTCTTCTATCGTCACCAGAACCTCATGATTGAGGGCCAGTTCGCGGATCATCTCCAGATCAAGCGGCTTGGCAAAGCGGGCATCGGCCACCGTTGTGGTCAGGCCATGGGCCTTAAGTCCCTCGGCGGCCTTCAAAGCCTCCTGAAGTCTCGTGCCCAGCGACAATATGGCAATATGCGCGCCCTTTTGCACGATGCGGCCCTTGCCAATCTCAAGGACTTCGCCCGCCTGCGGCAGATCCAGTCCAATGCCCTCACCGCGCGGATAACGCACCGCAGAGGGCCCGTCATTGCAGGCGGCAGAGGTCGCCACCATATGCATCAATTCCTGCTCATCCGCCGCCGCCATAACCACAAAATTCGGCAGGCTGGCAAGATATGTCACATCAAAAGACCCCGCATGGGTCGGCCCATCGGCCCCGACCAGTCCCGCCCGATCAATGGCAAAACGCACCGGTAAATTCTGTACCGCCACATCATGAACAACCTGATCATAGGCCCGTTGCAAAAAAGTGGAATAGATGGTCACGAACGGCTTGAATCCTTCGGTGGCCATGCCGGCCGCAAAGGTGACCGCATGTTGTTCAGCGATACCAACATCAAAACAGCGTTCGGGAAATGCCGCCTCAAATTTATCAAGTCCGGTGCCGGATGGCATGGCGGCCGTGATCGCGACGATCTTTTCATCCTTTTCAGCTTCGGCGATCAAAGCCTTGGCAAAAACGCCGGTATAGCTCGGGGCCTTCGGTATGCTTTTGCTTTGCGCGCCGGTGATCACATTGAATTTGGACACTCCATGATATTTGTCATCAGCTTCTTCGGCATGGCGATAGCCTTTGCCTTTTTGGGTGACCACATGAATCAGCACCGGCCCCTCGCCCGCATCACGGACATTTTCCAGCACCGGCAACAGATGATCCATATTATGGCCATCCACCGGCCCGACATAATAAAAGCCCAATTCTTCAAACAGGGTGCCGCCGGTCGCCATGCCCCGGGCGTATTCCTCGGCCTTGCGGGCTTTATCGCTGATGGTGCGCGGGAAATGTTTAACGATATTCTTGGCAAAATCCCGCAGATTTAAAAAGGATCGTGACGATAGCAGCCGGGCAAGATACGCGCTCATGGCCCCCACAGGCGGAGCGATGGACATGTCATTGTCATTGAGGATCACAATCAGGCGGCTTTTCAAGCCGCCAGCATTATTCATCGCCTCATAAGCCATGCCCGCGCTCATGGCGCCATCGCCAATCACTGAAATAATATTTTCATCACTGCCGCGCAGATCGCGGCTGACCGCCATGCCAAGTCCGGCCGAAATGGAGGTCGAACTATGACCCGCACCAAAGGGATCATATTCACTTTCCTTGCGCTTGGTAAATCCGGCTAATCCACCGCCCTGCCGAATGGACGTCATACGGGCCCGCCGCCCGGTGAGAATTTTATGGGGATAGCATTGATGACCCACATCCCAGATTAATTTATCCTTGGGCATGTTAAAGACATGATGAAGAGCAACGGTCAGTTCAACGACACCAAGCCCGGCCCCCAGATGCCCGCCGGTCTGGGATACGGCATTAATCATATCGGCCCGAACCTCGTCCGCCAGTTGTCTTAACTGTTCCTGCTTCAGGTTGCTCACATCGTCAGAACATGTAATCTGATCAAGTAATTCTGTTACTGGTTTTTTAGCCAAACGACACGACCCTTATAACTTCAGACTCTAGCTGGCCCGATTAATAATGAATTTAGCCAGAATACGCAAGTTTTCTGCTTTGACCCCGAAAACATCCAAATGCCGCAAGGCCTGATCAATGAGCATATCGGCCTGCATTCGGGCCTGCGCTGATCCGCCTAAGGACACCAATGTCGCTTTGCCCGCCGCCGCATCTTTCCCTGCGGTCTTGCCGATATCCTCTGTCTGACCTTCTTCATCCAGCAGATCATCCACAATCTGAAACGCCAGTCCAATATCATGGGCATATCCCTTGATGGCATGACGTCGGCGCGGCTCTGCTTTGCCAAGAATCGCGCCCGCCTTACCGGAAAAGATAATCAATTCACCGGTTTTCATTCTTTGCAGGCGGGTGATGCGGATTTTATCCAACGTCTGATTTTCCGCCAGCAGGTCAAACATCTGCCCACCGACCATGCCGTTCACGCCCAGGGCTCTGGCCAGGAAACTGATCAATTCACAGCGCACCCGTGCATCGCTATGGGTTTTTTCATCAGCCAGAATTTCAAAAGCCAGCGTCAATAGGGCATCGCCCGCCAAAACCGCCGTTGCCTCGTCATATTTTTTATGTACCGACGGCTGGCCCCGGCGCATGTCATCATCATCCATGCACGGCAGATCGTCATGAATCAGTGAATAGGTATGAACACATTCCACCGCCGCCGCCACGCGCAGAGCCGAACTTTCCCCCACACCAAATAATTTTGCGCTTTCCAGTACCAGAAAGGGCCGGACACGCTTGCCGCCCGCCATCAGCGCATATCTCATGGCATCAATGACCTGCTGTTCAAGGTCAACCGCCTTGGGTAAAAGTTGTAAAAGCTTTTTTTCAACCTGCTTGGCCGCTTGCGCCAAAGCAGCCTTGGCCAGATCATTGTTGGTTTTTATCATATATTACTTTCAAATCATTCAAGCGCAAAAAACACTACGCCTCGTCAAATGCAGTCGCCCCAAGGGCGCCATCCTGCATTTTAGTAATCTTCTCTATCCGCGCCGAAGCATCTTTCAGTTTATTGTCACAATGTTGACGCAGCTGAGTACCACGCGTATAAATATCAATAGATTTTTCTAGGGAAACCTGTCCGCTTTCAAGACTTTTGACGATATCCTCAAGTGCGCTCAAGGCATCCTCAAAATTCATCGCCGCAATATCATCCGGCAGGCCAGGTTCCTCATTAAGAGCAGATTCCGCATTATTTTCTGACACAGTATATTCCTTATTCTTTAGATTTCTTTATAGCGGTAAATAGCTCAACACATCAATGCCGAAACATGACTGGCCGCACTTTCCCCGAGAACATTCAGATTATAGCCCCCTTCAAGGCAAGATACCAGCCTGCCGCTACACTGTTGTTCAGCAATTTTTTTAATCTCCTGCGTGACCCAGAAGAAATCCGCCTCATCCAGATTCAATTCCGCCAGCGGATCCAATCTATGGCCATCAAACCCCGCTGATACCAGAATAAAATCCGGGTCGAACCTGACAAGTTCCGGCAATATTCGCTCGCTGTAAGACAGACGAAATGCCCGGCTGCCGCTGCCGGCCGCCAACGGGGCATTAATAATCACCCCAGCCCCCTGATCATGGAGGTGGCCGCTGCCGGGATAGAGCGGCGATTGATGGGTGGAGCCATAAAACAGCCCTTTATATTGCGCCGCGACCGTTTGGCTGCCATTGCCGTGATGAACATCAAAATCTACGATCGCAACCCGGTGACAAAAATATTTCTTGCGGGCATAAAGCGCGCCAATAGCCACATTATTAAACAGGCAAAATCCCATCGCCTGATCCGGCTCGGCATGATGACCGGGCGGGCGGGTGGCGCAAAAAGCATTAGCCAATTGCCCGGACATCACATGATCTATGGCCTGGCAGGCGGCCCCGGCAGCCTTTAAGGCGGCCGCAAGAGACCCCGGCGAGAGATGGGTATCGCCATCAAGGCCATAATAGCCGCTGTCTGGCATATGATCGATCACATTGCGGATATGCGCCGCGCTATGGACAAGTGCAAGAGCTTCGATATCTGCGGCCTCGGCTTCTATCCTCTCGAGCGCGCTGAAGTCCGGCAGGCTCAATCGATCCAGAATAACCTCTAGCCTTGCCGAGGATTCCGGATGACCGGGCGGCACATCATGGCCTTCACAATCGGCATGGAAAAATAGTCCCGTGGGCATGAAATTCTCCCGCGCTATCAGGCTTTGCTTTGCGCATATTTAGTTTTTTCTTCCGCCACCAATTCCTTCTTGGATAATTTACCAATCATGGTTTTGGGTAACTCGTCCCGGAATTCGATCTCTTTGGGGCGTTCATGTTTGCCCAGTTTTTTATGGATAAAGGCCATTAATTCATCTTGGGTCAGAATTTCATCCGGGTCTTTCAGGGCGACAAAAGCTTTCGGCCGTTCCCCCAAATAGTCATCCGGAATGCCAATAACCGTGACCTCATGCACCGCCGGATGCTGATAAATCGCTTCCTCTATCATCCGGGGATATACATTAAAGCCGCCAACCAGGATCAAATCCTTGTCCCGGTCAATGATATAGATAAAACCTTCCTGATCCATATAGCCCACATCACCGGTATGCAGCATACCGCCGCTCAGGGTCTCTGCCGTTTCTTCGGGACGCTGCCAGTATCCTTTCATCACTTGCGGCCCTCGAATGCAGATCTCTCCGGCCTCGCCAAGGGGCATTGTCCTAGTGAAATCCTCGCGGTCGATGATAAGGGCTTCCGTGGCAGGGATAGGCAGGCCAATGGAACCATAACGATTTTCCCGATCTTGAGGGTTTGACACGCATGATGCGGAGGTCTCGGTCAGGCCATATCCTTCTATAAGGCCCACATTAAGTTTATCTCTGAAAGACTGTCCCAACTCAACAGGTAACGGCGCGCCGCCGGAAATACACATTTTGACATGATCCATCCCAATATTCGGCATATCCTTATGGTTCAATAGGGCCGTGAACATGGTCGGGACGCCCAGAAAGATAGTCGGTTTGGCCTTTTTCATCAGTCTGATGGCATCATCAAGGACAAACTTTGGCTGGATCACCACTCTGCCGCCCATACAAATGCCAAGATTCATCACCAGCGTCATGGAAAAAACATGAAAGAAGGGCAGGAAACCGGGGATAATCTCCTTGCCATATTCCAGATCACCGGCCCAGTCTACGATCTGCAGCACATTTATATAAAGATTGGCATGGGTCAGCATCGCCCCCTTTGGCACACCGGTGGTACCACCGGTATATTGGATAACGGCCACATCATCTTGCGGATCAATATCCACTAATTCCGGCTTACCCTCATTCGCCATCAGCTGGCCATAATCAACATGATAGTCATCCTGAACAGGCGTTACGATGCTCTGGCTTTTAAAGAGCTTAAATAACATGACCTTGGCATAGGGCATGGCGTTGCTGAACTGATCCACCACCAGATGTTTCAGGCGGCTTTTGCGGGCCACCTCATGAATGATGGGATAAAGAGACGCCAGATCAGCCGTGATCATGACATCAGTTTGGGAATCCTCCACCTGATTGATGAGCTCCTGTTCGGAATAAAGTGGGCTGTAATTCACCACCGTACCCCCGGCTTTTAAGATACCATGATAGGCCACCGCGAACTGGGGACAATTGGGCAGGAATATACCCACTTGAGTGCCTTTGCCAACGCCAAGTTCCTGAAGGCCCCGGGCCATACGGTTCACCTGATCCAGCAGATCGGCAAAGCTGGTCTCTTTGCCCATAAAATCATAGGCAATAGACTTAGGGAGTTTGCGCGCGGCATCCTCAACCAGCGTATATAACGGCTTGGCCGTATATTTCTTGTCCCAAATAACATATTCAGGATAGGTGGCTAACCAAGGGTGATTTGTCATATTTTTCATCTTACATTAATATATTACGTCATATTTTCCGCTGAGATCGCAAAGAACACGTCATCGCCAGCCATAATCGTATCCTTCAGGCCAAGAGCCGTTGGGACAATCTGCTGAGCATAAAAGCGGCTCGTGACAATCTTTGCTGCCAGAAAGTCCCGGTCCTGATCCCCCGCGTCCAGTCTATTGCGCGCGGCCAAAGCACCTTTGGCCATAAGATAACAACCAACAGTCACGCTGAAGAGCCGCAAAAAAGGCACCGAGCCTGCAAGGGCGGACCGCATATTATCGCCATGCTGGGCCAACATCCATTCGCTGCACTCTCGCGTTGCTTCGACGGCAAGGCCCAGGTTATGCCGGATGTCGGTAAATTCCGCCGTATCCGGCAGATCTTTGATAAAAGCCGAAATTTCCGTCAAAAATCCCCGCCAGTGGCTGCCGCCCATCATGGATAATTTGCGCCCGACAAGATCCATGGCCTGCACGCCATTGGTGCCTTCATATATCGGGTTGATGATGGAATCCCGCAGAACCTGTGCAATACCGGTTTCTTCCACGAACCCCATGCCGCCATGCACCTGAAGCGCGAGCGCGGCATTCTCAACCCCGGTATCAGAACCATAAGCCTTTGACAGCGGCGTGAGCAAATCTGCAAGGCCGGAATATTTCTGCCGCAGCTCAGCATCGGGATGATGGTCGCCAAGATCAAGGGCCTTGGCATTCAGCATGGTGATGGCGCGAGCAGCCTCGGTCGTGGCTTTAATGGTCATCAACATCCGGCGGACATTGGCATGTTCAATGATGGCACTTGGGCCGGGTTTGGTCGCACCAACGGCAACGCCCTGCAACCTGTCCTTGGCATAGTCACGGGCCATCTGCCAGGCGCGCTCAGCACAGCCGACCCCCTGGATACCGACATTTAGCCGCGCGTTATTCATCATGGTGAACATGGCCGCCATGCCTTTATTCTCCTGACCAAGCATATAACCGACACAATTGTCTTCTTCGCCAAAAGCCATGACACAGGTAGGACTGGCGTGAATACCAAGTTTATGTTCGAGGGAGACGCATTTGGCATCATTGCGCGCGCCAAGCGAACCATCCTCATTAACCAGATATTTTGGCACGATAAATAGAGAAATTCCTCTGGTGCCGGCCGGGCTATCGGGCGTACGGGCAAGCACAAGATGAATGATATTCGTCGTCATATCATGATCACCCCATGTGATGAAAATCTTCTGCCCGCTTATCCGATAGCTGCCATCGCCATGGGGGGTCGCCCTGGTACGCAGCGCACCGACATCGGTACCAGCATGGGATTCTGTTAAATTCATTGATCCGGCCCACTCACCGGAAATCATCTTCTCCAGATAAGTATCTTTCTGATCTTGCGAGCCATGGGCGACAATTGACTCGATCGCCCCCGTGGTCAACATTGAGCACAGGCTGAAGGCCATATTCGATGTATCAACAAACTCATAGACTGCCGATGCCAGGGTCAGGGGCAAGCCCTGTCCGCCATAATCAGGTTCGCCGCTGACGCTGGTCCAGCCATTCTCGGCGTAAGCGGCATAAGCCTCGGCAAAACCCGGCGATGCTTTAACCCCCTCCTCTGTCAGGCGCGCGCCGTCCCTGTCGCCCACCACATTCAGCGGCGATAATATCTCACCACAAAATTTTCCCGCTTCATCCAAAACAGCATCAATAATGTCCTCACTGGCATCGTTAAATCTTTCCAGTGCCGTGATTTCTGAAATATCTATGACATCCTTCAATAAAAATTTCATCTCACGCGTTGGAGCAACATATTCGGCCACAGCAAAACTCCCTTATTATTTTGATCGCAAACCCTGCAATATTATACTATTAATGTAGGCAGACATTATGATATAAAACGGATTGATTTAAAACAGTCGTTTGAAACTAGAACTTACATGAGTTAACAGATTAAAACAAGTATTTAGGTTACAAACAAACAATAAAATCCCAGTAGGATAAAAGCATCAAAAATGCCGCCCGATGACCGCAGCACAGCAGCTGAAAAAATAATGCCAGCCCTACCCGCCAATTTAAAACTGGCCGCCAAATATCTGTTGCAGGGCAAACTGGTTTCTTTCCCGACTGAGACCGTCTATGGCTTAGGCGCGGATGCCACCAATGATCAGGCCGTTGCCCGTATTTTTGAGGCCAAGCAACGGCCAAGCTTCAACCCGTTGATCCTTCATGTCGCGTCTTTTGCCGAGGCGGAAAAATATGCCATATTTGATATGGTTTCCGCCAAGATGGCAGCGGCTTTCTGGCCCGGCCCCTTCACATTGGTCTTAAAAAAACGCACGGATTCCCCGCTGTCCGATCTGGTGTCCGCTGGCCTGGATACAGTTGCGGTGCGCGTGCCGGAACATCCGGTGGTCCGCGAATTATTGCAGTATTTCGCTTATCCCATCGCCGCACCCAGCGCCAATATTTCCGGCAGGCTAAGCCCAACGCGGCCGGAACATGTTGCCCGGGCATTATCGTCCAAAGTAGCCATGATATTGGACGGCCCATCCTGCCGGGGCGGCATCGAATCGGCCATCGTTCAGGTTGTCGGGAGTGAAATCAGGCTGCTGCGCCCCGGCAGCATCACCCAAGGCGAGATTGAAAGTCTGACCGGCCTGCGCACCCGTCCCTATCAGGAGGGTCAGAATCCCACAGCCCCCGGTCAGCTTAAAAGCCATTATGCCCCGATGAAAAATATCCGGCTGAATGCGGTGAGCCTCTACCCGGGCGAGGCTTTGCTGGCTTTTGGCAGCCTATATCCCAAAGACGCCAAAATTATGCGCAACCTCAGCCCCAGGGGCAGTCTGCTGGAGGCGGCCGCGAATCTGTTTGCCATGTTACATGAACTGGATGAGGCGGACTGTAAAACAATCGCCGTCAGCCCTATCCCCGGCAAGGGCATTGGCCAGGCGATCAATGACCGCCTGAGCCGCGCTGCCTCTAAAGAAAAGACATGAACATCGATGGCCATTCTCTCTGAACATTTGGAAGACTTAAAAAAAATCGCCGGACCCAAAGGCTGGATTGACAATCAGGATGACATGCAGCCCTTCCTGATCGAGCCACGCAATCTATATCATGGCAAAACGCCTTTGGTTTTGCTGCCGGACAGCACAGGACAAGTGGCTGAAATTGTCAGCTATTGCGCCCGGCATCATATTCCCGTCATCCCTCAGGGCGGCAATAGCGGCCTTGTGGGGGGCAGCATTCCAGGCGGGGAAGGCACGGAAATATTACTCAGCCTGAAACGGCTTAACCACATCCGGCAGCAGGATATCGCCAATCAAACAATCACCGTTGAGGCCGGCTGCATCCTGTCCCATATTCAGGATATAGCCAAAGAAATGGATTGTCTGTTTCCGCTTAGTCTGGCCGCCGAAGGCTCCTGTATGATTGGCGGCAATCTATCAACCAACGCGGGCGGGGTTAATGTGCTGCATTACGGCACGATGCGCGCCCAGGTGTTGGGCATGGAAGTGGTGCTGCCCTCCGGCGAAATCTGGCACGGGCTTAGCGGCCTGCGCAAGGATAACACCGGGTATGACCTGAAGCAGCTGTTCATCGGTGCTGAGGGAACGCTCGGTATTATCACGGCCGCCACCTTGAAATTATACCCCTACCCCCATGAGAAACAGACCGCTTTCGTGGCAGTGGCGGACCCGAAAGCCGCCATTGACCTGTTGACCCACGCCCGCAGCATCAGTGGCAATTGCCTGACCGCCTTTGAACTTATGCCGCGCCTTGGCATTGATATCGTCACCCGCCATATGCCGGGATGCAAAGACCCGATGACTGCCGTTTATGACTGGTATATTTTACTGGAATGCACGTCATCTTTCAGCCGTGATTTGCTTGACCTTGACGCCGTGATGGCCCGCATCCTGTCAACGGCACTGGACAAGGGATTACTGCTCGACGGGGTGATCGCCAAGAATGAGGCGGAAAGTGCCAATCTGTGGCGACTGCGCGAGATGATGTCTGAGGCCCAAAAACACGAAGGCGGCAGTATCAAGCATGATATTTCCGTCCCTATTTCCGCCATTGCGGCTTTCATCGATCACGCCGAAGAGGTAACCCTTGCCACCATACCCGGTGCGCGCCCGCTGCCCTTCGGCCATCTGGGGGACGGCAATCTGCATTATAACATCAGCCAGCCACAGGACATGGACAAGCAGGTCTTTCTTGATCAATGGGCCTTGCTGAATCAACGCATCCATGATGTGGTTAAAAAATTCAATGGCAGCTTCAGTGCCGAACATGGTATTGGCCGCATGAAAACCGGCGAGATGCTGCGCTATAAATCCACAGTTGATCTGGATCTGATGCGGCAGATCAAAAACGCCCTTGATCCGGATACGATTATGAATCCCAATGTCATCTTAAAGAAACACACCTAAATTATGACCCCTGCTTTCCAAGAAAAATACTACCGCAGCCCGGACGGCCTGAAACTTTATTACCGGGATTATAACAGCGGCAATATGGATTCCACCCCCTTGTTATGCCTGCATGGGTTAACGCGAAACTCAAAGGATTTTGACAGATTTGCCTGTCATTTTTCGCGCGAACGCCGAGTGATCAGTCTGGATATTCGCGGCCGGGGCAAGTCGGATTATGACCCGGATCACCGCAATTACCAGATCCCGGTCTATGTGCAGGATGTGTTAAGCTTTCTGGCACATGAAGACATTCAACAGATTCTGGCGGTCGGCACCTCTATGGGCGGATTGATTTCCATGGCACTCGGCGCCGTGCGGCCGGATATTTTTAAAGCCATCATCCTGAATGACATCGGCCCTGAAATTGATCCGAAGGGCATCGCGCGCATTGCCGGATTCGTCGGCAATGGTGCCCGTTTTCAAAACTGGCAACAGGTCATCAATGGGGTTAAAATTATCAGTGGCCAATTGTTCCCGGATTATACGGCGGCGGATTGGGCGCGATTCGCCCAGAATAGCTTCCGCACACAGGAGGATGGCTCTATTATCGCCGATTATGATCCAGCCATCGGCAAAGCCATGAAGGAGGCTGAGGAAAATATCGCGCCCGTTGATTTATGGCCGCTATTCACCGCTCTCGGCCAAATTCCCATCCTGACCCTGCGCGGCGAGAATAGTGACATTCTTTCACCAGAAACTTTGGACAAAATGGCGGAGCTGCACCCCAAATTCACCAAGCTGACCGTGCCGAACCGGGCCCATACGCCCGATCTGTCAGAGGATGTCTCTGTGCAAGTAATAAGCAGTTTTATCAATAGCTTATAAAGTTTTTCTCTAGAACAAGCTAAACTGGCTACCCTTGGCTGATCTGATACATTCCGGGCCATCATGGCGAGCATTATTGACAAAATCGCTAACCGGAAAAATCTTCAATTGCCGATCGGTTCTGGTGGCCAGTTTCTGAAAGATATTCATATCCGGCGGGTCAGCTGGCCTGAGCCATAGGTCGTAATCCTCAGGATCCAGAATGACAGGGCTGCGGTGATGTACAGGTTTCATGGCGGGAATCGCGGCTTTGGTGATCAGCGATACACTCTCCAGCCAATCTTCCCCATGCGGGCCCATCCAGATTTCCCAGATGGCCGCAAAAGCAAATGCCCGGCCATCCATCCGGCAGGCATAATACGGCACGGGCGGCACCGTCCTATTGGCCCGTTGCCATTCATAAAAACCATCGGCAGGCACCAGACATTTCCGCCGCCGGAAAGGCCCGCGAAATGACGGCTTGACGGCAATGGTTTCACTGCGGGCATTGATCAGGGGACGGCCCACCGTCATCTGCTTTGCCCATGACGGCACAAGACCCCATTGCATCAGGGCAATTTCTTTTTCCGGCAAATCCTGATCGACCCTTATGGCCTGATCCTGATCCGATCCTTTCAACCTGATCACTGGAATGGGTTGCATGGGCGCAATATTAAACCGGTCAGGCGCACGGCTTATTACAGATTCGGCAAAACGGCCCTTTAACGAATCCAGAAACTGCTCATATGCTGCTGATGTCAGGGAATATCTTCCGCACATATCCTGCTTGCCTAAAGTTCAAAAGACACTATCCTAATCTTAAAAATAGAGTGAGTCTTGCAGAATGAAAAGAGATTATCCGGAACGTCCCATTGTGGCCATTGGCGTTGTTGTGATAAAGGGCGATAAAATTTTACTGATTAAAAGATCAAAACCACCAAAACATGCCGCATGGAGTATTCCGGGCGGGGCGCAGGAAATTGGCGAAACCACAAGTGAGGCGGCCATCCGCGAAGTCTATGAAGAAACCGCCATCACCATCGGCCCACCGCATTTTCTGACGGTCATTGATTATATTGACCGGGATGAAACCCAATCTGTGAAACATCATTACACCCTGATCGATTATGCGGCATATTACCAGTACGGCAGCCTGAAGGCGGGCGATGATGCTGAAGCGGCAAAATGGGTTCACGTTGATCAGATTTCAGAATATAATCTTTGGACAGAGACAGAAAAAATTATATATAATGCCCTCACTATGATGAAAAAACTGCCCGATGCATGAGGAACCACCAAATAAGCTCATCGCATCACTTAAAGGGCATTTTCGGGCGGCGGCAATCGCCTTGGTTTTTGGCATGACCGCCTATGGGCTGATCCATATCCTGATCTGGGCCGTGCGGGCCATTGAAAAATTATGAAGAGAATGCGTTGATGCGAAAACTATTCGGATATATGTTGGGGCTTATTGGATTGATGGTATATATTATCCTTATTTTACGCCTTAGTGATGCCATTTTTCCCCTGCATGCTGCGGTTGAGATGATATATTATGCGGTCACCGGCATTGTCTGGATTTTTCCCGCCATGTGGTTTATCCGCTGGTGGTATGCCCCTAAAAACACTGAAAATCAATAGAGGACACTATGAAATTATTTTATCACAGCTTGTTGATCATACTTGGTTTAACCCTTGCCGGATGCAGCAACAATACCGTTGCCCCCAGCGAAAATACCCAGCATCGCCAGAATATGGACGAGACCAATTATGCCAATACCTATGATGAAAAATCAGTGGTGAATGCCGCCTCTGATTTTCTGGGCGGCGGATCGGAAGCCATCGCCAAGGTGATTGAGAAAGCCTTCAAGGATCACGGGCGGCCCAACGGTTATATCATCGGAACTGAGGGCAGTGCCGCCTTGGTGGTTGGCCTGCGTTACGGCGACGGCACCCTGTCCCATAAAATAGAAGGCAACAGCCGGCTCTATTGGAAAGGGCCGAGTATCGGGTTTGATGTCGGGGCCAACGGATCGCGCGTTTTCGCCCTCGTCTATAATTTACATGACGTCGAAGAAATTTATCAACGCTTCCCCGCCGTGGAAGGCAGCCTGTATTATATCGGCGGCGTTGGTATGAATTATCAGCAGCGTGGTGACATCATCATCGCCCCCATCCGCGTCGGTGTCGGCCTGCGCGCCGGCGTCAATTTAGGCTATCTGCATCTTACCAAAAAAAGAAGCTGGATACCTTTCTAAAGCAAGACAAATATCACACTTTTTATGGCAACAGGGCCATGGCGCCCTCGGCCAATAATTTTATACCGACCAGAAACAGCAAGCCATAGCATATCATATAAAAAAATATGTTTGAAACGCGGTTATGTAGCCAAATACCGAGCCATACGCCGATCGGGGCGAAGGGGATCAAATAGAGCGACATTTTCAGATTTTCCGCTGACAGTTGACCCAGCCAGGCATAGGGGACCAGTTTGACATAATTGACGGTGATGAAAAACATCACGGATGTCGCCACCATCACCGTTTTATCCAGCTTTAAAGGGAAAAGATATTGGGACACGGGCGGGCCGCCTGCATGGGCGATGAAACTGGTAAATCCACTTATCGCCCCAAGGAGGCGGCCCTTCAACACGTTATGGCTCTGGCCGGTCACTGGCCCGCGCCGCCTTTGCACGAACCAGTAATTGCCGACAAAATATAACGCCATTACGCCGACAATAATGCGGATCATATCCGCATTCATGATGCTGAATGTCAGGGTACCGATGATAATGCCCACCAGCGCGCCGGGGATCAGGATTTTAAGCGCCCTGGCATCCCAATTCCTGCGATATTGCCAAACGGTAAAAATATCCATCGTACAGAGAATAGGCAACATAATCGCCGCCGCCATCCTCGGGTCGACCATCAGCGTCAACAGTGGCACCGCCAAAGTGCCAAGGCCGCCCGCAAAACCGCCCTTTGATATGCCCGTCAGTACAACAACCGGAATAGCCAGCAGAAAGAACCATAAGGGATCTTCCACGCCTGCTATGCCATCATTCTGTGGAATTCAAAGGTCTTGTGATCGGACAGGGCCGGTTGATATTTATAACCGCCTAAATCGAAATCTTTCAATTTTTCCACATCTTCCAGGCGATTCTGGATGATATATCGGGTCATCATACCCCGGGCCTTTTTAGCAAACATACCAAGCATGCGGGCATGGCCGTCTTTGACTTCTTTAAAAACCGGGGTGATGACCTGCCCCTCCAGCTTTTTCTCATTGATCGATTTGAAATATTCCTGTGAAGCACAATTGACCAGAATATCGGTTTTCTGTTCTTTCAAAGTCCGATTGATCTCATCGGTCAACTTATCCCCCCAGAATTCATAGAGCGTCCGGCCCCGGCGCGTGGCAATTTTCCTGCCCATTTCCAGCCGGTAAGGCTGCATCAAATCCAAAGGCCGCAGCAATCCATATAGGCCCGACAATATGCGGTAATGATCTTGCGCATAGCGCAGGTCATCCGCACTTAAACTGTCCGCCTGCAAACCCACATAAGTATCGCCCGTAAAAGAGAAAACAGCCTGCCGGGCATTGGCTGGCGTGAAAGGCGTCGTGAAAGCGCGGTAGCGCTGATAATTCAGCTCTGCCAGTTTGTCACTGATTTTCATCATTTTGACCAAATCACTGCGGGTCAGCTTTTTTGCTGCCGTGATCAGTATCTCACTATCCGCCAGAAAAACCGGTATCGACCAATCAGGCCGGGTGACATCTTGCGAAAAATCGAGTTTTTTGGCCGGGGATGTGACGATCAACATCTTTTATTTCCTTAATCTCTCTTGAAAGCCCAATTATGGCTCACAATAGCAAGCCTGCCCATCAAAAAACAAGCCGCTTATTCACCTCTTTAATAGAATCTGGCCAGCATCTATTGACAGCCCCTCTCTTTAGGGCCATTTATTCATCTGAATATAGTTACAAGGATAGCCGCACCTATTGCCCGAAACCATCCAGAAAAACAGCCCCCGCGTTGACCTGACCCAAGGCCCGGTTCACACGCATCTGATCCGCATGGCACTGCCCATGATGGTGGGGATTGCCGCCTCTATGGGTTTTATTCTGGCTGACACATATTTTATTGGCATGCTGGGGCCGGACGAATTGGCCGCCATTGGCTTTGTCGGTCCGATAGCCATGGTCATTGTCGCCGCTTCTATCGGCCTCAGTGCCGGTACGTCATCTGTATTGGCCCGCGTCATGGGCAGCGGCGATCAACAAACACTGGTTCGGCTGGCCACCAATAGTTTTATCATTTCTGTCATGATATCTTTGGCTTTTACCCTGATCGGCTTGCTCACCATTGAGCCGTTATTTACCCTGATGGGTGCCGATGAAAAAACCCTGCCCATGATCCGGCAATATATGCTGATCTGGTATTGGCTGCCTCTGTTTATCATCGTGCCCATGGTGGGCATGGGTGTTATGCGAGCCATGGGCGACACATCCCTGCAAGGAAAACTGATGATCATTGCCGCACTGGCCAACGTGATCCTCGATCCGATTATGATTTTCGGCCTGTTTGGTTTTCCGCGCCTTGAGCTGGCCGGAGCGGCCTATGCCACCCTGATCACCCGCGCCGGCAGTTTTATCGCCGTCATGTATTTACTGATCTATCGCTTTGAAGTAATCAAATTCAATGCCGATATCGTCACCAGCTTTCGTGGCTCCCTATCCAGAATCATGCAGGTAGGCATTCCTGCAATGAGCACCAACATGATTATTCCAATGGCTGGCGGCGTTGTGATCGCCATCATCGCCACATTTGGCAATGATGCGGTAGCCGGCACCAATGTTGCCATGCGTATTGAATCGGTGACCATCATCATATTTTTCGCCCTGTCCGCCGTCATAGGGCCGTTTGCTGGACAAAATCTTGGCGCGGGAAAACAGGATCGCATTGAACAAGCCTTGCAGCAATGCGCCCTGTTCGCCTTGATATGGGGCGCGGTCCTGGCCATCGCCATTGCCCTTGTCGCCCCGATCATCACCCGGCAATTCAGTGATGTCACCACCATTCAGGACTATGCCAACGGGTATCTCTATATCATGCCGATCTCTTACGGCGCTTATGGCATGGTGATGATCGCCAATGCCACCTTTAACGGCCTAGGACGGCCCATCCCCGGGGTTATTCTGTCCACCATCAGGGTCGCCGTTTTTCAATTCCCGCTGGTACTGATTGCGGCTTTTTTCTTCGCGGATATGACATATGTCTATGCCGCCTCCTGCCTGTCCAACATATTGGCTGGCATCATTGCCTATATCTGGATCATCCGCATGGTCAGAAGCATGTCCCCAGCCTCTTCAATAACACAAAAAACGCCCTAGAGTATTTCTGTTTCTATTTGACCGGCGGCTCCCATAGTTCGATTTTGTTACCTTCAATATCAATAATCCAGCCGAACCTGCCACAGCCTTCCTCATCAGCAAGGTCGGGCAAGACCTCAACCCCATCACGCCGTAACTCAGCCAATATAGCGTCCAGATCATCTACCCGAAAATTAAACATGAACGGCGCAGAGCTTGGCGCGAAATATTCCGTATCATCCTTAAAGGGGCTAAAGACCGCATAGACATCCCGGCCCGCGGGCGAAGTCGCCTCAAAGCGGAAACTAATACTGCCCCATGGATCAAATTCCAGTCCCAAATGTTTTGCGTACCACGCCCTGAGGGCCGCCGGGTCTTTTGCCTTGAAAAAAATACCGCCGAAGCCAACAACCTTTGTCACGATAAAATTCCTTAAATGTTACGAAGATGATTTTGCCAGAATGTCCGGGCCATTTTTTCGGCCTGAGTGACGCTGCCGGCCCGCCCGGTCAGATATAACGCCTGCGCCGCTGTACCAGTGATCATGGCGGCGGCATAGTCATTGCCTATTTTCCCCTGCCAGATATCACCCAGATATTGAGCCGTAACCGGATAGTCCGGTTTTTCCTGAACCGGTTGCAGTGCGGGCCAGCTGGTGACCTGTTCCTGCTGCGCCGTTATCTGATAGAGCTTGATGGTTTTTTGAATATTGCGTTCGGCCTCGCCGCCGCCGCCTTTGATCACACCAAGGCCCGGCTGGCCCAACAGATGTCCCGCCGCCACATTCAAGGCAATATAGGCTGGATGAAAAATACCCAGGAATATAAAATCAGCCTCCAGGGGATTGACCAGTTTAACCGCCGTATTGACGATAGACCTCACCCCCAAAACAGATCTGATTTGCAAAAGATCCTGTAATTTTGGGCAAAAATTGCGCAAGGGCAAATAACAGAAATTTTCCGTTGCCAGTTTTTTCCGGGCTGTCGCCAGTGACTTCGCGGGGGCTTCGCCAACCGCACTGAGACAATCTTCGGTCAATAGCCCATTGTCCAAATGACTGTTAAAGCCATGCATGAAAATCCTGATGCCATTCTCGGCCAGTAATTTTGCCGACAGCAGGAACCACGGTAATCGCCGGCTTTTGCCCGATGAATAGCTGGGCCAGTCAATCAGATCAGGACTGGATCTTGGGCTGGCGTATGTGCTGATGCCGGTATTGATGCCAGTGTTGATGCCGGTGTTGATGCCGGTGTTGATGCCGGTGCTGATGCCAGTGCTGATGCCAGTGCTGCCTGGGGCAATATGATCCCGAATGGCCGACACGATGCCGGCCAATTCCTGCGGACTTTCACTGCGGTATCTGAGCAGCAGCAGCAAGGCCCCCACCTGCATGTCAGCCATTTGACCTGACAGCACACCGCTAAAAGCAAAATGCGCTTCCTCGCGGGTCAGATGACGGGAATTGGTCGGCCCCCGGCCCAATATTCGAATATATTCTGCGTAAGCGGCCGCATCAGTGATCATCACGGAAAAATCCCCCCGGTCTCCTCAACGGTTCGAATATCGTTAACATGGCATTCTCTGTTTTATGGGTCAGGCCGATAATTGTAAAATTCCCTATTTTATGTTATCATACAGACGAGTCACATCACCGGAAAGTGAATTATATGATTCATATCTTATGGATATAATTAATCAAATTATAACTATTCTATTCTAATATTTTAACGAACATAAAAAGATGTCCACCAATTGTAGTTAATACAAAATATGGGGAGGGAAGTCGCGTAAACCGCTGATTTTTCGACATATTTATTGGACAAGCAGCCTGTTTGCAACACTTCCCTTCTGACAATTGTCGGAACAGAATTCGAGCAGGCTTCTGCTCAGACACACCCTTTCTGAACTGACGGTTTTCTTCTAAATTTTGAACAAGGAGTTGTGCTATGTCTGCCGCAGAAAATATTTTCGATCTCTATTCCAGCCAATATGATGCCCAGAAGGAATCCGAACTTTCTTTGAGGGAATATCTCAAAGGATGCAGCGAAGACCCGATGATGTATGCCACCGCCGCCGAGCGGATGATCCATGCAATTGGGGAGCCGGAAATGTTCGATACATCCCGCGATGAGCGCTTTGGCCGCATCTTTATGAACCGAACCATTAAGCGCTACAAAGGCTTCGAGAATTTTTTCGGCATGGAAGAAACCATCGAACGGATGGTCGGTTTCTTTAAACATGCCTCCCAGGGTTTAGAGGAAAGAAAACAGGTTCTGTATCTGCTTGGGCCGGTCGGCGGCGGCAAATCATCGCTGGCAGAGCATCTAAAGACTATTATGGAAAAAGAAGCCATATATGTGTTGAAAGCCGCTGAGGATATCAGCCCCATTTTCGAGTCGCCGCTCGGCCTGTTTAATCCGGAAACCATGAGCGATGTTCTGCAAGATAAATATGACATTGCCCGCCATCGGCTGACCGGTTTGATGTCGCCCTGGGCCTTAAAAAGATTGGATGAGTTCGGCGGTGATATTTCGAAATTCAGCGTGGTGAAAATCCATCCGTCAAAATTACGGCAGATTTGTATCGCCAAAACCGAGCCGGGGGATGAGAATAATCAGGATATTTCAACGCTCGTCGGCAAGGTCGACATCCGTAAGCTTGAATATTTTTCCCAAAGTGATACCGATGCCTATTCCTATTGCGGCGGCTTGAACACAGCAACCCAAGGCATTCTGGAATTTGTCGAAATGTTCAAAGCACCGATCAAGATGCTTCACCCCCTGCTCACCGCAACCCAGGAAGGCAATTATATCGGCACGGAAAATATGGGCGCAATCCCGTTTCAGGGCATTATCCTTGCGCATTCCAATGAGTCCGAATGGCAGACCTTCAAAAACAATAAGAATAACGAAGCTTTCATCGACCGGGTCTATGTCATCAAGGTACCCTATTGCCTGCGCGCCGACGAAGAGGGCCTTATATACGAAAAACTGCTGAAATCATCGGAACTGGACAAGACGCACTGCGCGCCTGGCACATTGGATATGATGGCCCGTTTCAGCATTCTGACCCGCCTGAAAGAACATGAAAATTCAAATCTTTATTCCAAAATGCGGGTTTACAATGGCGAAAACCTGAAAGATGTCGACCCCAAGGCCAAACCGATGCAGGAATATAAGGACTTGGCTGGTGTTAATGAAGGCATGACCGGCATATCCACCCGTTTTGCCTTTAAAATACTGGCGGAAACATTCAATTATGACACCCATGAGGTGGCGGCCGACCCGGTGCATCTGATGTATGTTCTGGAACAGGCCCTGCTGCGCGAGCAATTACCGGAAGATGTCGAGAAGAAATATCTCACCTTCATCAAGGCCGATCTTGCGCCGCGCTATGCCGAATTCATCGGCAATGAAATACAAAAGGCCTATCTCGAATCCTACGGGGATTTCGGCCAAAATCTGTTCGACCGTTATATTTCCTATGCGGATTCATGGATTGAGGGTCATGACTTTAAAGACCCCGATACCGGACAAATGCTGGACGCTAAAATTCTGGATCAGGAATTATCCCAGATTGAAAAACCAGCTGGCATATCTAATCCGAAAGATTTCCGGAATGAGGTGGTCAAATTCGCCTTGCGGGCGCGGGCCAATAATGCGGGCAAAAACCCAAAATGGACATCCTATGAGAAACTGCGCCAGGTGATCGAAAAACGCATGTTCAGCAGTGTCGAAGACCTGCTTCCAATCATTAGTTTCGGGTCCAAAAAGGATAAAAATACGGAAAGCAAGCATCATGATTTTGTCGCTCGGCTGACCGAACGCGGCTATAGCGAACGACAGGTCCATCGGCTCGTCGAATGGTATATGCGGGTCAATAAAGCCGGCTAAACAAGGCGAAAGCCAACCAGGTAGCCGGCCAGATAACCAACCATATATAGAGTGTAAGTTCATGATGCATATAATCGACAGAAGATTAAACCCAAAGGGAAAAAGCCTGTCCAATCGCCAGCGTTTTATTGAGCGGGCCAAAAAACAGATCAAAAAAGCTGTCGATGATGCCATTACAAACCGCAAAATAACCAACACCGATGGCGGCGAGCGGATAAAAATTCCTTCTGATGGACTTGATGAACCGCGTTTGGTCGGCGATGGGGCAAAAGGCAATCATAACCGGGTCATGCCCGGCAATAAGGACTTCATGCCCGGTGACAGGATCAAACGCCCGCCGCCCACAGGCCAAGGTCAGGGCGGCCGCGAAGCCAGCGAAGACGGCGAAGGTGAAGACGGCTTCCAATTTACCCTGACCCGTGATGAATTTCTCGACATTTTTTTTGAAAATATGGCCCTGCCCGATTTTATTAAAAAATCGATCAAGGAAGAGGTTGTCCATGAATATATGCGTGCCGGTTACAAGCGGCAAGGCTCGCCCAGCAATCTCAACCTGAAACTTACCATGCGCAATTCCCTGGCGCGCCGCCTGTGTCTGCACCGTCCGCGCGACAAGGAATTGGTGGCCTTGGAGGAAGAAATCACCCGGCTGCGCACGAAGAAAAAACATACCATCAAGGAACAGAAGAAAATTGTCACGCTGCTTGAGGAATTAGAAGCCAAAAAAAGACGCCGCAGGTTGGTGCCCTATATCGATCCGCTGGATGTGCGCTATACCAGTTTTACCGAAGTTGCCAAGCCCAACACTCATGCGGTCATGTTCTGCCTGATGGATGTATCCGGCTCAATGGGCGAAACACATAAAGAACTGGCAAAACGTTTTTTCATGCTGCTGCATCTGTTCCTGATCCGGCAATATACCAAGGTTGATGTGATTTTCATCCGTCATACCCATCTGGCCAGCGAAGTGGATGAGGAAACTTTTTTTCATTCCCGCGAGACCGGCGGTACCATTGTTTCCACCGCCCTTGAGGTGATGCAAAAAATTATCAAGGACCGCTACCCCGCCGAGGAGTGGAATATCTATGCCGCCCAGGCATCGGACGGCGATAATCTGAATAGTGATAATGCCCATTGCCAACAGATTCTCACCCAGAAACTTCTGCCCATATGTCAATATTTCGCCTATGTCGAGGTTTGGGATAGCCATGAGGCCGAAATGTTTCCGGGCGATGGCAACGTCACCCGTCTGTGGCAGGCTTATGAAGCCATCAAACAAACCCATAGAAATTTCGCGTTAAAAAAAGTCACCAAGGCCGAAGATATATTCCCGGTTCTACATGATCTTTTTGCCAAGAATAAACAGGATGAGGTAGCATAAATGACCGCATTAAAAACGCAGAAGAAGCCCGCGCCGGCAAAAAAACTTGTCCCGATTTTTGAAGGGGCCGAATGGGACTATCAGAAAGTCGACATCTGCTTTCAGGCGATCCAGAAGATTGCTATAGAGGAAATGGGCCTGGATATCTACCCAACACAAATCGAAATTATTACCTCTGAGCAGATGCTTGATGCCTATTCCTCTATTGGTATGCCTTTGATGTATAATCATTGGTCATTTGGCAAAAGTTTTCTGCGGGATGACACCAACTATCGCAAGGGTTTCAGTGGCCTCGCCTATGAGATAGTCATCAATTCAAACCCTTGTATCTGTTATATCATGGAAGAGAATTCCATGACAATGCAGACGCTGGTCATGGCCCATGCCGCCTTTGGCCATAATCATTTTTTCAAAAATAATCATCTCTTCAAGCAATGGACCGATGCCAACGCCATTCTGGATTATCTGCAATTTGCCAAAGATTATATTGCCAAATGCGAAGAGAGATATGGCCAAAAAGAAGTGGAGAAAATACTGGACTCCGCCCATGCCTTGCGCGATCAGGGGGTTGATAAATTCACCCGCCGGCAAAAACTGGATATTGCCGCCCTGCGTCAGAAAGAATTGGCGCGGGAAAAATATGAGCAATCCCAATATAGTGAATTATGGCGTACCCTGCCCGAGACCGCCTCCAAGAATGATCACGAAATTGACGAGATAGAAAAGGCGCTGGCCCAGCAACTTGGTTTGCCGGAATCCAATCTGCTGTATTTCCTGGAAAAACACAGTCCGATTCTGGAAAGCTGGCAGCGGGAAATCCTGCGTATTGTCCGGTCTATGGCACAATATTTTTATCCCCAGCGGCAAACCAAAATGATGAATGAGGGCTGCGCCTGCTTCGTTCATTATCATATCATGAACAGGCTGTTCGACACGGGTCAGATCACCGAAGGGGCCATGCTGGAATTTATCGATTTTCATACCCGCGTTGTTGCCCAGCCGGACTTTGACAGCCCTTATTTCTCTGGCATTAATCCCTATGCACTGGGTTTTGCCATGATGAAGGATATTGAAAGAATTTGTGAAAATCCGACGGATGAAGACCGGGAATGGTTCCCCGATTTTGCCGGCAACAACCAAGCCATTGAAACCTTAAAAGAGGCCTGGGAGAATTTCCGCGATGAAAGCTTTATCCTGCAATTTCTCAGTCCTCACCTGATGCGGGAACTACGCCTGTTTAACTTAAATGATGACAAATCAAAATCATTCTTTCTGGTCAATGCCATTCATAACAAACGCGGCTATCAGGCCGTAAGATCCGCGCTCGCGGCGCAATATTCGGTGGCCAATCTTGATCTGGATATTCAGGTGACAAATGTTGACCTTCATGGCAATCGTTCCATGATTCTCACCCATAGTACAGCCAACGGGATGACGTTGGATGAAAAACAGGTCAGTCAGGTCATTCCCCATATTCAACGGCTTTGGGGCTATGATGTCAGCCTTAACAGCATCGATCCCCTTAGCGGGAAAATCGTAAAAGAATATTCAGAATGAGCGCGCGTTAAGGACGCGAATCCCGGCGTTTAAACCGCAGGTAACAGATACTGACCAGCATCAAAAAAATCACCATAGCCCGCAGCGCTGACGTCATATTGTCATTATATATATGCAGGGCGGCACTGGTGATCATCAGCATACTCAGAATACTACCGCCCATCAGGGCAAAGCGGGGCAGGATTAACATCAAACCGCCCGCGCATTCCAGCGCTCCCACTACAAGCAATAGTCTGCCGGAAATGCCCACCGCATCAAATTGAGCCACCTGATAGGGCGCACCCATAATTTTATTAACCCCATTATAAAAGAATATAATCGCCAGAATAAGGCTCAATACCCATAAAGCAACTTCAACAAATCGATCCCCGTCCATAACTTTCCACCTTTATCGGTCAAATTTTGCAGATTTGCCGCCCTTTCATTTTAATCTATGGTAACCATAAAAAACCCCAAAAATCAAACTATCCTTTTTAGCGCCCGCAATCATTTGCCAGTTGCTGTCACTGTGACATCCAGAAAAACCTGCCCGGCAACGATAGACAGATCGCGCCAGGCGCCTTGCCCGACACCGTAATTCAGCCGGTTAATCTGCATCTGCCCCGTGATCGCTGCCCGATTTTCCTCATAGGCCGTCACGGTGAAAAAAAGCACCTCAGACCGCGTAACATCCCGCAGGGTTAGCAGACCCGTCACCTGATACGACGCGCCGCCCAAATGTTTGAAGTCTTGACCGATAAATTGCGCTGTGGGGAAGTTCTCCACATCAAACCAGTCTTTCTTTTTCAGATTTTGCGCCACATCGCTATAGGACGCCGTGATATGGTTAAGGTCAATGCGCACAGCGACATGGGCCTGATCCAGCTTCTCTGGGTCAAAGATTATATCTGCGGTCAGATGAGTAAATTCACCGCTTACCGGGCTGCCCTCTATGGCGACTGAAAATTCAAGCCTATTGTGATCTTTCTGAAGTTGCCATTGCTTTGCCGCCGCCTCCGTCACAGAAGCCAATACAAGGCTGACCATGAGAAAATAATATTTCATGGACGGACTAATCGGTTTTTGAGGACTGCGGCAACATTCTGGTCAGAATATCATCTTTACGAACAAAATGATGAAACAGCGCGGCAAACATATGAAGGACAAACAGGACAATAAGCGCAATAGCCCCGATTTCATGTATCTCATAGAAAAGATCTTTCATCGCCGCGTTTTTCTCTAACAAAGCCGGCAATTGAACCCCAAAAAATTTCACGGGATGCCCGCCGGATAAGGCCATTGCCCAGCCACTGAGCGGCTGCGTCAACATCATCACATAGAGCAGCATATGCATGCCATGGGCACTCAAAGCTTCAATCCTGCTCAGACTGCCCGACATTTCTGGTACCGGGTTAATCAGCCGCCAGCCCAGCCGCAAAAGCACCAGCATTAAAACTAATAGGCCAAATGACTTATGTAAATCATACAGGCCGAATTTATACGTCATCTGTTCCGGCGTATCTGACGGCAAGCCATGCATATAAAAGCCGACCACAATCATTCCCACAAGAATCAGAAACATGATCCAGTGAAAAGCCTTGGCAATTATGCCATATGACGTTGTTGTATTTTTAATGGCCATGATGGTACATCCTAAAATTATTTATCCTGTTTCAAACCCTCTGCCTCAATCCTGATACCGACCTCATCGCCAATAAACGGCAGATATGCCTTCATACCCCAAAGAGAGCGTTTTACTGTTGTTTTTATCGAAAAACCTGCTCGCATCCTATTCTTTCGAATATCCATAGCCCGCTTGTTCAGCCGAACTATTAATGTCAGGGGTTTGGTGATACCAAGCAACGTAAAGTCCCCTTCCACAGTGGCCTTGTTGTTCTCAAGAAGTGAAATTTTACGGCTTGTGAAAGTCGCTGTCGGGTATTTTTCCACATCAAAAAAATCAGCCGTCTTAAGATGCGCATCAAATTTTGGCAGTCCCGTCATCACGCTCGCCGTCTTCAGGGTAATCGTGACCGAACTCTGATCCGGCTGATCATGATCGAGAATTATTTTCCCGTCATAATCCATAAACTGGCCGATGGAACTGGAGAATCCTATATGATCCGCAGACCACATTATATTGGTATGGGACTTGTCGAAATCATAGCTTTCCTTGCCGAATATTTTATCCTCCGCCTGAACGACAAACGGGCTGAATAGCAACAGGGCCAACATCGCCAAATATTTTCTCATCCTCATTTACTTACTCTTTTCGTTTGAATTTTCCTTTAAGGCTAGCCAGATTCATCACGATCCAAATCGGCACCACAATGATCGCCCCAAGCAGAACATATTTTCCGCCCCAGACAAATATATCCTGCACCACATCATATATCTTTCCCAATGTTTCAGGAATATCATGAATAAGGTCAGTCGGGCTAATATCAAAATAATCCAGGGCCAGGCCGACCACGAGCGATGCCAGCACCAGTTTCCAGATAATATGTAATTGCGACTTATTCACTGATCACTCCTGTTTATCCTGTTTGGAAAATATTTCTTCTTCCATATCAAAACGCAATTGCCTGATCATAAGGTCCACGGCCACTTTTTGCTTCTCGGTCAAGGGCTGCGTTGCTGACAAAAGCGCCAGCTTGTTCATCGCCGACGGATAGCGAAGCGCTCTGGCCTCCTGAACAATTTCCGCTACATGTGCCTGCAGGGCGGGACTTTCCGCCCTGAAACTATATAATAAACGATCCTCAACGGTATCTTTGTGGGTTTCCTTCCGATCTTCGCATGCTGTGACAGCAGCAGCCATCACGATGGCGAGAATCAGTTTTACACATTTTCCATACATATTCATCTACTCAACACCATATGATAGTCCATATCCATGGTAGGGTAATCGCAAATCGTCAAAAAGACAATCCCCGGCAAGGTCAAAGACTGCCGGGGATGTAAATTTTAAATAAAATGGATACTATATATGTTTTCTGCTTTGCACCACACGGTAGCGGTTTGACACATAGGCCGTGTCGGACAGGGCCGCATTGGCCGCCGGATTACAGCCCGTGGCATGAAAATCACTGAAGGCCGCCGTCTGATTGACATAAACTCCGCCCGTCAGATTAAAAGACACGGCAACCCCGGCCCGGCAGGCCACCCCCTCTGCCTGATTTAGCAGTTCATCGGATATGGCATAGATGCCAAAGCTGATGGCACCATGATTTTTGACGGTTTTTTCAACAATGCTCAGGCTGTCCCCCGTATTTTTGGTTGGCACGACAAAGGAAATCGGCCCGAATGTTTCGCTGCTATAGGCACTTTCATCGCTGGCTTTTAAAATCAGCGGCGTCTGAATAATGGCCGCATCAAATCCGGCCATAGGAACAGATCGGGACGCTAATAACACATTGTCACCCTTGCCATATTCTGTGATCCGCTCCATGGTGGCTTCACTTTGTATTGCCCCGAGTATCGCCGAAGCCCGCGCATCATCACCGGTCAGCTTTTCAACGCCCATGGCCAGTGCGGCGGCCACCTCATCAAAGCTCTTATGGCCCTCATCCGTATCAATGCCGCCCTCTGGGATGAAGATATTCTGCGGCGTTGTACACATCTGCCCGGAATAAAGACACAGGGTGAAGGAAAGATTACCGATCATGCCCCGGAAATTGTCGGTACTGTCGATCACCACACAATTCACACCGGCCTTTTCCGTATAGACCAGGGCTTGGCGCGCATTCTCCTCCAGCCAGTTACCAAAACCGGTGCTGCCAGTAAAATCAACCAGTTTAACTTGCTCGCGCAGGGCCAGATCCTTGGCCAGAGGTGCCTCGGCACTATCGACGACCATAGTGACAATATTGGGATCAAAACCTTCTTCCTTCAGCACATCACGGCATATTTGCACCGAGATCGCCATCGGCAGAATAGCGCCCGGATGAGGTTTGACGATCACAGCATTGCCGGTAACCAGATTGGCAAACAGGCCCGGATAGCTGTTCCATGTAGGAAAGGTCGAGCAGCCGATAACCAGACCAATGCCGCGCGGTACCACCGTAAAATGTTTTTCCATAACGATCGGGTCACGTTTGCCCTGCGGTTTTTCCCAGCGGGCAACGGCGGGCGTACGCATCATATCCTCATAGGCATAGGCCACCGCCTCAAGCCCCCGATCCTGCGCGTGCGGGCCGCCGGCCTGAAAGGCCATCATAAAGGCCTGCCCTGTGGTATGCATAACGGCATAGGCAATTTCAAAACTGCGCTGGTTAATTCTATGGAGAATTTCAAGACAAATTCCTGTCCGGATTTCAATGGATGCCTTGGCCCAATTCTGCCGCAGGGCTTCCACCTGCGGCACAAGAATATCACCGTCCACCTTTGGATAGCTCACCCCAAGATCAAAACCATAAGGCGATTTTTCTTCGCCAACGCTACCGATGGTCCCCGGCTGATCCATGTCAAAATTCTTGTTAAGATACGCTTTAAAAGCCGCCTCACCGTCTTTATTCCCGGTCTCGCCATAGACATGCGGACTTGGACTTTCCGGATAAGCGGTCCAATATTCCCGCGTGCGGCTGGCCTTAATGGCCTGTTCCAATGTGGCCTTATGACGGTCAAATAATGAAGAAGGTGACATGTTTTTTTGCTCCTGCTGAAATTCAGACGATATATCCCAATGATATATATTGACGTAGGCGCGCCTATTTGTAATTAATAGAACGAACGGTTGGTTAACTCAAGATAAATAGCATAATATTTTTTAAACGCTATACTGAATCCCTAAAATATTAGCCCGTCAATTCACAGATCAGGCCGGTTTTGGCCGGAAGAATGCCAAAAGAATGGAAAAATGAATGCCCTATAAGAATATTGAGTTTACGCTCACGGATGGTCTGGCGACTTTAACCCTCAATCGCCCAGACAGCCTCAATAGTTTTACCTCAGAGATGCATGATGAGATGCGGGATGCCATGACAGAAATCGAAGGCACCCCGGGCGTGCGATGCCTGTTATTAACCGGAAAGGGCCGGGGGTTTTGCGCCGGACAGGATTTAAACGATCGGGCCGTAAAGCCGGGCGGCGCGCGCCGTGATCTGGCCGAATCAGTTGAACAGAATTATAATCCCCTGATCAAAAGACTGGCCAATCTGTCGATGCCGGTTGTCTGCGCCGTCAACGGGGTTGCTGCGGGGGCCGGTGCTAATCTTGCTTTGGCCTGCGATATGGTTTTTGCGGCAAAATCGGCAAAATTCATTCAGGTTTTCTGCAAAATCGGTCTGATCCCCGATAGCGGCGGCACATATATCCTGCCCCGCCTGCTTGGCCAGGCCCGGGCCATGGGCCTTGCGCTAACGGGCGGAGCGATCAGCGCCGAACAGGCCGAACAATGGGGCATGATCTGGCAAGCTGTTGAGGATGATGACCTGATGGATGTCGCCGTCAAACAGGCTCGGCATTTCACCCGGCAACCAACATTAGGCTTGTCTCTGATCAAAAAAGCCCTGCGCACCAGTTTTGACAATGACCTGAATGCCCAGTTGCAGCTGGAAAGTGATTGCCAGAGGGTCGCTGGCTTCTCCGATGATTATCAGGAAGGAGTGGCGGCCTTTCTTGAAAAAAGAAAGCCGGACTTTACGGGTAAATAATAATATACAAGAACTTTACGGGCATTTTAATTGAAAAAAACCACCAAAATAACTAAAGCTCTTCTTACAAATAGATAAAGGTAACCTGACATGACTGCACTGCCCACCGACAATGCCGTTGCCATCCTCGGAGCTGGAACCATGGGAGCCGGCATCACTCAGGTAGCCAGCACCGCCGGCCATAACGTCTATCTCTATGACACCTCTGAAGAAGCTCTGGATAGGGGTATGGCCCAGATTGAAAAATTCCTTGGCCGCGCCGTTGACAAGGGCCGCATGGCAGAGACCGCGCGTCAGGAAATATTAGGCCGCATTCATCGCTGTAATAAATTGGATGACCTGGCTCCGGCCAAACTGGTCATTGAGGCTATTGTGGAAAATCTTGACGTCAAACGCACCGTATTTGGCCAGTTGGAGGATATTCTAACGACAGATGCTATTTTGACCTCCAATACATCATCGCTTTCGATCACAGAAATCGCCGGCGGGCTGAAACGACCGGAACAGGTGGTGGGTATGCATTTTTTCAATCCGGCCCCGCTGATGAAACTGGTCGAGATTATCCATGGCCTCGTCACCGACAAACAGGTGGCCGAAACAATATTTGACACGGCACTCGCTTGGGGAAAGAAGGCGGTTCACGCCAAATCCACGCCCGGTTTTATCGTCAACCGGGTCGCCCGGCCTTTTTATTCTGAAGCCCTGCGGATCTTACAGGAAGGCGGCGCGGATATTGCCACCATCGACAGCTGCATCAGGCACGCCGGCGGTTTCCCCATGGGCCCGTTTGAGCTGATGGATCTGATCGGCAATGACGTGAATTTCTCTGTGACTAAATCTGTCTATAACGCCTATTTTCAGGAACCGCGCTATCGCCCATCGTTAATTCAACAGGAACAGGTTGCCGCCGGGCGGTTTGGCCGAAAATCAGGCCAGGGCTATTATGATTATCGCCCGGGTGCGCCCGCGCTCCAGGCTCATGATGCCGCGCCCGCACCAGCGCCAAAGAAAGTCACTTTTTTTGGTGAAAACACGCTGCTGATGCCCCTTACGGGCCTAGCCCAAAAAGCGGGCATCCTCGTTGAAGAACGCCCGGAGGAAGAGCTGTCAGGCTTCATGATTGAGGATATGCTGCTGCTGTTATCAGACGGTACGCCCGCCACAGAATTAAGCAGAATACTGGATAAGCCGACCATCGTTTTTGATCTGGCGCTGGATTATGCCGCCGCGCCGCGCCTTGCCCTTGCCAAAGGCGCGCAGGTCTCGGACGCGGATCTTGCCAAAGCCGTTGGTTTTTTTCAGGCTTTGGGCAAGAAAATCTCTGTCATTGATGACTGCCCCGGCCTGATCGTGATGCGCACCGTCAGCATGCTGGTCAACGAGGGCAGCGACGCCGTCTATCAAGGAGTCACAGACCCGGCAGCTGTCGATATCGCCATGGTTAACGGCGTCAATTACCCCAAAGGGCCAATGGCATGGGCGGCAGATATTGGCCTTGATCATATCTTAAACGTGCTGGAGGCCCTGTCGGATTTTTACGGCGAAGACCGCTACCGCACATCACCGCTGATCCGGCGGGCCGTGATTGCCGAAAAGAAAAAACTTTAATGACCAAGAAAAAACATCAGGAGATTTCCCATGAGAGACGCGTTCATATGTGATGCCATCCGCACGCCCATTGGCCGTTACGGCGGCGCTTTAAGCAGCGTGCGTGCCGATGATCTGGGGGCCATTCCTCTGAAAGCCTTGAGGGAGCGAAATTCCGCTGTTGACTGGGCCGAGGTCAATGACGTGATCATGGGCTGCGCCAATCAGGCCGGGGAAGACAACCGGGATGTGGCCCGCATGAGCGTATTATTGTCGGGGTTGCCGGTGAGCGTTCCGGGCAGTACGGTCAACCGCCTCTGTGGTTCCGGCATGGATGCTACCGGCATGGCCGCCCGCGCCATCAAATCGGGCGAAGCAGAATTGATGATTGCCGGCGGTGTGGAAAGCATGTCCCGCGCGCCCTTTGTAATGGCCAAGGCCGAGGCCGCTTTCTCGCGAAATGCGGAAATATATGACACCACCATCGGTTGGCGTTTCATTAATCCGGCTTTAAAAAAGCAGTTTGGCACCCATAGCATGCCGGAAACCGCAGAAAATGTCGCCGAGGATTTCAACATTTCCCGCGCCGATCAGGATTTATTTGCCCTGCGCTCCCAACAGAAAACCGCCGCCGCACAGGAGGCCGGACGATTTGATGACGAAATCATTGCCGTGACCATTCCCCAGAGAAAGGGCGAGCCGGTCACGGTCAGCCGTGACGAACATCCCCGCGCTGATACAACGCTCGAAGCCTTAAGCAAACTACGCGCGCCCTTCCGCGAAGGCGGCTCGGTGACGGCGGGTAATGCCTCCGGCGTTAATGACGGGGCCTGCGCGTTATTGCTCGCTTCCGGCGGCGCGGCGGAAAAATATGGCTTGACCCCGAAAGCCCGGGTCATCGGCATGGCCACCGCCGGATTAGAACCCCGCATTATGGGATTTGGCCCCGCCCCGGCCAGCAAGAAACTGTTGGCGCAAACGGGCCTGACCCTTGATCAAATGGATGTCATTGAATTGAATGAGGCCTTTGCCTCACAGGGTCTGGCCGTGATGCGTGACCTTGGTCTGCCCGATGATGCGGGTCATATCAACCCCAACGGCGGCGCGATTGCCCTCGGACATCCGCTGGGCATGAGCGGGGCGCGGCTGATCACCACGGCCCTGTATGAGCTCCATCGGCGGCAAGGCCGTTATGCCCTCTGCACCATGTGTATTGGCGTCGGTCAGGGCATCGCGATAATCATTGAAAGGGTCTGATTTTACTTGCAGGCCTATTTCATCTTGCAGCTTTGGCAATAATTTTTTCCATGAAGGCCACAAGTTTTTCAAATTGCCTGGCGCGGGTGAAATTCTCCCTATTTGGGTTTATTATGACCCCTTGTCCCTGTTGCTTCTTCGCCAGAAGATCTTCCAGATAGGCCGCGACCTCATCCGCATCGTTGCTGACCAGTCCAAAATCATTGTCCCGGACAATATCCGCCGCCTCGCCCGTTATGCTGCCGAGCGATAAAATCTGCCGGCCCGCGCCGATATATTCAAATAATTTGCCCGCGATCACGCCATTCTCACTTGGATCATCCCATCTGAGCAACATAAGCACATCAACCTGCTGCTGAATCTTAAGCAGTTCTTTTTGTGGAATATATGGATGGCAAGTCACTTTATCCTCTAATTTATGCTGCCTGATCAGAGATTTTTGCCGATCACTCAAATCGGCGCGGCCCATGGGCGTGTAAAGCAGAATATTAAAATTCTGCGCTTTCTCGCCCAACCTGCCAAGGGCCTCAAATACAACAGACGGGTCACGTTTTTCACCGTAAAGATAACCGGCATAAAGCAGCGTGATTTTTTCCTTATCATAGTTTTTTTGCCCCTTCGTATCAAAGTCAGCCGGATCAAAACCATTCATGACAAATTCAACGGGCAACCCACGCAAGCCTTTTAAATGATCCGCCCATGTTTTTGTAACGGTCACAAGGCCCGCACAATTCTTCAAAGCGTAATTCTCTAAAAACCGGTCAATATATTTTCGGGCACCCGCGCTATTGTAATAGGGGTGATCCGTCCATAAATCGCGATAATCATAGATGACCGGCACATCAATCATCCGGCCAAGCCGATTAGCCAACAGCATCGTTGTAAAAGGCGGCAGCGTGGCAAAAATAATGTCCGGAGTCCAGCGTTGAAATATTTCCCTGCCCATTTTTACCCCATGGGGGTACCAGCCAATCATGTCATCGGGAATATTGGTCAATCGCCGGTATAAGATGCTGATATTCGACTCTTTTCCAGCTTGCGCGTCGTCCTGAACGCCATAGCTCTGATCCGGAGGATTTCCCGCCTCAGTCGCTTCATTTCTGGCAAACAGGGATTTAAAGGCATTTTTCACTTTCGTAGGAAAGTCATTCACCTTTGAAAATGACGTATAATATACGCGGTCCTGTGATATTTCAGGCGTTAAAATCGGCTCAAAGTCATTGTTTTTCGGGCATAACACACGCGCATCATGTCCCTGATCCACCAAATATTTAGCCAGCTTATTGACCCGGCTGGCCGATGCCGGACTATAGGGCGGAAAATAACCTGCAACGATTAAGATTTTCACGGTCAGATTTCCTTTACAGATTTATTCCGGCGCACCGCAAAACTCTCCGCCTGAAGGCTTTTCATTATTTCCGGGCAAATTTTCATTATTTAACGTCATAAAACCATTTAGGAATATCTCTACGGCCAGATCAGCGAATTGTTCCTGATTGATCGGGCCGTCTTTTCGGAACCAGATATAGGTCCAGTTAATCATGCCCAAAAAAGCCATAGTGATAGGTTTTTCGTAATTCTGTGCCCTATCAAGCGCGGGGTTAAGCGCCAGGACAAGGCTGGCGACACCGCTGACCACCTGATCCTGCAGGGCCATGATTTCTTTGCGCTTATCCTCTGGCAGTGCCCCCCTGTCATTCAGCAGGATCACATGTTTCGATCTGGCATTGACATATATTTCCATGAAATTCCCCACCAGAAGCCGGAATTTCTGCCGGGGACTGCCGTCATAAGCCAAGGCCTCATCCGCTATTCTCAACAGCGCCTGCACATGCTGACGCATGATGTCATAAAGAATGGCCTCTTTTGAGGGATAATAATGATAGAGCCAGGATTTTGATGCATCGCACGCGGCCGCCAGCTCTGAAATTGATGATCCGGCATAGCCTTTATCGGCGAATAACTCTGTTGCTTTATCAAGGATATTGCGCCGGCGTTCGCCATAATCATCTGCTTGTTTTCGGGCCATATTTATCGGGCTGCTTTTTTATAAGTTAACCAATCAGCACATCTTATATATTATTGCCGAAAAGATCACAATATTAACCGGACATTCGGTTATTCAATAGAAATGAGGATAATATCAATGAGAGTGCTATTAATGAGGATGATATTAATGGGCTTTGGCCCTAACTATTTTTCAAACCAATTTTGTCAGCATAATTTTTTAACTTCAGATCATCACCGACCAAAAGTGTCAGCCCGTAAAAAGGCCGGTTTGCCCATACAACTGTCGCGGCATATTCATTAAGTTTTTGCACATCCAACAGAAACTGATGTTTCTCCTGCAAGTCAACATCCAGCTTCATCAAGGCACCGGCGGTGGAAACATTAGCGACCTGACAGGGATATTTTGTGTCACCGATATGGGCCACCGCATCCCATAACACGTCAAGACGGTCGTCAGCACGTTTTTGGCCTTTTTCAGATATTTCAAACATCCATTTTTCCTGTATTATATAATTTGTCACCGTAACGTGTAATATTCCCGGATATTCTAGGACGAAGATATTACCAAATTACAAATTTTTCGCATCAAATGCTCAAATTTTATTTTTTATGCCGCCCGTTACGATCAGCAATATCTGTGTGACCAGATCTTCACGGGTCAGTTCGCCTTCATCCCGGTACCATGCGGATATCCCGTTCAGGGCATCAAAGAGCAAGATGGTGATGATCGTCGAATTACACGATCGGATTGACCCATCTTCTATGCCCCTGCCAATGATTTCCCGCACCCGATGTTCGATCTCCCGATGCATTTTCAGGCTGCTCGCACGGGCAATGGGATCCTCGCGCTGTCCCCTATGGCGGATATGACAGCGAATGATGTCATCAGTGACAATTTCCACATAACCTCTGATAAAATTCTGCAACTGATGATAGGCATTTTCGTCTGTTGCCGTCACATTATCTAGCAAGCCATTGATGCGCATACTGGCCACATGCTCGCATTTGATCAGGATATCTTCTTTATTTTTAATATAATAATACAGCGTCGGCTTGGTGACATTATGCAGCAAAGCGATGTCATCAAGCGATGTTTTATAATAACCCTTCGCCATGAATGCCGCCGCCCCGTGACGCAAGATAGCATCCAGCTTATGCTGCCTTTTTTCTTCGCGGTTCAGGGCCGGTTTTGATAATTTTACTTTTTTGATCTTCTTTCCGATCTTGCTAATTCTGTTTATCCAGCCTATATTGTTACCCATGAGTAACTTAAACTCAACATAATTTCTAGGAGAAAATAAAAATGTCCGATTTTTCACAAGCAGACCCAATCGTCATTGTCGGTATGGCCCGTACGCCCATGGGGGGATTTCAAGGGGATTTCGCGGCCCTGCCCGCATGGCAATTAGGGGCCATTGCGGTTAAGGGGGCGGTCGAGGACGCGGGCCTTGAGGCCGAACATATCGCGGATATTGAACAGGCTTTCATGGGATGCGTCTTGCCCGCCGGCCAGGGACAGGCCCCAGCGCGGCAGGCTATCTTAAGTGCAGGTCTGCCCCAAAGCCTCGGCTGCACCACCATCAATAAAATGTGTGGCTCCGGCATGCAGGCCGCCATGATGGCCCATGACGCCCTTCTGGCTGGCTCGGCCGAGACTATCATTGCCGGCGGCATGGAAAGCATGACCAACGCGCCATATCTGTTGGCCAAAATGCGCGCCGGGGCCAGAATTGGCCATGGAGAAGTCAAAGACAGCATGTTCCTTGATGGACTGGAGGATGCCTATGATAAGGGAAAGCTCATGGGGGCTTTCGCCGAACAGACCGCCCGACATTATCAGTTCACCCGCGAAGCGCAGGATAATTATGCCATCACGTCCTTAAACCGGGCCAATGCCGCCATTGACAAAGGCTATTTCAAAGATGAAATCTCACCGGTCACGGTTACATCCCGCAAAAGCGATATGGTCTATGACACGGATGAGCAGCCCGGCAAGGCGCGTATTGATAAAATCCCCACGCTGCGTCCGGCCTTTGCCAAGGATGGTACGGTGACAGCGGCCAATGCAAGTTCAATATCCGATGGGGCCGCTGCCCTCATTCTGATGAAACAATCTGCCGCGATTAATCGCGGGCTGACGCCTATCGCCAAAATTGTCAGCCATAGCAGTCACGCCCATGCGCCGGAATGGTTTTCCACCGCGCCCATCGACGCCATTAAAAAACTTTATGACAAGACCGGCTGGACTGACGATGATGTTGATCTATACGAAATTAACGAGGCCTTTGCTGTGGTCACGATGGCCGCCATGCAGGAACTTAATCTGAATCATGACAAGGTCAATATTCACGGCGGGGCCTGTGCCATGGGGCATCCGATCGGCGCATCGGGCGCACGCATATTGGTCACCCTGATCGCGGCCCTGAAAACCCATGACCTGAAACGCGGCATAGCATCGCTTTGCATTGGCGGCGGCGAAGCAACCGCTATGGCTGTGGAATTGATGTAAATGTTGCTCAACCAAGAACAGGAAATGGTGCGGGATATGGCCCGCAACTTCGCCAGAAATGAGCTGGCCCCTCATGCCGCTGAATGGGATCAGGGCCATGCGCTGCCTATAGACGTGCTACGCCGCATGGGCGCGCTGGGCCTGATGGGCATGACCGTCCCCGAACAATGGGGCGGGGCCGGAAGTGATTATGTCTCATACGCCTTGGCCCTGATGGAAATTGCCGGCGGTGATGGCGGGGTCAGCACTATCATGAGCGTCAATAACGCCCCGGTCTGCGCCGCTGTTCTAAAAGAAGGGTGCGAGGCGCAGAAGCAAGAATATCTCATTCCCCTGGCGCAGGGCAAGATCATCGGGGCCTTCTGCCTGACCGAACCACAAGCCGGATCAGACGCCAGTATGCTGAAAACCAGCGCCAAAAAAACTGATCAGGGCTGGCTCATCAATGGCACCAAACAATTCATCACATCGGGAAAAATCGCCGGGGCAGCAATTATATTTGCCGTCACCGATCCCAGCCTTGGCAAAAAGGGCATATCT
>Ga0316204_10001573_pt1 | contig 59954 bp, 56 predicted proteins | sample 6monrhotite_MG_2_FD_205661 | JGI IMG/M metagenome (GOLD analysis project Ga0316204, IMG submission 205661) | Microbial mat bacterial communities from mineral coupon in-situ incubated in ocean water Damariscotta River, Maine, United States -... | ecosystem: Environmental > Aquatic > Marine >...
TCAAACCCTGCCTCTACGTTCAGTTCGCCGTGGTCAGTTCTGCCGAACTGGCCGTGGTCACATCTGCCGAACTGGCCGTGGTCACATCTGCCGAACTGACGTGGTCACATAGCCCGAGCTGTCACACACAGCAACCCGGCCTCGGCGGCGACACACCCGGACTCGACCGAATCCTTATGGCCGTTCGAGGTCACACCCAACCCGATACCGACCGCCACACCCGTGATACCCAGACCCAGCGCGACTCCGCCGGTGATGTCGAGCGGCATGGAACGTCCGGCGGCGGCGGTGTCGTCGTCGGTCGGCTCTGTGGAGATCGCCGGCGTGGCGTCGTCAGGCGAAGCGTCGCCCGCTCGCTGGTCGCTCGTTTCCCCCTCGCGCTCAGCGGTCTCGAGTCGAATCTCAAATCCCCTCAGCTTCGCGGCGACGGCCTCACGGTCGTGGTCGGGCGACTCCTCGGCATACTTGCTGAGCGTATCTACAGCGTCTTGCAGGCGGTCCAAACGGTCGTAGCAGACAGAGAGGTTGTAGAGATAGTTTGCGTCGTCGGTGCGCTCGTATAGTTCGATGAACAGCTTAGAAGCTGATTCAAACGCGCCGGCCTGATACGCGGCGTTCGCCTGTGCGTCGAGTTCGACCAAGGACTGGTCAGGCGAATCTGTCGCGGGCTGGGTCGCAGCCATCGAAGTCGCACTTCCACTCACGACAGGAAGGCTGAGGGCGAGCGCAAGGAGACAAGAGTAGCGATTCGTGGTCATCGGAAGCGTTGGGGCGTCTGCGAGTCGGGTGCGCGGCTGCACAAGTCCACCCCTTCAGGGGCGAGACTACTCGGTCGTCTGAATCAGCCCATCATCGATAAGACGGGCGCGGGGCTTGGTCGCTGGCGCGGCCTGGGGTTTTGGGTCTGCGCTCTTGGGTTCCGGCTTGGTCTCGGCGACCGTGGGCTCTGGGCTCTCTGTCTGCGCTGCGCCTTGGTTGCGAGAGCGTGAGCGTGACCGTCGACCCCGCCTGCGAGGCTCTGCTGCGGCTTCGGGCTCTGCTTCGACGTTTTCGTCCACCGGGTCTCCGGCCTGCGAGCAACCTTCGGGCGTCTCGATGTCCGCAGCCAAGACCATCGCCAGCAAGGAATCGTTCGATGTTTCCAACTCTTCCTTCGCCGCGCGCAGGGTCGGGCAAGGCGAGTCGGAGCTCGCGGCCGAGATGATGGCGGCAGCCGCGTTGACCTCCGCCTCGGGAAGCGCTTGGAGGGCAGGGTTGTCCGCGCCGAGAGTGTCTCGCAGAAGCGCCAGGTTGGCTGTGACGTCGTCCTCTTTCGCCGGGTCTACGACGGCCGCTGGGGAGTCCGGGTCCTCGGATGGTGTGCCCGCGTGTGAGGCGGCTGCTTGGGCGGCCGAAGCTGCGCCCACGCCTACCGATCGCGAGTCCACCGACTCGTCGCCCGAAGACATTTGCCAACCGACAAACAAGAGGCCGAGCGAGACAACGACTCCGCCAAGGATGAGGGGGAGCTTGGAGCGGCCCTCGGCTGGCTCGGGTTCCTCGAACTCGACCGGTTCGGAGACGACTGGGCGGGCATCGTGACTCGGCTCTTCGGCAGGGAGCCGGAGTGCCTGGACGCCGCTGGGCTCACTCGACCGGAGCAAGACAATACGGCGGACCAAGAGTTCAACCAGCGCGTCGACACGTGTCTTGTCCAGCTCCATGACGACAAGTTCGTCATTGGGGTACCGGCTCTGGAAACGCTGCCGGAAGCCCAGGGCATCGGAGGGTGCGTACCCCTTGCTGCAAAACAGCACGCAAGCGTCTCGCTCGAGTCCGTCGAGCGAGTCCAAGATGCCCTCCGCGTCCCGGTCGACGCCGGGAAGAACTTCAACCGCGATTCGTTCCTCGCGAGCGCGGTGCACCACGCTGACGAGTTCCAGGTCATCATCCTCGGCACAGAGGAAGACCACGTCCGCTACCCACTCGTCGGGAGACGTTGTTCCGTCTTCGCCAGAGACCAATCGAAGTGAGTTCTGAGTAGACAAGGTCCCTACGGCTACTTAGCCCGAGTGGCGGTTGATCGGAAGCAAAAAAGGCCGGCCGTCTGGCTACGCTCGTTGGCGGGAAATGTGCGCCGAGGTGTGTTCTGAGCGAGCCAAGCAGCCCTACTCGCGGAGCTACGAGCGTTCTGTTCAGATGCTCGGGGTGCGGCCGCGACGCGATCCCATTGAGTGTCGGGCGGCGGAGCTTAGGGCACGGAACGTTGGGCCGCGGCGAGTGATCGGCTCCGAACATGTCGCTCCGTCCGAGCGTGTTCGTACCTGCCCCTGGGGGTTGAGCACCGCGTTCGGGTCCACTGTGGCAAGCGCGCAGTTTGCCGAAGAAACCCGTGCTAGCCTGCGGGCCGGAGATCCCGAAAACGCATGCGCTTCCAGGCGACGACCTTTGCTCTACTGCTTTCCCTTTCGGCTGGATGCAGCCTCGGCCTACCAGAACAGCAACCCTGTGAGTCCGACGCACAATGTGTCGACGCATTTGGGGTTGGTGCCTCGTGTCAGGCAGACGGCTTCTGCGAAGCCTCCAGCGAGCCTGTGGACGGCGTGGGAACCTTGGTGGATGGCGTGAGCGCCTCGACCATCCGCACGGTTGGCATCGCAACCCAGACCGGAACGGCAGGACCTATCGGGGTCGCCTACACGGTGGGGCTCCAGGCCGCACTCGCAGCCTCCACACTCGAGGAGACCGGTGGCTACGAGCTACAACACTTCGCGAAGGACGATGGTTATGTGCCAGACACATCCGTCTCTCTGATCCAGGAAGTCACCGACGAAGGGGACGAGCGTAGTGACCCCTACCCGGATGGTGGTGCGGACGCGATCGACGGGCGGGAGGCGTTTGCGGTTGTTGGGTCGGTCGGGTCGCCCACTTCCGCCGCAATGCTCGAAACAATCAACGCAGTCCAGATCCCGTTCATCGGTACATATTCGGGGGCGTCTCACCTCTACAACGCCACGCCCGATCGCGTTGTGTGGCAGTTCCGACCCGAATATGAGGACGAGTCGTATCGACTCACGCAATACCTCGTTTCCGTTCGCGATCCCGGACGCATTCCTGCGAAGAATGTCTTTGTGTTATCGCAGAGTCCGGTCATGGGGACGCCCTGCGATCAGTGTGAGGGCGAAAACCAGGGGACCGGCGGTCAGGCGGCGGCGGCCGCTGCCGACGACCAGACGGTCATGGATGCGTATGGGTTCTCGGGATACCGAGGCGTTCGGCGTGCACTGCAGGAACTCGACGTGTCTCAAGTCGATATTCCCGTGGCGACGTATCGGGCCAACTCGACCGACCTTGGGGTCGCGGTCACATACTTCAGTGAGTGGATTACGGGGATCGCCGAAGGGGCGCACGCCCCCGAACTCGACGCTGACGGGAATGTGCAGGTAGGTGTTGTCATGATTCCGGTCGGTGCCTCTGCAGCGGAGTTCGTCCAACGGGTGATCGACCAAGTTGAGCAGCTGCAACAAGGCCAGCGCCCCAGCGCTCTCACGGACGCGCAGTGGGACAGCGTCGATCCGGATTGGAAAGAGTCGCTCCGGTCGGCGGACCTCGTGTTCACCTCGATCTCCCCGGCGGGGGATGGGCTTGCGAACACGTTGGGAACCAGCAATGCGGAGCGGCTTTGTGGGACGTTCCCGGTCATCATCTCTCAGGTCGTTCCGTTCCCGTTGGGGAACAGTTCCGCGGCGATCGAGTTCCGCGAAGAGCTGAGTGCATTCGACCCCACCGCACAACCCGGGTTCGCTGCGTTCGAAGGTTGGGCGATCGGAAAGATCTGGGCCGAGATTGTGCGTCGCGCCTCAGTGGTCGGGGACATGACCGCGGATGGCATCGTAGAGGTGCTGGAGACCAACTTCGACTCCGTCGACCTCGGGGTCGGCGCGATCATCAGCTACAGCCAGAGCGACCACCTGGGCTCGGAGCAGATCTTCGCAACGCGACTCGACTCCGCCTGCGGACACGAGGATTTCTCCCTCGACGTCGGCGGTTGACGTCGAGCCCACGGCTGCGCTCAGACGTTGGTCTGCCCGCGTTCGTCCGCGACGAGCGCGAGGCGTTCGCGACGTGCGGGGACTTCCGCTGCGGGTCCCCTTCGCGTGCAAGAGCCGCGGGGTCTGCCCGTCGTGCATGGGCCGGCGCATGTGCGAGAGCGCGGCGTCGCAGAGCGCCGCCCAGCCTCTGCAACAGCGTCCCCCGACGGACGCACGGACGACGCCACAGCCTCGAAGGCCGGCCTCCCAGCGTTTCAGCGAGACCGAACCTCTCTCCCCCCAGGCTACAGCACCGCCCCTTTTCTCAGAGCCAGCACCACCCGCTCAACCAGTCCACCCATCCGAGACCATCCGCGCGACTGCGGACGCGTTCCCCGATCTGCTCGCGGCCTGGGACCCGACTTCACGCAAGGGCTGCGGGACAAACGATTTTCATCTCTGGGACGCGGCGCCAGCGACAGGTGGTTTGGCGGCGAAGTCGACGAGTTTCGGATCTGGAGCCGCGCCCTGTCCCAAGAGGACGTAGCGGGCTTTGGGGAGGACATGCCGTTCCTCTATCAGGGACTTCTCGCCAAGTGGGACTTGGCCTATCACGTGGGCGACTTCATTCTCGATCGATCGGGCAACCACCGAAACGCTTCGCTGCAGGGCGCCACCTTTGTCCCCTCGCCCAACGGCGAGGCCGCGCAGTTCGACGGCGTCGACGACTACATGACGTTCTCAGACCTGCGAGACCCGGAGCTCTACGGCGGCGAAGACGGGGCGTTCTCCCTCAGCACGCGGCTACGGGTGGCGGACGTCAACGCGGTCAACACCGTTTGCTTTGGGTGCGGGCCCTTCAGCTCGCTGGCGATCGGCAACCTCGGCGCCCCCGGACGCGCCTGGGCCCGTCTCTTCAACCAGGTGACCTTGGGCTCCCTGTGGCCCATCACCACCCCCGCGATCGCTGACGATACCTGGGTCGAGGTCACCCTCGTGGTAGACGCCACAAGTGGGGCGCGCATGTACCTGGATTGCGAACTCGACGGCGAACTCGACAACCCCGACATCGGCCTGCGCGACTACGGCTACTCGAGCTTTGGCGAGGGTTCCGGCGACGCCTGGTTCGAGGGGGAAGTGGAGATGTTCCGGATCTGGAATCGCGTGCTGACCGACGTGGAGATCGACGCGCTTTGCCCGTAGGTCTTCGCGTGCATCCGGACCTCCTGCACGCCCTCAGTTGCGAACGCAACGCACGTAGTTGACGCTGCGCTCCTCATCACAAGCAGTGATCGAGCAGGCACCCGTTGGTGGAGACGACACCGCAAAGATGCAGGGGTCATCAAGCGTGCAGAGATCGTCAGGGGCGCACTGGTCCGAGACGTACAACGCGGTGGTCATGCAGTCGGCGCACGAGCAGTCCTCGGTTACGAACGCGCACGCGCACGCGAAGGCCGAGCGCCCAGGGGCGTGCAACCTCGACGGGACCTGCGAGAACCTCTACGAGGCTGCGACTGCGCCGACTGCACCGAAGAGGCCAATTACGCCGGCTGAGAGCCCGCTGGGTACGCTTCGCGGGTCGGGAGACCACCGACCTTCGGGACACCGCCGCAGCCATGGTATGAGCTTCTAGTGATCGGTAGACGGCTCGGTTGGCTCGTGGCAGCCCCTCTGCTGGGCTGCAGCTTCGATGGATTCGTCGCCGCAGACACCGAGACAGGCTCGAGTGGCGAAGCGGAGAGCAGCACGGGCGGCGAAGCCAGCACCGCAGCCGCGACCACGGCTGACGCCGACTCCGACTCCAACTCGGGCGGCAGCAGTGGCTCGGGCGGCACGCTCGACGTCTGCACCCAGCAAGGCGTCCCGGCTCAATGGACCGAGGGCGAGCTCATCTCTCCGTGTGGCCGGATCAACCCACTGGGCCTGCCCGAAGATCAGGTCGCCGCCTACGCCCAAGCGGGTCACGGCCACGCGCAGCAGTATCCCGTCGAAACCACGGGCATCCTGCTCCCCGAGCGTCCGCTTCGGCTGCTGATCGAAGGCAACCCCAACGACCCGCTGCGACAGCTCATGTCGGAGCTGCTGCCCGCGTTCACCGGCCTATCCTCCATGGAGGAGATCTACGAGCAACTCGGCCTCGTCCGATCTCCCGAGGGCGAGTACTGGGGTGTCACGGTGATGAACACCGAACGCGGCGCGGGCCTGACCTTCAGCTGCGCCACCTGCCACTCCGGCCGCGTCTTCGATACGCCAACGATGGGCCTGTTCAACCGGCAGTCCACCGCGAACAACATGTTCGTCGTCTACAAACCGCTGTTCGAATCCGTGGGACCCACGGCGTTCGCGTTGGGCACCGGAGCCGACTCGGGTGAGACGGACCTGTGGCGCATGTCCCGAGAGAACATCCGCTACGTACGGAGCGTCGAGCCCCGCGTGCTTGGCCTCGACACCGCGCTGGCCCACACCATCCTCTCCCTGGGTACCCGCGAACTCGACCCCTGGGCCACGCGCACCGAGGATTCGTGGCAGAACCCCCGCGACAACGAGCTCGAGCACCTTCCCAGCGACGTCAAACCCGCCACCTGGTGGCTGACGAAGTACAAGAACAAGTTCTTCTCCGACGGCTCGCTCGTGAGCGGTAACCCGGTTTTGGGTGCGCTGCTGGTCAACGAGTTCGGGCGCGGCTCCGACCTGGTCGCGCTCGATGCCTGGATCATCGAGAACTGGACCATCATCGAAGAGTTCACCACCGGCGTGTTCGCGACCGAGGCCCCGAGCTTCTTCGATCACTTCGAGCCCGACGCTTTCGACATGGCCGCCGCCAAGCGTGGAGAGCAGCTGTTCGTCGAGAATTGCTCGAAGTGCCACGGCACGTACGACAAGGGGTGGAGCGAGCCCGACGCCGAGGCGCTGTCGGTTCGCGAACAACTCGAGACCGCGCGCGTTGTGTACTTTGAGGACACACCGATCCACGACGTGGGCACGGACCCTCACCGTCGGCAGAGCGTCGAGTACATCCAGGACATCAACGACCTGCAGCTGTCCCAGAAATACGATCTCGTGCTGACGCCGCAGGAAGGCTACGTGCCTCCACCGCTCGTCGGCATCTGGGCCCGCTGGCCGTACTTCCACAACAACTCCGCGCCAAACCTCTGCGCGGTGCTGACCCCGGCGGCCCAGCGTCCAGAGGTCTACCAGTTCGGCGCGATCAACAATCAAGCTGCCGACTTCGACAGCGGCTGCAACGGCTACCCGCTCGCCGCACCACCCCATTTCGACCAGGTGTTCGACACCAAGCTCCCCGGCCTGTCAGCCATGGGCCACGACGAAGGCATCTTCATGGACGGCGGGAAAGAGCGCTTCAGTGCCGAACAGAAGCGCGATTTGATTCGGTTCCTGCAGACGCTCTAGCAACCTACTCGCGATACCCTAGAAGTATGCCCCTGAAGTCCGTCCGCGTGCCCGCGGCGTTCGAGGAACCATTCGCCCAAGGTGAAGCGTTCGTCGAGCGTCTCTTTTCCCAGGTCGACCGAAGACCCGAACAGGGCACGGTGCACGTCGGGGGTGAGCGCTATGTGTTCCTGCGCTGCGAAAGCTTGTTCGCCGCATGGTTCTCCGCGCTGTCTGAGACGTTCGGTGATGAAGCCGCCAGCCGCTTCATCTACAACACCGCCCGAGAGATCGGTCGCAGCGATTCCATTTCGTTTGCCGAACGGCAGGGCGTCGAGGATCCGCTCGCTCGCCTCGCCTCCGGCCCGGTGCACTTCGCCCACGCAGGGTGGGCGCTCGTCGAGATTCTTCCGACATCAGCGCCAGTACCGAGCGGCGAGTTCTTCCTGCACTACAACCACCCCAACACGTTCGAGTCCGAGGTCCTGGCCAAACGTGGAGAGACGCGGACAAACTGCGCGTGTCTCTTCAGTGCGGGGTACTCCTCTGGTTGGTGCACTGAGGCCTTCGGCCTGGAGCTCCACGGTCGCGAACTCCGGTGCCTCGCCAAAGGCGACCACCACTGCGAGTTCATCATGTGTCCTTCCGAACGGCTTGACGAGCAGGAGACGCGGGTCCGCGAGACATGGACGACTTCCTAAGCCGCCGCCCTGCCGGGGTTGAACTCAACGCCCTCTCCGAGCGCGTGTTCGAGGTCCTCGTGGACTTCACGGCCTTCCCCTGGCCGCTGTTGCGTACCCAGGCGGAGCGCGTCGGAGCCGACCCGGCCGCGCTTGGCCGCACCGCGTTGGCGCGACTGGTCGAACCGCTCGCGAGCGGCGTGGCGCGGTTCAACACACCTGAAGCGGGGCGCGAGGTCCAGCTGGCGCTCGAGCGGCTGCTGTAGGTGCAGGCAGCGGCGCTCGTCAGCTCGGCCTCGTGTGCTCTAGTCTCCCGCGCGATGGTCAAGATGAATGAGGAACCGGAGACCTATTGGCGCGAACATGCCGGGCCCAAGTGGGTGCGTGCGCGTCACGCTGTCGACCACATCGTCTCTCCGATCACCGAACACCTGATGGCCGTCGCCGACGCCAAGCCTGGCGAGCGCGTGATCGATATCGGCTGCGGATGCGGAACAACCACCGTGGCCTTCGCAAACCGGGTCGGCCCTCACGGCCACGTGCTGGGTGTGGATGTCTCGGACCCCATGCTCGAGGTGACACGCGATGCGGGTACCGAACTCCCCCAGCTCGACGTCGCCCTCGCGGACGCGGGCAGTCACAGCTTCGCCCCGCACGCGCATCTGCTCGCGTCTCGATTCGGCGTGATGTTCTTCCCCGATCCGCCCGCCGCGTTCGCGAACCTCCGCACCGCGCTCGCGCCTGGCGGGCGAACCGCTCTCATCTGCTGGCAACCGATTCAGCGCAACCCGTGGATCAGCTACATCATGCGAGCGTTCCCCGAGGCGCCGCCCTCGATGCCCGACCCCGACGCTGGGCCCGGTCCCTTCAGCCTCTCCGACCCGGAGCGCAACCGCGAACTGCTGACCACCTCGGGCTTCAACGATGTCGTGGTCGAGTCGTTTGAGACGACGGTCTCGCTTGGGGAGACAGCCGCACAGGCACTGGAGGCCATGACCGAAGTTGGGGGCTTCTCGCGGATGCTTGCGGAGGCCGCCAACGACGAGCAGCGGGCTCAGCTCAACGACCGCGCCAAGACATTCCTCGACAACGAGTATCGAGACCGCGTACCAAAGCTGGACGCCGCGGTTTGGGTGTTGCGAGCACGGGCCTAGAGAGACGAACCGCAAAAACACGGGTGTCAGAGTGCGTCTGGGGCCAGTTGTGGCCAGGAGGGAGGCCGAAGCTGTGTCGGGCACACCGCGAGCGCTGAGCGACGCCGCCACAACTGGTCCCAGGCGTGCACTGGCGCGCGTGTTTTTGCGGTTCGTCTCTCTAGCAGCCCCAGCGACGATCGCCGAGGTGCCACGCACCCGGGGAAGTCCTCGGGTAGCCGTTGGGGATTCATTGGAACGCGAGCACCCATGGGTTCAACTCGGTCAACACCGAGCGTGAGCGCGGCGATCAGGCCGCCCGGTGCATGGACCGTAGACGGGCTCGCCCTTTGATCGCCCGGACCGACGCATCGACGCCCCGATTGCCACAATGCGCGTCCAATCGTGCCCTACCCTGATGTGGTGATCGGTTCGGTGTTACGCGCGTGGGTCCTGACGGCGCTTGCCGCGGGCGTCACGTCGTGCAGCATCGCGCACGCAGAAGAGCCCGGCGGGGTCGTTACGGAGCTCGAAGTGCCCGACCCACCGACGGTCCACGCCATGGGCGCCACCATTCCGTTCTCGGCGCGCCCGCGTCTGAACTTGGACGCGGTGTGGTGGAGCGCCCCGCGGGACGAATCTCTGAAGCGGCTCGCCGATCGTTGGGGTGCGGACGAAGACGAGCTGCGCGAACTCAACCCCGACCTCGCGGACGATGGCGCCCGGCAGGGCCAACGCGTGGTCATCTATCGATTCGAGCCTGGAACGGTTTCGCGATCGGTCGGCGCGCCCAATCGCGGCCGCATCGAAAACTCCGCTCCCTTTCCCGTCGGCGAGGGTTGGACCCTCCGTGGCTACCGCCCCCGAAGCTACGCCACCCGCCAAACGGTGACAGAGCTCGCGACCTCGCTCGCGCAGTGGCGGGAACGACACCCGAAGGCAAATCCGGTCAAGCTCGGCGAGTTCTCGCGCCGCGGGGGCGGGCGCGTCCGTCCGCACAAGTCGCACCGTACCGGCCGCGATGTCGATATCGGCTACGTGATGAACGAGCCCGATGAAGGGCACCGGTTCGTGACCGTGACCGACAGCAATCTCGACGCCGCCGCGACGTGGGGCTTGGTGCAGAGACTCGTGGCAAACGGTGCGGTGGAGTCGATCTTCATGGCGGAGTCGGTGCAGGAGCAGCTGATCCCCTTCGCTGCCCTGACGATGAGCGAGACCGGTCAGCGTTCGCTCTTCTCCACGCTAGAGCCGGATGCGCGGGCCAAGAAGAAGACGATCATCCGGGCATGGCGAGGGCATGATGACCACATGCACGTGCGCTTCGCGTGCACCGAGGCCGACCTGCGATGCAGCGGCGCGGTCCAGCGCAAGAAGAAGCGGCGGCGCAAGAAGACGCGACACAAGAAGAAGCGAAAGCGCGGCCGCAAGGCCTAGGGATCGAGGCCGCCGCCTACTCGTCTTCAGGTTCTTCGACGGCTTGGGGTTCGGCCGGAAGCGCCTGCGCCGGAGCGTCCTGTGCCCCCGAGCTCTCCGCCTCCTCATCCACCGGCTCGGGTTGACCGCGTAGCCATCCCCCCGCGGACGCGATGCCGAACGCCCACTTACTCCACGCGATCGAGCTCCACGCCAGCCAGACGACCCACGCCGCCCACACTGCACGCCACAGGCTGCTTGGCACCGTGACCACCATCGCCGCGGGGGTGCTGGTCGCAGCACGGTCTTCGTACCAGGAGAGCTGCGCTCCGTCGGACCAGTTGTGCACGATGGTCGAAGCCGGCGCGCTCAGGAGGTCGATGCCCGTCATCACGACAACGCCGACCACCATGAGCGTGATGAGAGCGAGACCGATCTGCGCAAGGTTGTGCCGGACCGGATCGTCCAGCCGCGCGGAGTGTTGTTCGCGCCACTGGACCACCACGAACCACGACCACACGATGGGCAACGCGAGCACCGAGAAGCCGAGGCTCAGCAGGAACCACTGGAGCGCGTTCAGAGGCGGCTTGGTGAAGCGTGCGAGCACGATGGCAAGCAACGCCAGGACGCCGAGGTAGGGCCACAGCCACACCATCGGACCCGTGCCCTCGCCAGAGGTCCACACCACCACGCGATCGCTCGCGTCGGAGTAATTGAAGCTCACCCGTGCGTTGACGGCTCGGCCGCCCAAACCGATGACCGGAGCACGAACGACAGAGGTCGCCCCTGCATCGAGCTGGAACTCGATCTCGACCTGATGGAGCCCGGGCTGGAAGGTCAGGCGGAGTTCCGTGGCGTCCTTGGCCATCGGGACGTCGTTGCCGTCCATCTTCACCGAGCCGACGTGGGCTCCCATAGGGACCGTGATGGTGCGCTCGCCGACCGTCGCGGTACGCACCGTCATCGTCAGGAGAGCGTCGGTTCCGGTTTCTCTGAGGCCCAGTTCGAGGTTGGCCACATCGACAGCCAAGAGCTCTCCTTCGGCGGGGCTGGGCTCGAAGAACGACAGCCGCAAGGTCTCGCCGCGCCAAGGATGGAACACGCGTTCGCCTCCGCTGTCACTGGTCGCGGGGGTGCCCTCGTCGCTGCATTGCCAGGCCCCTGCACACGAGATGACCCAGGTCTCGGTCCACGTTGCGTCCTTCGGTGCAGCGAGCTCCAGGGCGGCACGAGGCTCGAGGACCGAGGTCCAGCTAATGCTCTCTCCGGGCTCGCGAAAGGTGACCGTGGCCTTGGGATCATCGACCTTGCCGGTCGCCTCGAGCATGCTCTCGCCCGGAAGCAACGGCACCCGCAGCTTGGTCGGCGAAGGGCCGTGGCTCAGACGCGTGACCGTCGTCTCCGCCGTCCAGCGCGGGCCGATCTTGATGCGACGCTCGAGCGCGAACCAAGGTTCCATGTCACGAGATTGGTCCCGCGATTGGCGCTCGGAGTCCGGGGCGGGTGGGCCCTCGGGCTGCTCTGGGTCCTCTTCGACATCGGCAGCCGCAGGCTCGTCCCCGACATCACGCTCGAAGTGCAGGCTCTGCGCCAGGTCGTCCTCGTCTACGCCGTCTGCAGTCCAACCCTCCGCTGAAACGACGACATGCTTGGGTGCACCCGCCAAGTCGAGATCGAGCGCGTCAGCCCCAACGGGCCCCTCGAGTTCGACCGTATGAAGGCCCGAGTCCAGGTGCAGCAGCAGCTGCCCTTCGAACACGGCGATGGCACGCGCGGGCTTGCCGTCCACCTTCACGGTCCGCGGCGTCCAGGTCTCTACGGGACCGGGCAGTGCCCACACTCCTGGACCCGCCATGTGGACCTCGGCGCGCAAGGTCAGCTCGGAGCCTGAGATGGCGACCTCGAGCTTGTTGACCAAGGCGCAGTCGACTCCGCAATCGGGCGACGGTGTAAGCGGTCGCTCGGCGTTGACGCGCTCTGCCAACTGTTCGAGCAGATCGGAGGGAGGAGCCGCGGTCGCCGGTCGTGCGACCAAGAACAAGAGCACCGCGGCTCCGACCGAGGCAGCCCGTGCAGCCGCCGACGATGCGAGAGAGGCCGACGTCGGACGAGCAAACCAACCCGCGCGCAGCAGCAGGAACGTCAAGAGCATCAGGGCCAGCGCACGGACGATCGACACGATGCGTGACACCGTGGGCGAGACCAGCCACAGGGTGATCGACTCGTCGCTCTTCACGGTGCGGTCGATGCTCATCGTCCAACTGGGGCCCGACCACTCGGGGACCCCCTCGCCGGTCTGTGGCACGGCGGGTGGCTCGATTTGGGGAAGCTCGACGTCCTTCGCGACGAAACGGTCCTCGACAGCTGCTGCCGCGGCGCCTTGCCCTCCCCCATCGCTCAGGACAAACGGGTACGTCACCGCGACCGCTTCGCCCCCCGTTGGCTTGGGGAACTTCCAGCGCTTGACGGCCTTGCTGATGCAGGCACCCACTGCGTTGTCGGACAGCGTGGATTCCTGCACGACCGCGGAGTTGACCTTCCCGCTGGCGGTGATCGAGAACGCGATGCTGACCCGTCCCCCGATTCCGGGTGTTCGATCCAACCCCTGGTTGTAGCAGTGGCGCACCTCGTTGACATGCGCGCGCACGATTCGGCGAACGATGTCCTTGTCGAGACCGCCACTGACTTCGGCCTTGCCTTGACGCACCCTGGGCACCCGCCTGCCTTTGCCGCCGAATCCGGCACCCGTACCCCGCCCGTAGCCACTCCCGGTTCCGCCGCCACCGCCCTTGCCGATCAAGCCCGTGTTGCCCAGACCGATGGTGCCTTCCCCCGTGCCACCGCCGCCACGGCCCGTACCGACCAGGCCGAGTCCGCCTACGCCATACGCTTCCCCGACTTCGTTTCCGGTGAGACCGCCCCAGACGTCCTCGTCAACGTTGGACACCACGCCGTCGTCCGCACGAGCGGCGTACCGGCCCTCGCTGGAGTCTTCTTCTTCTGACTCTGACTCGGGCTCGGGGTCGGGGGCCACCGCGAGCTGCTCCTGCATTGCACCCACCTCGCCAAAGTCCACGGCGCTCGTTGGCGCTTCGGCGGCGCCCTTCGACTCGTCCGCGGACCCACCCAGCGTCATGAACGCAAGGGCGAGCCCTACGACGCCTACGACGCCCACCGCCGCAACTCGCACGAAGCTCTTGCGCGCGCGTGCGCTGAGGATCGCAACCCCCACGGCACCGCCGACCACAGCGCCGAGCACCACGGCCAGCGTCGCCATCGACTCGAGTTCGCGTTCCAGGTGCACGTGTGCCAGGCCTGAGAGCCCGTCGCGCCACACCGCAGCCACCCCGGCCGGTACCCTCCAGATCACCCAGCCAGCGACGACGAACGCCAAGACAGCCCACACCCCGCGGAGTGTCAGCTCGACAGCCTTGCTCTGGGGTCGCCGCAACGGGACCAGCAACACCGCGAGTGCGGCGACCAGCGCGAGCAACATCATGTAGCCATCGCCGTTGCGGGTGTAGGCCAGACCCAGGCCGACCAACGCGGCCCCGCCCGCACCCACGCCAACGAATCGCCCCACGACAAGGACCACCCCGAGCAGTGCGATCAGGTCGAGTGTTCGCCACGCCCCAAACCACGTCGGCTCGGGCGAGCCTGGGCCCTCGGCGTGCAGCAAGTCCCAGCCTCTCGGCAACGTGAACGCCAACTCGACCGCGTCAAAGTCCTCGGACCATCCGCCCAGAGGTAGGCTGGGCGTTGCGCCCTCGATCCGCCAAATCGCACGCATGTTGAGCGCCGAGCCCCGAACCTCGACCCCCGAGTGTCCATCTCCACTGACGGTGACAACTCGAGGCTGACCGCCCGCCGCCACGCTCCCCAAGACCCCCTGGGCGGCACGCAGATCCATGCGGTTGGTCGTGTTCATCTCGCCGTTGATGTCGTCGACGACCGTCCACCCCGTACCCGCCAAGTCGACCCGCATCTGCCGGCTCAACACCAGCTTGTTGGTGCTCGTCTCGGAGACACCGCGCTGGATGACCTCAAACTCGAGAGCTCCCCCTGAGTCGACGCGATACGTCGCGCCGCCCTGCCACTCGCTGGGGGCGTGGGTGCGGGTGTGGTCGACCGCCTGCGCGCCCGAGAGGCTCACCTGCCCGATGCTGCGTCCGCCGTCGGCCGCCTTCCAGACCCAGATCTAACTGTCGGGCCAGGGCTCCGGGTGGCTCGGCGGACGCATGCTGGTGGGCGAGTGCGGCACCACCGATTCGAGCTCGACGGAGAAGGTGCCCGGACGCACCTGAAGCACGAGCGTGCCGCCCTCTCCCATCGCGACCGGGACCGGCGAGGAGACCTGCAGGAGCTTGGCGCCCTCGAGCGTCGGGTTCGGCAACACGAGCTCCCGTGGCTCGCCCGCAACATGGATATCGATCCGTGTCGTCACACGCAGCGGTACCCAGTCGGTCAGACGTCGCGACACCTCCATCGTCTCCGAATCGGGCACCGGCTCCGCCGGCTCGTCAGGCTCCGCCTCTGGTTCCTCAGGCTCGTCCTCCTCGCCCACGCCATCCAGCGACAGCGTCGCTTCGGTGCGCGACGGGAACGGTACGACCGCTCCGCCCACGGTGAGGTTGACGAGTCCAATGGGCTCCGGAACGCGCAAACTATCGGGCGCCTCGCGCCACGGGATGAAGCCCGTCACCGTGTGGCGCCCCTCCTCGAGTTTGATCAGCGGCCCTTCCCCCTCGCGAAGCACCGCGCTGGTCTTCCCGTCCACCTGGACGTCTTGCGGCCAACTCTGCGCATCGCCGGGAAGCTCCACCTCCACGGGCCCAAACACCGACACATCCAGGGAGAAGCTCGCGCCCTCGGCTCCAACCTCGAGCTCGAGGTAGCTCGGCCACACACAAATCGTGACGTCCCCCTCGACCTTCCGACAATCCCGTGGCTTGGGCTCGACTTCCTGTACCCACTTCACCCAGTCCGCGAGCTCGGCGGGCACCTCCACGTTCGGAGGCGCCGCCTCACTCATGCTCGGTGACAACAGCCCCACGACGAAGGTGGCGATCACGAGCCAAGCAAGTCGGTACGTCCCCATGCTGTCGATAGTACGAGATCGATCGCCGGGTCGTTCTACTTCGTCCCAGCGGCGCAAGCCTGCGGCCGCGCCCCGAGGTTGTTGGCCTCGTTGGGGCGCGAACACGCGTTCGATCATCGTTTGGCGGACCGATGTCCCCGCCAAGCTCAGCTCGAAGAGGGCAGCAGGTCGCGAAGCGCCGTGTCTTCGAGCATCGTCGACAACCGTTGGGCCAGCTCTTGGGGATCGGTAGAGTGCTTACGATACAACGCCGGGTAGTCGTTGGTCAGCTTGTCGTAGACAACACTGGCGTCGGGCTGGCCCACTCGCTTCGGAGACACACCGCAGCTCCGACTGTGACCGTAGTCCAGAACTTTTTCTTGTCTGAGCGACTCGGCGTCCGGCTCGAGCTTCTCACGCGAGGACTCGGGACTCCCGTGCACCTCCGATTCATCATCCACGCAACGAGCGGCCACGCACCGAGCTCGACGAGGCGAAGGTTGATCCACAAGCGGTCGACGAGGCACCGAAGCCGCCGGCGCCCGCGATGTGACGCGTCCTGCCACGCACCCGCCCGACAAGCGTTGCGCAATGCAACACCGCGAAAGAACTAACTTTTCAGGTGATCGAACTCCCCCCCATGACCACTACCGGGATGTGAACGCTTCGCTTCGCTCACCCCTCGTTCTCGGTCTCTCGCTCCTCGTCGTGGGTTGCTCGCTCCCGCTCTTCGAACGGTCGGTCGAAGGTCCCTCGTTCGAACTCACCGCCGACGAGCCGGTCGCAGCCTTCGAAGTGACGCTTTGCCTCGAGGGTCCCTCGGCCAACATCATGTCCCTCCATGCAAGCCTCGACGCGGAGGCCCGCACAACCGCCGACGCCGCGACACTCCAGCTCCAATCCCTCGCCGACCGACCGGGACAAAACGAGCCCGACCGGCTCGAAGTCACCCCGCAAGGAGCAGAGCTCGAGTGGTTCCACCTCGCCGCGGATGGGGACTGGGAAGGCAGCGGCCGCCGATGTGCGACCCCCGAGGTCGTCGAGTTCTCCGCCGAAGGACTGCAGCCGGGCGAAACGCTGGAGGTCGAGACCTGGAACGTGACCATGAGCGGCAAGTGGGACAACGGGATGTTCGGTGGTGGCCCCGACGAAGACGACCTCATCGTGGAGATCGAGCGGCTCTGAGAAGCCTCAAGGCAGGCTGATCTCGGTAGGAACCAGCCGATTGGTCTTCGTCCCGTCCCCGACCTTGCCGAGGCCGTTGTCCCCCCAGCAATACAGGCTGTCCCCCTGGATGGCACACGTCGTCCGGTCCCCCAGCTCGACGACGTCGGCACGCTCGAGACCAACGGGGTTCACGAGCTTGTCGCTGCTCTCCTCGTCCCCGGTGCCGAGGGTGCCGGACGAATTTGCGCCCCAGCAGCGCAGGTTGTGGCCGTCGCCCAAGAGGGCACAGGCAGCGCTCCACCCGATCGCGACCCTGCGTGCATCGAGCAGGCCGGGCACGGGCGCGGGGCTGAACTCAAACCCACCGACGCCGCCTCCCCAGCACAGTCCCTCGCCGGCGACCGAGGCACACGACGCGGTCCCACCTGCCGCGACGAGGTCGGTCTCGGTGGTCTTGCCCAAGCCCGAGACCGCGGTCGGACTGGCCTGGTCCCCTTCGTTTCCGGTGCCGAGCCTCCCGGCTTGTCCATAGCCCCAGCAGAAAACACCTCCTGCCTCGAGGTCGACACACAGGTGCGCGCTGCCCACCGCCACCGACGTGACTGTGGAAAGCCCGGGGACGACAGTGGGAGTCTGCACGAACGTGGGACTGGTGACCTGGCCGTTCCCGTTCTCGCCCCAGCAGTAGAGTTCTCCCGAGGAGTTCAAGGCGCAGGCATTGACTCGGGCCGCGCCGATCGTCTCGATTCCCTCGAGCTCCATCAGCTGGGGCTCGACGACGCTCGGCGACGGCACCCCGTTGCCGCACATGTCGCCGCGACCCCAGCAGTAGACCTGCCCCTCTCCTGTCAGGGCCAGCGTGAACCCATCCCCAACGGCGACATGGACCACGTCGCTGACGGCCTCCACCCAGCTCGGACTCAACCGCTCGATCTCGGTGTCCGGGAGGGCGAGCTGTGACAGGGCGTTGTAGCCCCAGCAGTAGACAAGCCCGTCACCATCAACCGCGCATGTGTGCGTGACCGAAACGCTGACGTCGAAGAGCGGAGGGCCTTCGACGCCGGTGTCGGTGTCGTCGGTCGTGCTCGTTCCGGTGCCGCCCGCACTCGAAGTCGTCGTGCCTGGAGCGCCGGTCGAGCCGGTGGTGTCCGGAGCGCCCGTGCTCTCAGAGGTTGTGCCGGCGTCGCCCGTGGTTGAGGCCATGCTCGGCGCACCCGTGGAGGAGGTCGCCGTGCCTGTAGCCTCCGCGCTGCCTGTTCCCGAGGCGGAGTCGTCTCCAGAGCAACCGATGGCGCTCGAGGGGAGCAACAGAAGCAGCGAGAGCGCACCGTCGAGACGAGAGAGCGGAGCGATGGTCGGAAGCATGCTGGCCGATCCCTAGCATGGTTCCCCGGTCCCCCGTCCGCCCGGCGGTGCTCGATCGACTTGTGACCAGGAACCGCAGGGCCGACGCCCACGACGAACAGGTAGAGTGCGCGGTGCACCCCCGACTACAGACAATAATCCGATAGCTGGTAGTCGCCGATGAGCATGGCGCACTGCGGCTGGTTGCCGAAGTCGGCGTAGTACTCGCACGTTTCTTGCCAGCCGGGGCCAGGCGGAAGCTCCGGGCAGCAGTCTCCGAGCTCAGCGCAGAAGGTCTCTCCGGTGCAGTAGCCCTCTTGGTGATAGTTGGTCAGGATCGAGTCACAGAGCTCGGGGCTATCCATCTGGACCACGGCGATGCAGCCGCCAAAGAGGGCGCTCCCGATCTCGTCGCAACACGCCTCTAGTTCCGCGCATTGGGTGCTCGGGCCTTCGTCGCCCCCCGTCTCGGCGGAAGAGGTTGCGTCTTGCCCCGACGTTGCCGGCCCAGATGAGGTTCCGTCGGAGTCGCCCGTGGGAAGGGGGCCGGTTGTTGCGCCGCTCTCAGTGCTCTCGGCCATCGCGGCAGTCGTGGGCTCCCCCGTCGGCGTACCACCGGTGCTCGTCGCCGCGGGAGAGTCGACGCCCGAAGTGGAGGGACCCTCAGTTTCCATGCCGGCCTGGCCGCTCGATCCATCCGTCTGCGAGGAGGTGTCCTCGTCCGAGACTGCACAAGCAAAGAGGCCAGTCAGCGCAATCCAAGACCAACGAAGTCGCATGCGAGCGAGATGAGCAAGGCCCGTGCCAACACGCGACGACAACAACTCCGGACGCAAGCGACCTCGCACGGGATCGATCTGGCACCCGCCCCTTCCCAAATCGGCTCTAGCCACACACGACGAGCAGTAGCTGGGCGAACGCGTCGGACTCCTTCCCGCGTACCGAGAGCGCCCCGTCCGGTGTCTCGCCGAAGACCGTGACGCCGATCTGCAGCGGGGCCATCGCGGCCAGACGGTCGTACAGGTCGGGTAGCTCCATGGCTGCGATCGGAAGCTCGAGCACGCCATCGGCTCCGTCCCTGGCGGGCATCGGAAACGTCGGCCAGTCGCTGTGCAGTTCGTCAAAGTCCGCGACCTCAACCCCACTGCCATTGTTCCACTGCGCGCCTTCGCGGGCCGCTCGGTTCAACGTTGGCTGGCCCGGCGTAGGGCCCACGAGCCACAGAGCGTACAACGGCCACGGAGACCAGTCTGAGCAGGGAGACCAGATTGGAGTCACCAGACGGGTCCGCTCCACGTGCACGACTTCCGGACTGGTCTGCTCTCGACGTTTGCGTGAGAACAGCATGCTACCGTGCTGCTGCGGACGGATGACCGCTTGGTCTTAGACATGAAATCACGCAAGTCTCAGATTCTTTTGTCGCTCACACTCCTCGCAGGATGCGGTGAGCCACCGGCACGAAACGCGCCCCCCCTGCCCACCAGCGGTACGACGGGCGATGTGACGCCCGACGATGAATCGACATCGACGACGACGGGCACCACGACCTCCGAAGGAACGACCAGCGCCTCGGATTCGTCTTCGAGCACCAGTGGGCCGCCCGTCACCACCATGGTCGACGACGAGAGCTCGTCCTCGACCGGCGATCCCACCACCGATCCCACCGACGGGAGCTCGAGCACCTCGAGCACGACATCCGAGACCGCGATGGATGGGCCCGATGTCGGAGTCCTCTCGGGTGACGCCCAAAGTGCCCGGATCGACGAGCAGCTTGCAGTACCGCTCGTGTTCGAGGTCACCGAAATGGGCACCGCTGTGGCGGGTGTCGAAGTTACCTTGACCGCCTCGTCCGGCGCTGCGATCTCGCCCGCCACGGCGATGACCGACGTCGATGGTCAGGTCATTGCCCTCGCCCGTGTTGGCCGTGCCCTGGGCGAGTACACCTTCGAGGCTGCGGTCGAAGGCAGCCCAATCGCCGCCGCCACCGCCACCGCCACCGAACCCGCGGCCGGCACGATGCTCTCTCTCATCAACGTGGACAAGGTCCTCGAGGACAACGTCGGCGTGCCCGGACCGGGCACCACGGCGACCATCGGCGAGGTCAGCGGGGTCGCCATCGCGAGCGATGACACGGTGTACATCTCCGCCGACACCTCCAACACCGGCTACATCTACGCCCTCGATGCCACCGGAAACATGACCGTGCTCGCCGGTGGCGGCGATACGGAGTCCGACGACTGCATCCCGCCGCTCACCGCAGACCTGCGCCGCGTCGAAGACGTCCTGTACGACGAAGCGAACGACCTGATCTACCTGCTCGCCGACTTTGACGGGTGGCGGCTCCTCGAGCTCGACGTCGCGGGCGACACCCTGTGCACCGTCGCTGGTGGCAACGCGATGGCCCCCGGCCCAACGTTTGGAGACGACGGCGCGGCCACGGATGCCACCCTGGTCGGGCCCTCCGACCTCGACCTGGGCCCCGACGGCGCGCTCTACATCACCGACCGAAACATCGACCGAATCCGCCGGGTTGCGGGCGGGGTCATCACCTCCTACCTGGAGGTGGGCGACTGCACCGACCGAATCGCCCTGGACGATTGTGGCAGTGACGGCTGCGAGATGGCGTGGGACGAGCAAGGCAACCTGTTCGTCAACGCCCGCATCTGCGGCACCGAAGCTGGAGGCGTCACCAACGGAATCGTTCGATACAACCCGATGGCAGACGAGCTGGTCCACATCGCCGGGCAAAACGGAGGCAGCACCGCCGAATCGGCGCTCTCGTTCGACGCACGCTTCGACGGGGTTGGCGGGATTGCGTTCGACGAAGCTGGAAACCTCTACGTCATCGAGAACCAGACCGACCGGGTCCGTCGTATCGACGCGACCACCTATCGGACGACCACCGTGATCAACATCGCCGAGATCGACGGGGCACTTGGCGACTACGGCCCGGCTCTGAATGCGCAGCTCGATGACCCGGCACGCATGGCGTTCTCCGCCGCGGGCGACCTCATCATCGCCGACCGCGGCAACGCAGCCGCACGGATGGTCTGGGGCCTCGGAGAGGTCATGGCCACCGAGGCAACGCTCGCCCTTGCGAGTGCCGACGACAACCCCGGAGCGGCACTCCTCGAGCCGACGCTGTTTGTCGCGGAAGTGGTTGACGGCAGCAGCGATCCATTCGAGGGCCTCCGCGTTAGCTTCGAGGGGGTCGACCCTGGTGCTTGTGCCGACCCGGCAACCGACCTCGCCGACGATGCAGGACTGGCGGCCACGTTCGCTCGCCCCGGACTGCTCGCGGGCGACTACCTCGTCCACGCACTGTACGAGGACCTGCACGGAGTCTCGATCACCGGTAGCCCGGTCGACATGACGATCAGCGCGATGGACCCCTCCGTTGGTGATGCGCTGACTCTGGTCAACGACACACACGTCGATGGCAACGCGCGCGTCCCGGGTGCGGGCACGTGCGCACGCGTCGGAAGCGTCACTGGGGTCAGCACTGGAAGCGATGGCAGCGTGTTCCTCGTCGACCGAAACGCGGGGGACGGACGCCTCCGCTTGCTCAGCCCGGAAGGCGAACTCGTCGACATCGCGGGCGGAGGTTCCGACCAGACGGACGGCATTCCTGCCCTCAACGCCGACATCAGTGTCGTCGGCGACGTGCAGTTCGACGAGGCAAACAACCGTGTGTTCTTCACCGGTACCTTCGACGGTGCCTCTCGCGTCCTGCGGGTGAACCTCGCAACCACACCGCCGTTGCTGTTCGTCTACGGCGGCCAGCCCAGCGCCCTGCCTGGCGACGGAGACGGTGGGCTGGCGACATCGGCACACTTCCTCGCGGCCGGCGACCTTGCCGTCGACCCCACCAACCCCACCTCGCTCTACGTCGTGGACGCCGGTCATGACCGCATTCGGCGAATCGATGGGCTCACCATCGACAGCGTGTACGGAATCGACAATGGGGACTGCGCCGCCGACGTGGTCGCGATCAATGACTGCGCCGACTGCAACATCACCTTCGCGCCGGATGGCAGCGCGATGTACGTGTTCGGTCGGATCTGCGGCTCTGGCCCCGACGGGACCACCCCCGGAATCGTCCGGTTGAACCTCAGCGCCGCCGACGAGGTCAGCAGCGTCACCCACATCGCAGGCAGCACCGACGGGTCGTTCGACTGGGACGGCTTGACCGGGCTCAACGCCCGCTTCTCCGCTCCCGGCGGGCTCGTGGTCGGCGCGGACGACAACCTGTACTTCGCCGAGACCAACAGCCACCGCGTAGGTCGTCTCGATCTCTCCACCAACGTGCTCAGCGTCGTCATGGGCAATGGCAGCGCCGGCAGCAACGGCAACTATGGAGCGGCCACCAACGCCCGTCTGAACGAGCCGTTGCGGCTCGAGGTCCGCAACGGCAGCGACCTGGTCATTGCCGACGAAGGCAACCACGCGGTCCGGATGATCTGGAACCTCTTCGACGGGTCCTGAGACCGAGGCCGGCCTGGCTCGAAACTGCGCCGTCGAACCGGATGCTCAACTGCGTAGCGGAGTTCCCCTTCGCGCCAGGTACACTCTCGCGGCGATGCCGACCGACATCACGCTGACGGAGCCCGAGGCCGTCCCTGAGCCGGCGTCCATCGGGTTCGACCGATCCGGGTCGGTCGAGCATCTCAACGTCCGACCCGGCACGCGGAACTCTTGATACGGGGGCGACGGGCTACTCCACCGACCAATCGACTTGATGCTGCGAGAGCACCCACCGGCCGCCGCCCGAGTCGACAAACTCCACGGCGTGCACGTCGTTCTCGACTGCAACGCCGCAGTTGCCCTGTGGGTCGTACTCACCCCACGAGACCGTGTCACTCGAGCAACGGGTGAGCATGTCCTCGCACAGCAAGTCGTCCACGACCTCGTGGCGGGTCTCATCCACCGGCTCGCACGGCTCGACGATCAACGCATAGTCGTCTTCGGGGTCGGTTGGGAAGTCGTCCGAGCATGTTTCGACATGCCGATAGCCTTGCTCTGAGATCATGCCGCTCGTGTCACCGGACCCCGTCGCACAGAGTTCGTAGAGCTGGTCGCACGCGTCTGCGAAGCCGGCCGTCTTTGGGGGCGAAACGCTCCCGCCCAACCGCACCTGCGCCGCCCGAATCTCGGCCACGAACTCGCACGCGTCCCCAGCGTCGTAGAGTTCCGCCGCCATCGACGCCAAGTGTCCACGATGGCCACCGGCCTCGAGCCATTGGAGTGCGTCGTCCTGGTAGCTGCCCGACTCGTTCATACCGAGCGCCACGGCGATCTCGGGAACACGGTGGGAGCCCAGCGACGCCACGAACGAATCCCCCAGCGGATGGTACTCGGGGAGCTGCTCGATCTTCTCCAGCAACGGCGCCTCGTATCGACGAACCGTTGCCGCAGATGCATCTTCGATGAGTGCACCGAGCAGCGCGTCGTGCTCGCGTCCGACCGGCACGAACTCGCCGAGTGGAACCTCGTCGTAGTCGTTGCAACCGGTCGGGATCATGACGGGCTCGTCGTCCGAGACGTCCCCTGAAAGCAGCACCTCGAGGGCAAGCAAGCGCGACTCTCCGGACAACGCACCGTCCAGCTCCCCCGCGCTCACCCCGGAGAACCACGCCAACGCGGTGTGTGCTTCGTCTGCGTCCCCCCACGGCAGCCCCCAAGCGCTCGCAGGTGCATGCTCCATCGCGTTGCCAGGAATGAGCGCAAACGTTCGGCCGTCTTGCACAATGGTGACGGCCTGGCCGTTCGCGCGGGAGACGGTGTCGACCTCGAGTGGACCCGTCAATACCGCCTGCGCGTCGGCGGCCACCTCGAAGCGCTCCGCGACCTCGCTGATCACGAACTCCAGGTCCCACTCCGCCTCTACCACGGACGCGGCGCGAATGACCGTGCCGGTCTCGGGGAAGTAGAACTCTCCGTGCCGAGTTGCGAGCGCAGGTCCGGTGTCGACCGAGTCGCGTCCATCGGCTCCAAGTGCAGTCGTCTCGTCGCCGATCGAATCCGCCGACACATGGAGCGCCTGGACGTCGGCGTCCCCAAGCCGTCGAACGAGCACCCAGACGCCGCGCTCCGTGGCGCCGAAACCAACCGCGGATTCGGTGGCGTTTCCAAACCGTTGCTCCCACCGCAGTGCCCCGTCCACCGCGTACGACCGCACCCACAACGAAGCCGGCGAAGACGACCGCCCCAGCACGAACACGCCACCGTCCGGGTCCCATGCGGCGAGCTCCGCCGTCGTCCCCTCTTCCGTTGTGTCCTCCACCGACCACACGAGGCGCCCCGAGCCATCGAAGCGAGCCACCCACGCCCCAATGACACCGCCCCACGAGTCACTCGCCATTCGGCGACCCGCGACCACGAACCCCTCGTCGCCCAGCGCCAGCACGTGACGCGCTTGTTCCCGGCCTGAGGGGGTGGGCGCCGAAGCGGCCGTGTCCGGAACTGCAACCGAGTGCGAAGCGACACTGACCGGCGGCACCGCAGGCCGGCATGCGCAGATCATCGCGGCGAGCAAGAGACGGGGTCGGAGGGTCATGCTGGTACCAAACGGGCTCACGGGTCAGGAGCTTCCCCCCGAACTTCGAGATCGTGAGCCTTCGGTTCGAAGCCCGGAACCGTCTCGCCTGGGGCTCACGCCAGCTTATTCGCGAACTGACGCTTCAGCTTGTTGTAGTTCAGCGCCGAGCTGACACCGTTGAAGCACAGCACAATGAGGATGCCGTGGAGGATCAGGCCCCACATGGAAAGGACGGCGAGCGGGTTCGTGAGCAGCGTTGCGACGAGACCCAGCGCGTAGATTGCGACTCCGACGGCTACCGGGAGCATCGGTGACCGCCGCGCCCAGATGCCCAGGGCGCCGAATGCGATCCCAGTGACGATCTGCGGGATGATGGCCGACACATCGGGGACACCTCCGGCAATCCACAGCAACGCTGCCCCACCGAGGTTGAGGGCCGCAATTGCGAGCAACACGGTCCGGGCGTCCCGCGCCATCTTGTCCAAGCCGTCCTCGATCGAGGACGCAACCGTTCCACCGAGCATTCCAGGACTCTAGCAGGAGCATCCCAACGCCTGCACGGCTCCCGGGCCCCAAGGTGCAGGTGTCAGTGACCCCCGCTGGCGTTGAGTCGTTCACCGCGACTCACCCACTGGTGCTCGAGTCGGCGTTGGAGTCTTCGGACGTCTCGGCCCCGGTGGATTCGGGCGCCTGCGGGTCCTCCGGTCCGCTGGTCGAACCACCGTCGGTCGTCACGCTGCTCGTGTCGACGCAAACGGCCGAGAGGCACTGGAGCCCAGGGTCGCAGGCGCCACCTTGGGTGCATTGGCAGCTCTCGGTTCCGGCCTGTGCGGGCAAGCACGGGTCCTCGCTGACGCAGTAGTTCTCCTTGCAGGCGAGTCCCGGATCGCAAGATCCGCCCTCGGTGCACACGCATCCGGGCGCGCCGACCGGGCAGCTCGAAGGCAACACACACGTATCGATGCTGTCGACGCACGTCAGGCCCTCGTCGCAGACGCCGGTCTGGGTGCAGGCACATCCCGGTGCCCCGACGGCGCAGGAGGGGCCGACCGGCTGGGCGCCCCCGAAGTCGGAGTCGTTGCCGGAGAGGTTCGATGCCTCGTCATCGTCGTCGTCCCACCCCCCCTCGATGACGCAGCCGCCCGACACGGCGAGGGGAATCAGGAGGGCGAGAAGTCGGCCGGCTGCAAGACGGCGCAGGTTCATTCGTGGCGCGCAGACTCCAACACCGCGGTGGCGAGGAAGTGTTACCCACCCGAAACGCTCACAGCCCTTCGCCCGCCAGCGCTCCCACCAGCGGCCGGAGCGCCTCCTCCATGTGGTCCATGAAGGCGCGGACGCGGACGTTGGTGCGCAGCTCCGGTAGCGTCAGCAACCACAGGTCTCGCACCAGCTCGCGGTCGACCGGGCCAATGCGCTGCAGGCTCGGGTCGTTCTCCGCGGTGAAGCACGGAAGGAAGTGCGCACCGACGCCAGCCTGCACGCAGCGACGAAGCGTTCGGAAGTTCTCGTCGAGTCGGATGGTGATACGAGCTCCTGGGGCGTTGTGGCCCAGCCAAGCCTCGAACCACTCGGCCAGCCGCGGGTCGTCCCAAGAGATCCACGGGAAGTCTTCAAGCGATGCGTCGGGCCCGAGGCGGTCGCATAGCGCTGTGCTTGCATACGGGGCGAACGCGACACCGCCGAGCCGACGACCGACAAGATCGTCACCGGGGTTCGACGACATGCGAAGCGCGACGTCAGCTTCGCGGCGCAAGAGCGAGACCTGGTCGTTCGGGGTGGTCACGGTCAGCTCGACGCTCGGATAGCGCTCGGCGAATGCAGCGAACGGTCCGATCAAGCCGTCGAGCAGGATATCGAGCGTGGACACGCGGAGCCGGCCCCGGAGGCGAGCGTCGCGGCCAAGCACTTGGCGCTCCACCACCTGGACCTCGTTCTCCACCCGCTCGGCGGCATCGCTGACCTCGAGGCCCGCTGGGGTGGGGACGAAGCCGTCGGGCGTACGCTCGAAGAGCTGGACGCCAAGTCGGTCTTCGATGGTCCGCAAACGGCGGCCGACGGTGGTGTGAGTGACCCCCAGGACCTTGGCCGCCCGGTTGAGCGTCCGCTCGCGCCCGATGGTCATCACGTAGCGGAGATCGTCCCAGTTCACCCGTGCACCATTGCACAGGCATCGCACGAAAATCGGTGCGGCGACAGCATCCGCGCACGGCTAACTTGAAGACATGAGGGCTTATGTGCAAACGAGCTATGGCGGTCCCGAGGCGCTCGAGCTGCGAGAACTGGAGCCTCCCACGCCCGCAGCCGACGAAGTTCGGGTGCGGGTGGTCGCCACGTCGGTCAACAAGGGCGACTGGTATGCGCTGGCCGGGACGCCGTTCGTCGCCCGTTTCGAGGGCGGGTTCCTGCGTCCCAAGTCCGACTTCGTGCCGGGGCATGACGTCGCGGGCATCGTCGAACACGTCGGCGCCGAGGTGAAGGGGCTGTCCGTGGGCGACGCCGTCTATGGCGAGGTGTTGGGTGCCTTCGGTGAGCGTGTCTGCGCGCGGGAGCGAGACCTCGCGCCGGTCCCGAGCAACCTCGACTTCGAGGGCGCGGCCACCTTGCCGGTCGCGGGCCTGACCGCCCTGCAGGGCCTCGCCGACAGCGGCGGCTTGCGCCCCGGACAGCGCGTGCTCATCAACGGTGCCTCGGGAGGAGTGGGCACGTTGGCGGTGCAGATCGCCAAAGCGCTCGGCGGGGAGGTCACCGGGGTCTGCAGCACCGCGAACGTCGAGCGGGCCCGAGCCCTGGGTGCGGATCACGTGGTCGACTACACCCGCGAAGACTTCACGGACACCGAGCAGCGCTACGACGTCATCTTCGACCTCGCCGGAAGCAAGCCGTTTCGCCGCGTCCGGGGGCTGCTCACACCAACCGGCACACTGGTCTCCTCGTCGAGCAACATCGGCTACCTGATCCGAACCGCGGTGGCGTCCCTGTTCAGCCGGCGGGTCAAAGTGCTGGTGGCGAAGCCGGGCGGGACCCAGCTTCGGCGCCTCACCAAGCTCGTCGAGTCGGGCGAGCTGCGCCCGGTGATCGAGACGCGCTACGCGTTCGAGGACTTGCCCGAGGCTCTGGGGCGGCAAGGCCGGGGGCACGCGCGCGGCAAGTCCGTGGTGGCTGTCACGGCGGCTTGAAGAGTCGTCCGCGTTGCGTCTGCCTCGTTGGGCCCGAAGCGCATGAGCTTCGCCCACGTTGGGCAAACCCTACCCATGTTGAAACACATCGGTGCTCAAAGAGTCCAACCAGGGCTGGGCGTTGCGTTTCATTCGCAACGCTCGACGAGAAACCAGTACCCCCCGGACGAGCACCGGACTCGCCTGCTGTGCCTGAAACAAACAGCTCCTCGATGTCGCCCCGCATCGGCTCTCGTGGATGAGCCTGCTCGCCCGCACCTGCGCCCATGCCGCTGCCAGCTTTTCCCAGCTAGTTTCGCGTAACACTGCTGCCAGCTTTGCCCAGCTAGTTTCGTTTGAGCGCGCGACCGCGGCCTCGAGCGGCTTCTTGAAGGCTCGCGTCCGGGTCTTGGTCAGGCCGGCGCCATGTCACTCGCAGGTGCCCCGAGTACAATGAGCCTTCGTGGGCCTTCGTTCCTCAGTATGGCTGCTCGCGCTCGGTGCGCTGGCGTGCGGACCCCAGGTGGGGGTGGTCTCGGATGACGGAGGCACGGGCAGTGCTGGGACGCCGACCGATGGCTCGAGCTCGACGTTCGGCGGCGATTCGACCGGTGGCGACTCGGATGCATCCTCGGCAACGGCAGACGCGCCTCTTCAGCCCGTCGTCGAGTTCGTCGTGTCGGTCGACGGTGTCGACGGACAGCTGCGGCAGGAGCTCGTACGGTTCGTCGATGGCATCGTGGAGGCTCCGCTCCCCCTGCATGAGGAGGACTCGGCGAGCTGGGAGTCCCCGCTGCAGGTCTCCGGGCGGCGGGTGGTGTTGCGGAGGGACACCCCGGTCGACGCCTTCCGAGTCGCCTCACTCGATGCGCCCGGATCGACAGTGCCCCTCGACGTTGCGCCGGTGCCTCAAAGCGAGCCAGAAGCCGACGCAACGTCGCGCACGCAGGGCCTGAGGGTTGGGGACGACCAGTTCCTCTTTGGTGCGCAGGGGGTCCTGTATCGCGTCGACCTGGCCGCGGGGGCGCTCGGGACACCACAGCCGGTCGCGGACGGTCTCGAGGCTGGTGACATCAGGTGGGTGACGCCCGGCCCGGATGGTGAGTACGTGCTCGTGCGTCAGCCATCCGAGCTCGTCTACGCGCCTTTGTCTCCGCCCAATCCGAAGATGGCCGTCAGTATCCCGCACCCGGATGGGGTCACCTTTCGCGAGCCTCTGCCGACCAGCGATGGCCGTGGTGCTTTCGTCCGGCACGATCCCGGCGGGCTTCACTACTTCGCGCTCGAAGATGGCCCAGGTCCGTGGGTACCCGTCGATCCAGAGGCGAACTTGTATCCGGCCCCGGTCACTCGACCGCACCCGTCGGCACCGGGCGTTGTGTACGAGACTGGTGTCGACATCGTCTACGTCGGCGTCGGCCCAAACGGGCCCCTTCCTCCGCAGCCGCTGGAGAGTCGCGACCTCGGGACCGAATCGACGTGGAGCCCAGACGGACGTTGGCTCGCCGTGGTGGTCGAAAGACTCTCCAACGACCCTGTTGATCTCCTCGAGCTTCTCCTGTTCCGCTTCGACGACGGACACGACCCCACGCTCGAAGCGATCTTCGAGGGCGCGGGGCACCCCCGCAATCTCATCCCCACGTTCACTCCCGATTCTCGGTTCGTCTACATCAACCACGACCAGTTGCTGATCGAACGCTTGTTCTTGGAGGGCGACGCAGTCGAAGAGCCGCAGCTCGTCCTCGACGCGGCGTCGCTCGGAGGCGAATCTCAGTATGTTACCGAGTTCAGCCCCGACGGCTCGACCCTGCTCGTCACGTTCAATCTCATCGACGGTCCACTGCGACCCGGTATCGTGCACGTGACCGATACCAATGTCGGTGCCCTCGAGTTGCTCGGCCCGCCGCCCCCCGACGGCCTGCATGGCACCCATCCGAGCTTCTCTCCACACAGAAACCACGTTCGATACTTCGAGGACGGATTCGACGAAGAACCCCGCAGACTGATGCTCGTCGCGGCGGACGATCCGACGCAGGCGTTCCTGCTGCACCCCGGTGTTCGTGACGCCCGGTTCGTGCAGTGATCGGCTATCGAGCCGCACCGCAGACTCGGGCCCGGGGATGGTCATCGTGGTGCAGCGGCTCCGCAGTGACCTGGGTTTGTTCGTCCACCTGCACACGTTGGTGACCGACGGTTGCTTCGAGGCTTCCGATGACGACGCGCAGGGAAGGAGAGCCGCTAGGCGCAATGGGTGGAGCGGAGAAACCAGCGTTGGGAGTCGTGTGTGGCACTGCGAGACCGGGGGGGGTGCGGAGCTGCGCAGCCGCATCCGAACGGTGCCGGCCGGAAACACAACGTCGCGCTGGCCCGCGCTCCAGCCCGCAAGCTCAGGGCGGTCGTCCCGCAGGATCTACGCCTCAGTCGTTTCATCGCGCTCCTCGTCCTCTACAGGAGGCGCCGATCCACACTCGCGTGTTCCTGCGCCCGCGTGTTGGCGCTCGACACGGTCGGTCTTGCGCCTTGCATCCTGGGGACGCAGGCGAGCACAATCTCGGGGGACCGGGTGCGGGCGCAGGAGTCTGCTCGTCGCTTCGTCTCCCCGGAAGGAACCCGAGTTGGCGTACGCGCTCCGACACAGTTACAGCATGGCAGCTCCACTCGTGGCGGTTCTCGGCGCCTTGCTGGGCGCCTGCGGTTCGGAACGAGGGGGAGGCTCACTCGCAGGTTCCGTTGCCAACTGCAACGATGCTCTCGAGAGTCTGGTGCGGCCGGTGACGCCTTCCTTCGTCGAGTCGATCCGGCCACTGGATGTTGGGGCACAGATGCCGATCCTGACGGGTTCTCGCGCACATGATGAGCCCGAGAACCTCATGATGCGGGCGCTCGCCACCGCGTGCATGCTCGATGGAGGCGTGTTCGCAACCGGTGCGTTCGCGGATTGGGCCGGAAAGGCCGCTGGCGGGGCGGGGGGATCGTTCGCCCTGCGCGAAGACATCGAGGTCGAGTACGACGCCGAGGCCGGAGGGCTACGCGTCAGTGCTGTTGGTGAGCCGCCCTCCGACGCTCAGCTCGAACCGGTGGGCTGGGATCTTGCCGAGGCGAAGGCGCAGGAGGTGCTGTCGACGATCGAGTGGCACGGGATCACCGGCTCGATGCCGTATTCGCTCTTGCTCGTCACGCGAGGCGGTCCAGAGGGGTTCTGTGCGGAGGAGACACCCGAGTGTCGGGCCGAAGTCGACGCGCATCGCTTCGTCTTTGCGCCGATCCACGCGGGTGTGCCGATCCCGGCAGCACCGGTGGAGGTCGTCATCGGCAACGATGGAGAGCGACGCTCCATCCTGGTCAGTCCCTGGGACTTCGAGAGCGACGGCGGGACGACCGTCGCAGAAGTCTCCGAACAGGGGGGGCGAAACCGCCTCGTCGAACTCGTGGAAGCGCAGCACCAAGGAGAGGCGATCCTCTGGGAAGAAGAAGGACGCATCGAGTACTCGCTTCCGGTCGGCGACGCGTCCGTAGACATGGAGCCGGTCGTGTATGGCCGGTACACCATCGGCGATGGGCTACCGATCGAAGTCTCGATTCCGCTGAGCGACGCGAATGCCCCCTTGAGGTAGGTCGTACGACTCCACTGGCCAGCTCCCGGTTGCTCTCTTCGTCCCGCACCGCGCCCCATCGTCTCTCGTGGATGACCCTCCTCGCTCGCGTCTTCCGCATCGACATCTCCGTCTGCGCCCCCTGTGCCGAGACCATGCGCGTCACTCGGGCCGTCACCACCCCCTGGGCAGATTGAGGCTCGGACCGTGGCGCCAGGCCGGCCCCCACGGTCCGAGCCTCCCGGACAGCTCCGCTTGTACGACAAGAGCTTGCTCGCGCGGGTGTGCCAGCGTTTCGCCAAAGCGGGTACCGCCGACGGACAGGTCCGCGTCCACTTCAAGAAACCCAGCCGAAGTGGAGCCACCTACGCCCAGATGAGCCCCGAGCGTTTCTTGGCTCGGCTGTGTGCCTTGGTCCCTCCGCCGGGTGCTCACACCGTTCGCTTGGAGTGTTCTACGCGACGAGCTGGACCGACGGTTGATTGGCGGGCTTCTCCGCCTCGTCCGTCCTTCGCCCAGATCTCGGCAAAATCCAACCATTGCGGCGTCCGGGCGAGGTCTTCAACCGCGCCTAGCTGCAGAACCCAGGCCGGGAGAGCCTCGTCGCGCTCGACGATCGGCGAGTAGGAGATCGCGAAATGTCGGTCTGCCCCGGTCTTCGGGTCCCGATGACCTCGGCGGTCGACCCCAGCGCCGGCCGGCGGGCCGTACAGCACGTACGTCTGCCTGATCGACGTTGATTGAACCGCGTGTTATCTGACAACCGGCACTGTACTTACGACCATGGGTATCCTCAGAGAGCTAGGCCACGACGGGCTGCGAGGTCATCTCGCGCGCGGCGTCGAGCGCCTCGGGGAGCACCTTCAGGCCGTCGCGAGAATTCCTGCGTGTGGCCGGCGGTCCTCTGTCCGCCAGCGGGGCACCGCAAACTCGGCTCAGGACAAGCTCTGACGGTTCTTAGATTCGGTGGCATCTGCAGAACCGAAGCCGGAGCCGGAGCCGCGCGTTCCGGCCCAACTGACTCCGCCTCGCGTGCGGGCACCGCTGACCAAGTCGATCCTGGCCGAGGTTGACGACCTCCCCGAAACCCAGCGCGAAGCGGTGTACGACGCGGTCCCGGAGACCGTCGCGGAGATCCGCGACGCGGCGCGAATGGCATGGATTCAGCTTCCAACCCAGCTCGCCCTCGTCCAGGCAACACGGACGGTCCTGGGCTCCGACGCGGCGTACGAGAACTTCTGTGCCAAGCAGCTCGGCAAGAGCGTGGCGATCCCACTGGTACGACCGATCTTTCAAGCAGCGCTGCGCTTGTTCGGAGCTCAACCATCCGCAGTGCTTGGGCTCTTCTCGCGCACATGGTCGATGCTGACCGTCAACGTCGCAACAATCACCATTCCCAAGGTGGTCGACAGCGAGGGAACGGTGATCCGCGTCGCCGGTATTCCGAAGATCAAACACGCCGACGCACTCGTGGTCGGTTTCGCGGGGACGTTCCGTGGCATCTTGGAGTTGTTCGACCGCCCGGGGTCGGTTGAACTCGTCGATTTTGATCCAAGCACCGGCGACGCGGCGTACCTGATGCGCTGGGAGTAGCCCAAGACCGACGCCGTCGAGGCGTACGCTCCGAGGGATCCACACGTCGATGAGCGTCGCGCCGCCCGGGCAGGGACACGGAACAGGACCCGCCACGAGGCACGCCATAGCCGGTTTGTACAAGCCGCCAGCGTCTTCGCGACCCATACCGTGACAGCATGGACGAACACCATGATGTCATCGTGATCGGGGCCGGCCAGGCCGGGCTCGCCATAGGCCAGCAACTGCGGGGGCGAACGTCGACTTCGTGATGCTCGATGCGGCCAGCCGCGTTGGGGATTGTTGGCGGAAGTACAGTTCGCAACCGAACTCGACCCGGAGATCGTCCAGCTGTCGACACTGCAGTACCAAAACCCCGAACGGTTGCGGCCGGGAGAAGTCCTCGTCGTCGGGGCCGGAAACTCGGGTGTCCAGATCGCGATGGAGCTATGCACGACGCGCGCGACTTGGCTGGCGGGCTCGCTCCCTGGTCGACTCCCCACACGCATCCTGTTTCGCGACATCTTCTGGTGGATCGAACTGTTCGGCGTCATGCGTTGGGACGCCGATTCCGTGCTTGGGCGTCGCATGGTTGCCCGCACCCAAGGCAGAGGCGACCCCGTGGTCGGCGTGTCGGGCCATGACCTGCGTCTGGCCGGTGTCCAGCGTGTGCCCCGCGTGGTGGGGGGACCTCTTCTTCCTGGGGCTGCCCTTCCAGAACCGCATCGGTTCGGGTCTTGTCGGTGGCGTTGGCGCCGATGCCCACGAGATCGGCGAGGTGATCGCGGCACGGCTGGGCGTGGACACGGCACGTCCTGGCACGGGTGCAACACGTCCTGGCGCGGCGCGGATCAACGCGGACGCGAGCAGACATGCACGGTGAGATTGTGCGCCGCCATGAACTCGCTTGGCCGAGCGCCGAGCATCATCAGCAATGCACGGTTGAGGTGAGACGCATCGGTGAACCCGGTCTCGATAGCCACTTGCGTGGCCGGGCATCCGCGTACAAGCAAGACCACAGCGCTCTGAACCCGTCGCCACATCAGGTAACGTCGCAACGGCAGGCCCATGTACTCACGGAAGAGGTGAGTGAACCGGCCCTCGGACAACGCCACACCGGCTGCCAGTTCCTTGGCCGAGATCTTGAACCGCGGCTGAGCACCGATCAGGCGCAGCGCTTTGCGGATCGCTGGGTGGACAACACGGCCACGTGGCAACGTCCCCGCAACGCTACGCAGAGTGTCGTTCGCGAGGCCCCACGCCGTCTCGCAGCTCGGGTCGGCGAGGACTGCCGCAGCACACGCGCTGAGCTCGTCGACATCGGTGATCGGTGCGCAGGCGATGCCCGCGTGCCGAGTGAACGCTTCGGTCAGCCGGCGTCCGACATCGCTCAGCGCCTCGATCCACAGCAGCGAAAATGGCCCACTGCGAAACGTGTGCGGAACATTGGATCCGATCACCAAGCAAGTGCCCTCGACCCAGTCTCCCCCCGGCGTCTGCGCGGCAACGAGGCCACCGATCCCCAGCGCGACCTGGACCGGCGCGACCGTGAGACACTGCGAGTCAACTCGGTCGCCGACGTGCAGCACGAGTCCGTCCCACAAGAACGCGGCGGTCCGCGCTGCTGCCATGCATGCAGGGTACCAGTGGGGCTTCGACGTCCCCATCTGCAATGGCCTGCTTCGGCCGATACGCTCACCGGCCCCAACCGGATGGCCTCGCGGCTGGCGCTTGGCCCACCTAACTCGGATGAGACGCGATGGCCTCATCCAAATGACGGAGCTACCCCGCGTGGGGCCCGGTCGAGGCGAGCGGCTTCACTAGATGCACCTCCCGGTTCGGGAGTGGGCATGAGTCAGCGTCAACGCCCCGCAACGCAATCTCAGGATGACCTGGGAGGTTATGGTGGACGCTCAGCGGCACGTCAGACTGCGGGAATGTCAGTCGTCCGCCTCGCATTGTTCTCGAACGCTCTGTTTAGCGCGTCCATTGGGCTTCTCGCAGCCGCCGCGCCCAACGATGTGGCCCGCTGGTTGGGGAGTGTGCCGCCTAGCGACGTGCGCGTTGTGGGCCTCTCGCTGCTCGTGTTCGCCGTGGCCGCAGCGATGGTTGCTCGGGCCCGGCGGCCTGGTCCGCTCCCGGTCCGCTGCGCGGAGTGGGAGCCGGGGAGCCTCGGGCCGAGTCTCCGGCAGCTCGCGGTCACGATGACCCGCGCAGCCACAGGCGCTTCCACCGAGTCGACTGCGGGAGATGGGACGAAGTTTCACCCAGCGTCGGGCTGGCTCGTGGTCGGCGCGCTGGGGCTGGGTTGCAGTGGCTGCAGCACATCCGCCTCGTCGGAGCCCAGCGGGGCGACGGACCCAGCTCAAGACACGACAACCGAGGTGCCGCCTCGGGACGGACTCGCCAGAACGGAGTTCGAGGGCCTGAGCCTCACCTACGAAGCATATGGAGAAGGCGAGCCGGCGATCGTGTTCATCCACGGCGGGATTTCCACCCGCGAGGTTTGGGCGCAGGCCATGGAGGCCTGGCGAATGCGCCGTCGTGTCGTCGCGCTGGATCTCCCTGGACATGGTGCATCGGATCCGCCTCCGCTGTACACGCGAGCCGTCTTCGAGGGGGCGGTGCTTGCGGTGATGGACGCGGCGGACGTCGAGGAAGTCGTGATCGTTGGGCACAGCTTCGGGGTCTCGGTCGCCCGCGACGTTGCGTTGGCAGCACCCGATAGAGTTTCGGGGCTGATGATGTTGGATGGGTTCTTGGTACCGCTCGGTGGAGATCCGGCGGTAGGGAACGCCGTGGCGGAGCCCTTCCGAGGGGCAGGCTGGGAAGACGCGGCAGAGACTTTTGTGGAGCAGTTCATGCTCGCCGACAACACCCCGGCCGATGCTGCCGCGTTTGTGCGTGAAATGATGCTCTCGGGGTCGCAGGAGCAATGGGTGGGGATTCTCGACCTGGCGATCGACGAGCAGGTCGAACGCGACGACATCGTCGATGTGCCCGTGTTTGGGACGTTTTTGCCCGGACTGACGCTCCCGCCGGAGTACGAGGCGTACCTTCGGGCACGATTCCCGGACCTCGAGTTCGAGCTCCAGCCCACGGGAACAGGCCACTTCATCATGCTTGAGCGTCCAGCCGCTTTCGACACCTCGCTGGGCTCACTGGTGGGCCGCGTTGGCTCGTGAATGGGGCCTGCCAAGCCTAAGCCCCACCACGGCCCCCCACGCTCAAGTGAAACTAGCTGGGAAAAACTGGCAGCGGCATCGGCGCAGGTGCGCGAAGACGAGTGACAGGAATGCGGGCCGTGCCGAGCGGAGCCAGGGCTGAGGGCGGACGAGGACTGAAGCGGACGCCTGAGGGCCGGATAGGCGTGACCCCAAGCAGAGCGGTCGGTGTGTCGGCTTCCCCTGTTGTGGTCTTGCGATCCGACCCAACCGTCGATCGAGATCTCACGCTCGCCGATTGTCAGCGTGCCCGAGCACCTCGTCATGGAGACCCGGTCAGCAGCTTGGCCTTGGGGAAACCGCCCGCGTACAGGCGCTCGGGAAGTATGAGCATTGGCGGCGTGGCCGGGCGGACGTGATTCGGCTGTTGGCCGAGCATGGTGCGGAGCTCGACTTCGTGGATTCGTCCGGACGGACGCGTTGATGTACGCCCCGATGTTCAACCAGCCTGACGGCGCCTGGGCCCCGCTTGACGTGGGTGCAGATGCCGAAGCCGACGACCCCGGGGGGCGGACCGCGCTCCAGTTGGCCCGCGCGGTAGGTTCGACCGGGGTGGCCGATGTGCTCGAGGACCGGCAACGTCCAACATGACCGGCACGACCTATCGGTTGAGTTCGTAGACGTCGATCTTGTCGATCAGCCGTTGGCCCAGCGGACCGCCCCCTTGTTCATCAAGAGCCTCACGGTGTGGCTCCCCGCTCCGAACGAGACGTTGAGGTCGGCGGTCGCGTACATGCCCCGTCGCCCAGTGGGGGCGGCATCGAGGGACTCCACCTCGACGTCGTCGACGAAGATGGTCAGCGGGCGATCGAACCCCTCTCGTGAGTATCGGACCGACAGGATGTACTCGCCGGTGAGCGCGACCACGTAGACGAGCTCATGCGCATAAGCGCGGCGGCGTGCCCAGATGCTCAACCAAGTCGTTCCAGGCCACCTATGCCCAGATGAGCCCACAGCGGTTCTTGGCTCGGCTGTGCGCCCTGGTGCCTCCGCCGGGCGCCCACAGCAACGTGACCGAAGAAGAGGTCTTCGAAGTCGACTCGGTGCCGGCGATGGAAGGCTGAACTCAAATGCGACACTGGTTTCGTATTCGGCACCAAGTGTCGTGGAAGCCGCGGGAAACAGAGGGTGAGGACCCCTCCTGGGCCCATGAAGATGAGGCTCGGATGGCGGCGCGCAGTCGGCCTGCTCGTCAGCCGCAACCTGTCCCTCGCTGCGGGTTGCGCCGTGCCGGCGAGTATTCCGCGTGATAGCTCCGCGGGTATGGACCTGGCCGTACGTTCGTTGGTGATGATGAGCCTCGCGGGACTCCCGGGATGCTCCGATACGGGCTCCGAGGAGCATGGGTCAGCGGACGCCGCCGGCTCGGGCGGCCGACTCCGCGGGGTCGCCCGGGGGAGTCGAGTGAGGCCGATAGCGACGACACCACCGGGAACACGGAAACGACAGGGGGTCCCGCAGCACGTCGCCGCTGGCGACCTCAACGAAGACGGAGTCCTCGACCTCGTCGTTGCCGTGGCTGGACTGGGCGTCCCCGACTCGGTCCAGGTGCTCCTATCCAATCCATGACAGCCCCCACGGCAGAGCGTGCCCAAGAGCGTGTCTTTGCGAGCACCTGCAGCCACCGTTCGCCAACTCGCAGGGCTCGGGGGAACGCCAGGCGAACCTCGGGGAATCATCCGGGCGCGTCACGACTCACGACAGATGGAGAGTTGTGGGATCGAGTTCCTGTCGCATTGCCCACATCCACAGTCTTCGTCCACATGGCACACGCTGGGCCCGAAGTCTCCGCAGTCGTCGCGTCGCGGCGCCAAGGGGCGGCACTCCGCCTCGATGGAGTTCGCGTTGTAGGACACCTCGCAGCGCTCATCGGGCCCGCAGTCTTCGGGCCCATCACAGCGTGCAACCACTGCGCCCGGGCACGCGACTCCAAGCGGGTTTCCGTACTCGTCGGTATCTGCACAGTCCGTCACCCAAACGTCCGGCCCGCGGCCCGGGCAAGAGACGCAAACCTCGAGCCGCAGCGCACAGGTCTGGGCCCCACACCCCACTCCGCCCGGAGGCGCCGGCGGGACGTCGAGGGGAGAGCCCGTCGTGCTGCCCTCCGGCTCCGCCCCCGTCGTCCCCGAAACACCGGGCCCGGACGTTCCCGTTGCTCCCTGCCTCGTGCTGGACTGCGCCGGTCCGGTTCCACTCCCCACCTCCGAAGCTCCCGTGGGCGAAGCGAGGCGATCTGTGCACCCCGAGCTCGACAGCAACGACACACCCAGCAGTAGTTTGAATCTCCAAGCCATGGCCAGGACAACGCGATCCAAGGCAAGGTGTTTCACGTTGCGAAGGGCGCGTTCATACAGCGGGCCGGCCCTTGCGCGCTTCGGCGAGACACCGCCGTACGGTCTCGACCTGCCAGGAGCCTTGGGCGAGTAGGCCCAGGTCAGCCACAAGCGTGTCGGCAGCACGGGTTGTCCTGCGACGTTGCCCAGCTGCGTTGCGGGCCCGTTCATCGACTCTGTCGTAGGGCTGGCCGTCGACGTCGCGAACGGCTGATCCCCCGCGGCTTGAGGCGAGCCAAGCGATCGTCCTCCACCTCCAAACCGACCGCCCCTCCTGCCGATCCACAACGCTGCGCTCGGGAAAGGCGGATTGGAGAACGGAGGAGAATCGTCGTCTTGGCGGCTACGGTCTGCACACGTTGGCGCGCGAACGGGCCGAGAGCGTGTTGCTGCTCGAGCCCACATGCGACTAGCTAGCTAGAGAGCCGAACCGCTACACCACGTGCCACGGCGCCTCTGGGCCAGTTGTCGGAGCGAGTCCCCAGGGAGACCTCGGCGCGACCTCAGCCCCCGAGGTCTTCGCGGAGCGCTTCGAGTGCTTCGCGAAGGACCTGCCCGTCCCCGGTGAGTCGTGCCACGCTCGGGAGCGTGTCGTCGATGATGCGCCGAGCCTCGTCCGGGATGGCGAGTCGGGCGAGACCGAGGTTTGCTCGGGCCCGCTGGACGGGGCTGGGTGGCCTTCCGGCCTCGGCCGACGCGGCGCTGGCTTCGTAGTGCTCTCGCGCGGTCGCGGTGTCGCCGGCCTTCAGCGCAATGTCGGCCCTCGTTGCGTGCACTCGATGAGCGGCCGCGTCGGGATTCGGGGTTCCGCTGAGAAGCTTCAAGGCTTGCTCGGCCCACCGCGTCGCCAGCTCGAGGTCTCCACGCCTCAAGGCGAGTCGTGCGAGACACTCCATATGGTTGGCCGCCCAGGGGCTGTCGGCCTTCAGGGTCTGCTCTTCTGCGAGCGCGGTCTCGAATGCAGTCTGTGCCTCGTCGAGCCGACCAAGGCCGAGCAACGCCTCGCCTCGGTGACCGTGCTCATCAGGAAAGTGCTTGGTGCCGATCTCGGTATGCAGCGCAATCACCTCATCGCACAGCGCCAAGGCCTCGTCGTACGCCCGGGCCGCCAACGCGATACGGGCGCGCAACCGAATCGAACTCCCGACCATGCGGTGCTTGGACCCCAACACTTTGGCAAACATGGCTTGCGCTCGGTCGGCAAACCCCGCCGCCGACTCCAACGCGCCCTGTTTCATTTCGATGAGCGCGACGGCGGCCAGGGCGCTGGCGAGTAGATCATGTCCATTCGGATAGGCGGAGGAGAGGTCCTCGATGGCGCGCTTTAGCAGAACTCTCGCCGCGTCGAAGTCGGCCACCATCTGCAGACTGAGCCCGAGGTTTCCGGCCGCCTCCGCCGTGACCGGGTGGTGCGGGCCGTACGTCGCTTCCATGCCCGCAAACACGGCTCTCTCCAGCACGAGGCTCTCCTCGAGTTTCCCTGAGATGGCCAAGCTGGTGGCAATACGGCCCTGGAGTTTGAGACGCGTCGTGGCGGGCTGTTCTGCAGCGGTATCGAACTGCTCCAGTGCCCGCTCAGCCAACTCAACGCACCCATCCGCCTGCGTTCGGCAGGCGAACTCTCCTTCGAGCGAGGTCAGTTGCCAGCGGAACTTGTCACCCGTTCCAAGCCGGTCGACCGCCGCTCGTGCTCGGTCGCGCCAGGCCACCGCGTCGCCGCTGCGCATCATGACCGGACCGAGGATGTCGAACGCCCCGACCGCCGCCCCCGCCAAGACGCCGTCGTGTTTAGCCCGGAGCGCCTGCTCAAACGCATCTTCATAGGCCTTTGCGGCATCTTCGTAGCGCCCCTGGTCGGCTGCGAGTTCGGCCTTCAACTGACCGATTTCGGCATGCAGCGGCGCATACCGAAGGGGCTCGACGGAGACCATCAGCGCCTTGATGCGCTCGCCGACCTCCCCACCCTTTCCCGCGTCGATGAGCGCGCCGACCCGTGCGCTCTCCTCTCGCATCGCCTCGACGACCTGAGCTTCGTCCGGGTCGACGGCAGGCAACTCGGCGAGACGTTCGAGGTTTGTACACGCTGCAAGCGACGGAAGGCCGGACACCAGGCTGACCGAGTTCCGGACCGTCCGGTCGTCCCCCTCGGCGAACAGCTCCGCCGTCGCCGCGAACGTCGCAGCGGCCCTTCGATAGCAAGCCTCGCGCTGGTCGAACATCAGCTCCGACTGATCGCTGCGAACCCTCGTCGCCTCGCAGTTGTGCTCACGCCCAGCGACCCATCGTCCGGCGTAGCCATCGAGTTCCTCTAACGTCAGGGCGGTGTTCCTCTCCACCCAACCCCGCGCAGATCCAGAGAGCCCGTTCTCGACCGCATCGCGCACTGCATCATCCCAGAGTCCGTCGAGCCCGAGTTCGACCCCCTCACAGGGATCCACGGGCAACTCAGCCGGGACGGCTTCATTCCGACCGCCGAGGTAAGCGCCCGCACCCGTACCCACGATCAACACGACGCCGCCGAGCGCCATGAACATGCGCTTGCGTTGCTGCGCGGGGTCTGCACGGATCGCCAGCAACAGCTCCGTCATGCTCGGATACCGCTCCTCGGGCTCGACGCTCAACCCACGCAACACGATGCGTGCGACCCAGGGTGGAACGACCCCCGACGGTACTTCGGGTGAGTCACCCCGCAGAACCTTGCCGCGAAGCTCGGCGAACCCGCTCGCCTCGTAGGGTCGCCGCCCGTATAGCGCCTCGAACAACGAAACACAGAACGCGTACTGATCGCTGCGTGCGTCGGTTTGCGTTGCGGTCATCTGCTCAGGCGCCATGTATGCGGGCGTACCGACGACCTCTCCGGTCCGGGTGAGCCGGGCAGCGGAGTCGCCCACCGAGTCATCGGGCGTCGACGACAGCAGCTCCTGCGTCTTGCGCCCCGGGGGTGCGGCGAGGCCGAAGTCGGCAACCCGCACCTCGCCGCCGAGACCGACCAAGACGTTGTCGGGCTTGAAATCGCGGTGCACGATCCCACACGAGTGCGCCTTGGCCAGTCCTTCGCCCGCCTTCGCGAACACGTCGAGCGTCGCACAAACGCTTTCCGCATCCGTGCACGGGTTCGCCGCCATCCAGTCTCGTAGGGTGCCACCGTCGACGTACTCCATCGCCACGAAGACCTGCTCGTCGATCTTGCCGACCTCGTAGATCGTCACGACGTTGGTATGGGTCAGGCGCGCGAGCGCCCGCCCTTCTCGGAACATGCGCTCCCCCGCGCCGTCGGACACCGATTTGGCGAGAACCTTCACTGCGACTTTACGGTCGAGGTCGGGATCCCTGGCCAAATACACCAAGCCCATCGCACCCCGACCCAGGGGCTTGAGCACTGCGTATCGACCGATGCGCGCCGGCTCCTCGTCGTCGCCGAACAGTTTCTGCTCGAGCGCCCGCTTGAGACGGCCCGTCTCGAATCCCGACGTTCTCTCGGACTTCTCCGCCACAGCCGGAGCATCGTAGAGCAGTTCCAGCCCCACCAGCTGAGTCGCGCCCATTTCGCGCTGCCATGAGGTCGACGTAGCCTACAGCTTCGAGATCCCCCGCAAGACCGACAACAGCTACGGAGGCGTCCCCACGGCCGGAAAGCGGCGACACCTTCGACAGCTGCAGTTCGGTCAAAGCAGGCTGAGCCTCATGACGCGCCCTGGCACACGTAGGGGTCGCGCACGCAGGTTTCGGATGCGGTGTCACAGCTGAGCTGGGCACCGCAGCCGTCGTTGCAGGCGGCGCCTTCGGGCTGGCCAACGGCGCATACCTGTTCGATGCACACCGACTCTCGACGTTCATGGTCGCCGAGACACGGCTCACCGCTCTGGCGTGTGGGCTCGCAGGTGCTTTCCTCGCCGCAAAAGAAGCCGTCGTTGCAGTTCTCTGCGCAGGGTGCTTCGCCGCCAACGGCGGCGCGGCACTCCAAGCCAACGACAACATCTCCCAGCGCGCAGCCGTGCGCCATAGGCGTACGGGCGCCCGAGGGTCTCGACCGCACAAGGGTCCACGCATTGGCCTGCGGCACAAATCAGGTTTCGCTGACAGGTCGAGCCGAGGGTCGAGCGACGCAAAACGCTCGCGCGTGTGCTGAAAACGATGCTCGAAGCCCGGCGCGATGAGCCTGGCCGCGCACTGTCTGTTTCGGACATGCTCGAGCGCGCGTGGGCCGACGAGAAACTCCTGCCGCGAGCCGGGGCGAACCGCGTCTACGTCGCGATGACAACGCTGCGGAAGATGGGGATGCGCGACCTTTTGGCACGCACCGACAGCGGCTACATGCTCGACCCAGACGTGCCGCTGCGGATCATCGAAGCCTGAGCGTGCATCACCGCGAGCCTTGTGCGCCCGGTGATGCACGCAGCCCAGGCGCGGGCCGGGCGGCTGGATGAGCATCGCGCAACACCATGAACGTCGCCGTGTTCATCACGTGCTCCATGAGCCAATACTCAACGATCGCGATCTGACTAAGCCGTGGGGACCCCGGCATGCCTTTGAGCCCCCTGAGCGCAGCCGTTGCGAGTTCTTCGGCAACGAGCTCCTCGCCCCGCGCCTGAGCCGCCTTGGCCACAGCGAACTGGATCTCGTAGATGATCTCGTGATCGGGGGATGTCTGTTTGGCCATTTCATAGCCGAGCTGAGCGAACGTCCATGCCGAGTCCCCATCGTGCAGTCGCAGCTCGATCTCGGCGGCGGTCCAGTACGCCTCCGCGAGCTTGGGGTGCGTAGTGTTGCCCGTGGCTGTCATCGCGACAATGGCAGCGACGGCGTGTTCGCGGGCCAACTCGAATGACCCCTCCCCGTAGTACGCCCGTGCCAAGTGGTGGTGGTGGTCAGCCGTGAGGAGGTGCTCTTCTCCGTAGTGTTTGCGGCTGGCCGCAAGGCCGTCGGTCAGCAGCGCGACGGCGGTATCGTCGTCACCCATTCGTGACCTGCAGGCGGCAAGGCCCAGAGCGCTCCTCAAGGTCGCCGGATGCGTCGCGCCCAAGTATCGACCCTGGAGTGAGAGGGCTTGCTCATACGCTTCGGCTGCGGCTTTGAAGGCCCACAGTTCCCAGTGGGCGGACCCGATATTTGCCTGTAACCCTGCGAGGAACACGTCATTGGGCCCGCCGCCTAGCTCAGAGAGTACGGTGACCGCCCGTTCGTAGTCCTTGAATGCACTTGTACAATCGCCGGAGTCGCAGAGTGCGAGCCCCCGTGCTTTCAGGAGGCGCGCTTGCGACAACGAAGGAGCGGAACCCAGCATTTCGAGCCCCAATGTTGTCATTTCGACGGCGGAACCGTACTCGCCTTGCAGCTGCAGACGCTGGGCCTCAACCAGATGAAGCCGGGCCTGGAGCGTTGCATGGCCATCACCAAGATACTCGGCGAGCAGTTGCCCGGCTTCTTGTGTATGGCCCGCCGAGGCCTCGAATCTACCGATCCGCGTCTCGACGTCTGCCATCGTCATCAAACGTTGGATGCGCTCGTAGGGATCGCCCTGGCCGCTGACCAACGCATTGGCCATGTCGAGGAGCGAACCCGCTTCATGCTCATCGCCTGCGATCAGCCGAACGCGCGCCCGCGAGAGCAGCAGCCTGGACCGTGCGGCAGAGGAGGGTGCCATGGACCGGAGTGCGACCTGTGCATGGCGAACCCATCGCTGCGCCAACTCAACGCGGTGCATTGCGGATCCCTCGACCTCCGCGAGCATGAGAGCGGCTTCGAACTGAGCGCCGGGTAAATCCAGATCGGCGGCGCCGAAGTAGGAAGCCTCCAGGTACCGGCCGGCCTGGCCGGGATGACCCAGCTCGTAGTGGGCGGTGCCCAGCCATCGTTGTGCGTGAATCCAGGTCTCGTCCGAATGACCCGGGGCTAGGGTTGAGAGCTCTTCCGCGGCCGCTTGCACGGCCTGCCAATCGCCGAGACGCCGTCCCGTGTCGATGGTGGATAGGAGTACGGCCTGGAACGACGAAGACGGTGCCTGGCTCTGCCTTGCCCCGCTACAGCGGAGGGTATCTTCGAGAATGCGCGCGAGCTCGGGTCCGGGACGGATCGCTCCGCTGGCGTGCGCCGGAGTCTCGAGCCAGGCGCGAAAACGGTGGAGCACGTCATTGAGGCAGGCGATTCGGTTGTCGAACGCGGCGTCGGAGAGTTCGTGCGCTGCCCTTTGCTCGCACGCCTGTGTGTACCCACGGCCCCACGAGGAGCGAAAAGCATCCGCACTCGCCCGTGCAGCTCGGCTTCCGCGCTCGCTGAGCATTGTGGTCTGCTCTGGGCCGAAGACGGATGCCAGACGAGTTTCCGCATCTGAACAAGTCTCGGTGTCGCTGAGCGACGACCATCCCGCGCCGACGCCGAAGGCAAGCAGAGAGGCGACCGCCAGCACGCGCCACCGTCCGGTACCTTTCGGTCTGGGTAGGACGAGTTCCGTCAGCAACCCGTCCATCGAGGGGAACCGAGCGGCCGGGTCCGGATCGAGACCTCGCCTGAGTGCGGCGGCAAGACATGCCGGTGCGCCTTCTGGAACCGCAGGCGGCTCCGAATCATCCGCGCCTCCAACACGGGGATGCTCACCGAACAGCACTTCCCACGCAGCGGTACAGAAGGCGAACTGGTCCGAACGCGCATCGGCCACCGCGCCGTCGGCCTGCTCCGGGGCCATGTAGCGTGGCGTGCCGAGAACATCGCCGGTCTGGGTGATCGGGTAGTGCTCGATCGACCCCGTCTGCGTGATCGAGCGTGCGGGACCCGGGGTGTACGTCGCACGCGCCACACCGAAATCCGCCACCCGGGTTCGGCCATCGCTGCCGACCAAGACGTTCGCGGGTTTGAAGTCGCGGTGAGTCAAGTCCGCCGCATGGGCAGCCGCGAGCCCCCGACCGGCTTGTTGCAGCAACCCCAACGCGGCTTCCATCCGTGCGTCGGTCTGCAACGGGTTTGGCGCAGGATGCTCTTTATCCCAGCTCCTCAGATCCTGCCCTTCGACAAGCTCCATGGCCAAGAAAACTTCGCCGGCGGCAACCCCGACTTCAAACACGGCCACGACGTTAGGATGACTGAGTCGCGCGAGGGCCATCGCCTCGGAGTGCAGGCGCGCACTCCCGCGATCGACTTCGGAGGAGGGCCCGGGCCGCAGCACTTTCAGTGCGATGTTGCGATCGAGCTCGGGGTCGTAGGCCCGATACACTTGCCCCATCCCTCCCGCTCCGATCTCCTCGAGAACGACAAATCGACCGATCGTGGGCGCGATGGACCGCTCGGATCCCAGGAGGCGCTGTGCAATCCCAGCGAACATGAGACGGTCCGCGACGCGGTCTCTGACCGGCTGCGGGCCGGATTGCTCGGTGCTACTCATCCGGTGCGGCGTGCGTCCTCTCGGAGGTTTGCATCGTGACACGAGGAGACCCCCAACGCTCCTGTCACCTCGTCACCGGCCTCGGAGCCCGGCGCCGTCGCCGGCCGACAGCTGGCTCAGCTGCTCTTGCAGCACAGCCCCGTCGTGATGATCGTTCCGGAAGTCGAGTTCTTCTGACAACTCCAGCCGTTGCTTCCGTCGACGTCGGTCGCAAACTCAAGGTCCTCGGGGAGGTTGCCGATCGAACCATTCTCCCAAGGATGATTCTTGTAGATCGAGGGACCGCTGGTCGTGTTGTAGCAACCTCCACTTAGAATCTGATAGCCGCCGCCGCATGTCACGATGGCACCGGTGCCGCTCGAGTTGCTGGACTTTCGCCAGTAGCAGCTCTTCACAGAATCACCCGCGTCAGCAACCCCACCAACTGGAAGCGCGAGGTCGAGGTCAGGCATCGCGGGCCCATGGGAATCCCCCTGAACCGATTCGCGCTCGTCCGCGTCGGCGTCAGGGGATGCCGCGTCCGCTTCCAGCCGGTCGCCCTCGTACGAATCGTCGTCGGCTTCGGCAAGGAGGTCGGCATCATCGAAGTCATCCTGTGCGTCACACGCGGACAGGAGAGAAAGAGAAAGCAGGGCGGTCGTGGATGCGCGTACCAAGAGTTGCGTTGCCTTGTTCATCAAGCGAGACGTTCCGCGACCGATGGAAACGTTACGGAGAAAACCCGGGCGCCGTACAGCCACGGCCTCGTTCTCGACGTACCTGCTCATCCGAGATCCTGTGGCTCCTATCGAGCCACCATCGCTGCGTCGGCCGGTGACCGAAGCCCTCCCTCCCGGACCGGCCCGAAAGCCCGTTCGATCCTCCGGTACCATCCCGCGGCACCATGCACTCCGATGCAGCACTCCTGGCACTGTGGCGGGGCGGGGACGCGGAAAGTGGCAACACGCTTCTGGCGCGACACTTCGGCTCGATCCGGCGCTTCTTCGCAAGCAAGATCGCACCGGGCGAGGTCGAGGAGCTGGTCCAACGAACGTTCACCGGCTGTGTCGAGAGCGTCGTGTCATTCCGAGGCGACGGAAACTTCCGGAGCTACCTGTTCGGGATCGCCCGCAAGCAGCTCTTCAGACACCTGCGCAACCGGACCCGAGATGCCTCGCGAGAACAGCCAGACCTCGGCGTGTCCTCGGTCCGCGCCCTCGGCCAGTCCCCCACCTCGATCGTTGCCGAGCGCGAGCGAGAAGGTCTCCTGCTGCACGCGTTGCAGCAGCTGCCCGTGACCCACCAAACGCTGCTCGAGCTGCACTACTGGGAAGACCTCAGCGCCGCAGATATCGCGAAGGTCCTCGAGATCGAGCCCGGAAATGTACGCGTGAGACTGCACCGCGCTCGGGCGATGCTGCGAGACACGCTCATGCGGGACAACGGACCGTCGATGGATGACGGTGCACTCGACGACCTCGCGCGCGCGCTCGGCCGGCTGGTCTAAGCCCAAACGTAGGCGTCGCCCCCCTCCGCGGCGGCGTGCGCCATCACCCGTGCCACAGCGTCGAGCGGCGGTCTCCTCGGCCATCGAAAACCAGGCGAGACCTCGTCCATATGGGGTGACGGGTTTCTCGGCGGCAGGGCGGTCACGAACTTCGGACGCGATCGTCTGCGTTTGTTCGTAACGTTCCGAGTCGCGGTGGAACCCCAGACCCGTAGCCTTCGTCGATTGCCCATCCGCCGGCCAATCGGGGCTTACCGAGGAGATCTATTCATGAACCACACAGCCAATCCATACATTCTTCAATCCGTTCTCTGTCTGGCCACAATCCTCAGCGCAGGATGCGATGCCGGGTCGGTTGAGAATGGACTCGAAGCTCCGGTTTTCTCCGACGCCGACGTCGAGCGAATCGAACTTGAAACCGAGGACTTCTCGGAGAGCATCGGAGAGGACATGCGACTACTCGCACAGATGCGTTCTCCGGGAGGAAGCCTCGTTGCGTTCATCGCGGACGAAAACGACGACATCACGATTCTCGAGCATGGGGTCGACGGCACGGTTCCGGTCTCCGATGTCCCTGAGCTTGCTCGCGCAACGGCCTACGAAACGTTCGTTGCGATTGCGGACAACGACGCAGTTGTCCCACCAGAGATCGTTCAGGCACACGTCGCGGCGCGCGGTTCTCTCGAAAGCCTAGACAGCCTGGAAGGATTCGAGCTTCAAGATGTCCCTGGGTTCGGTCTTCAGTCCGATGACAACGGATTCAGAGCATTTAGCAGCTGCACAAACGACCTCGCATGGGCGCTATCGTCGTCGGGAGTTCCGAAATTTTACAACTGCGCCCCCGACAACGTGGGAGAATGCCGAATCAACTTTCTTCTCAACTCAAATACCATCATCGACGATCAAACCGGGTTCAAGAGGAACAACCGATTCTCGACTTGCCACAGAGGCGGAGGAACGATGAAGTTCACTCTCACTTCCGTTCACAACGGGACCTTCAACAACTTCTTCAGTCGGACCTCATCTTCTACAGGCGCGTACTACCGTGCGTGGCGCCAGAACGGCAGCGAGAGCCATCGATGGAGCGCGATTCAGTTCAAAGCAGGGGGCACAGGCAACCCCAGAGTCAACACCTCATTGTGGGGTAGAAACTACTTCCCTAGCTGGTTCTAGGGGACTCTGCCTTGGCGGAGCTTTGCGCCCGCTGTCGCGGGCCCATCCGCGTCACTCGGTTCGTCACCACGCCCGAGGACATCGCCGCCGAGCTCCACGGTGCTCGGGCACCGCCGCGTCGGCCTGTGCCCGGACAACTCGTGTTGTTCTCGGCGCCGCCCTGAACGCTTCACTCATGTTGTTTCTGGCCTGAGCTCTGGCCCCCATCACGCCCTCGCTCACCGCGAGTGCCTCGGCAAACGGGCTCTCCTGACGGTTTGGTGGGCGGTCGAGGAAGGAGTTCGATGGAGCAGCGGACGGAGAACGGCTTGGGAGCGGGTTTGCGGGCGTGAAGAAGTGCGCAGCCGGTGAGGGCGTAGCCTTGGGGTTGCAACACCAACCGAAACCCACGCAGCCCGCATGCGCTCGACCAGTGTACTCCGAACCTTCCTCGCTCTCGACCAGACTCGTGTCCTCGACCTCGAGTTCGAAAAGGACAGCCTCGTCGTCCACGTCGCTCCGACCTGGACGCTCCCGCGCTGCAGCGGTTGCAGCAAAAAGACCATCCGGCGCTACCCGCAGTATTTGCGATTGGACGACTCGGGCAACCGACGTTCCGCGCCGCGGTGCACCCGTCCATGTCAGCAGCGTCACCGAAGTCGACGCAGTCGCACTGCGCCCACGGGTCCGGTGGGTTCGTGAAGCCACTCGCCACCACCCCTAGCTGCTGCGCCCTCGTCCCTCCGCCGCGGGCTCACACCGTCCTGTACTACGGCGTGCTCTCGGCGCAACACGCCCTGCGCTCTGCCCTCGTGCCTCGCAGCGACGAACCCTGAGCCAAACATCGCTCTTCGTCCCTCGCGGCTAGCTCGAGCTCCCCGCCTGAGCCTCCCTCGACACCCGGCTCCTGTCCTCTGCCCACCAACCCCGCTCTCCGCCGCCGCCCCTACTCCTCCCTCCCGGCTTTTTCCCGCTTCATTTCGCTTGAACGCAATCTGACTGCCGCCACGCCCACGCGGTCGAGCGCAACGAAGCCCTGCTGCCCCGGGATTTCACGCGCGAGAGCTGCCAAGTAGCCTCCGGCCGCCGACGTTCTGAACGCAGAGCGCCCGGGAACGTTCGTGTCTGCGCGGGGCACGGCGAGCACTTGCGCCGAGGGTGGTTGCATTCCTTCCACCGCTTCGCCGTAACAGCCTTCCTAGTGTCGCCTCCGCCTGCACCACGGCTCGATCTTCGCGCTGCTCATGCACCACGCTGCTGCCCGGTGCCTGGGTGGTGCTCGAGGTCGGCCCTCGAGGATTCCGAAGGGTGGAGGTCTACGGGCCGATGCTTCAATCCAAAGGGAAAGCCGCCTTCGTCGAGGGAGCGTCCGGCTTGGGCGAGATCGCCAAAGGGCACGACATCCTCCGCCAGCGGAGAGCGACGGGGACGAGGCGTGCACCATCTACGACTTCCACATCGAAACTCCGGTCGGGAAGGCGTCGATCACGATGACCGAGTGGGTCCTAGTGCGGAATGGGAAGCTCGCCCGCTCCCGGCTGGTGTTCAACAGCCCAGAGTTTACGGCCGTGATGCCCAGCTAACGCGCAAACCCGACACTCAGTCCTCGCCGACCGCAGTGATCCTCCGCAGCAGAGCATCGCTTCGGGGGTCGGCGGGGAACTGAGTCTCGACCCTCACCGACGACAGCACAACATCGGCCGATGTCCCGAGCATCGTCATGGTGCTGAACAGCGTGAGCGGCTCACCATCAACATCCAGGCACAATGGGATGACCGGCGGAAAAGGAGCCGTACTGCTGGGGAGGACCCCCACCGCCCTTCGGATTCCCGCCTCGACGTCCTTCGCCCCCGCGTGGGTCCGCGCCGCCAAATGAACGTGGGTGAGCACCATCGATGCGAACTCCGAGAGACTGCGGATCCGCTTTCGAAACGACGGGTCCTCAAACAGAGAGAGCAGCGCGTTGGACCCTTGCACCGGGGCGCCTCGGTGGACCTTCTGCGGGTCCGACGGTGGCTGTCGCCAGCTCCGTAGCAGCGCTCCGAAGCTCGGGCTCGCCACCACCGCCGTATTGGACTCGCTCACCAACATAGGCTCCCGGAGACCCCGGGCGTCCGGCAACCCGCGGATGGCAGGGCCTGGTTGAGGCATTCCCCGAGCGCAGATGTCATGACGTCACCACCCACCATGATGCCGTGCCCGGTCGCGTTGAACTGCTCGGGCAGAAGCAGAAGCAGCGGTCCCGTGCCCACGACTCATGCTGCGTCGGCCGCGCTGATCAGCAGCACCGGAAGCGGCTTGACGCTGCGAGGCCGACCGACCACGGCGACCACCGCGGCAAACACCAGCAGCTGGAGACCGACGATGCGGACCTCACCGACCGCGGTGGTTCCTAGCCACGCGGCGACGAGCCCGGGCGCCAGCGTTGCCAGGAGCCCGGTGCAGGTGCTGAAGACGGCGTTTGAGTACAGTGCGGTCCGAACGAGCGACATATCCGGAGTCTGCGACTCCCCTGCCGCGTCGCCATGACCTGTCAGGTCATGCTGGGAGCTCCCGGGCAGGCCGCTCAGCGCGCGCTCACAGCGGTCCGGTCCGCGCGGGTCGGCCGGCGTCGGCAGCAGCGATCAGCGGACACACCACCAGATACATCACCAACGTGAACCCCGTCTCGAGAAGCACGAAGTCACGCGTGGACGTCATGACGTGTTTCGCGCCGACCATGCACACCCCGAAGCTCCATCCCAGCGGGAACGCGAGCACAAACAGCCTTCTCGTTCGCCACCACCACGATCCTGTCCCGGCGAGCCGCGCACTCACGTAGGCCCAAAACGCGCCCTGCGTGAACAACGATCCGAAGGCCAGCAGCATCGAGATGTCCTCCCGGTGCATCTCCAGTGCCGCGTACTGCTCACGGAAGATCCCATACTTCCAGCCGAACCCGACCAGGAGTGTAGGAGCCACGAACGCGAGGAACGCGAGCGCGAATCGGCTCGCGGAGTGGCGAGGGGTCAGACCTTGCATTCCTCCATAGACGAACGTCCGGTCGAGAACCCGACATGGCGCGCCGCGGGGGTCGCGAGCTGCAATCGGAACGACACGAGCCACCGAGGCGCGGGCTGGTATCGTCCGCGCCTCGGTGGCCGCTCGAACCGCTCTGATGCTCGGCCTCGCCGCCACCTTGTGTGCCTGCGCCAACCCCAAGACGGCTTCGAGCGGACCCCTCAGGCCCTCCGCGCGCCCGCTTCTGTTCCTTGTCCGGCCCACGCCTGGCACCCGCCGCCACCCCTCCTGTTGCCCGTCATTCGTCTCGGGGCTTCCGCCTATCCTGCTGACAGGTTTTCCCAGCTAGTTTCACTTGGGCGCGTGAACCCGCGCCGTTCGAGTTGCGTCTACTGCCATGCGGCCGTTGAGCAACAGGGGGCGAAGGCGCAACCGGAGAGCATGGTCGCGTACGGCGGGTGCAGCAAACAGGTCCCCGAGTCGGCCAGCTTCTATACGGGCAGCGGTTTGCGCTGCGATGCCTGCTTCGAAGAGGTTCTTCCCTGACCCTGGCGAGGACCCTTCGGCCCGTGCTCTCCAACCCGTACAAGGCGGGCCTCGCTCGAGGGATCGCGGGCGTCTGTAGTGGCCTTCGCGATCTTGAACCGCGATAGGGCCGGTCCGCGGCGCCGCACCTGCCCGACGGTACCCGGCCGTGCCACAGGGAGCGTCACTCGTCTCATGGGACCGTCGCGCCTGTCTCAGCGGCAACCTCCGAGGTTCTTGGACCTCGCAGTATGGTACGCGACTTGCTCTGAGTCCGTGTCATGACAAACACGTGGATCGACGGTCGGCGTTGGCTGAGCATTTTGGTACTGCTGGCCGGCGCCTGTACAGACGAGGGTGAAGTCGACTTCGAGGAACCCGAGCTCCTCGGGGAGATCGATGGTCCCGCGGCGCCCGGGGCACGGCGACGGTTGAGCTCATGCTCGACAGCAACGACAAGTGCCTGGACATCCCGTCGAGCTCAACCAACCTTGGCGTCGTGCCGCAGGAGTACAACTGCCACGGCGGCGCGAATCAGCGCTGGACATTCCTGAAGCAGTCCAACGACGCCTTCGTGATCCGCAACGAGGCCAGCGCACGCTGCCTCGACCTGGCGCAGACTGTCTGGTCCACATGGGTTCAGCAGCACGCATGCCATGACGGCACCAACCAGCAATGGCGCTTGGTCAACGCGCCGGGAAGCACGTACCAGAGCGGCACGACACGCTTGCAGTCGGTTCGCGATCCGTCTCGCTGCGTCGAGGTCGGCTCGAACGGCAAGGTGCGTGCGGGTTCGTGCAGCGCGACCGACAGTCACTTCCGCTTGTACGGCCATCCCCGCGAGCGACAGGTCCACATGGTCAAGCAACAGGACCAGTGGTGCATGGACGTGCCTTGGGCAAGCCAGAGCACGGGTACAGCGATCCAGAAATACCCGTGCAAGGCGTTCAACGACGACAATCAGGCGTGGGAGTTCGAGCCGACCTCTGATGGACGTCACTACCAGATCCGTTCCGTGAACAGCGGTTTGTGCCTTCGACAGGACGCCGGCTACGCCCGGCAACGGGGGTGCAACTCCAGCGACAACAACCAGCGCTGGCGAATGCGGATGATGACTGACGGTTCGTTCCAGATCCGACCTCGGTATTCTTGGAGCGGCCGACACTGCTTGCAGGACAGCGGCAACGGCTATTACCAGAGCGCGGTGTACGGCTGCGTGTCGGGCAGCTCCGACGCGTACTGGTACGTCGAGTAGCCCGGACGCTGAGAGGGCTCGTCATGGACGTACGAGGGGTCGGGCTATTGGTACAACATGGTGGATGGCAACACGATCCCGCTGGCGCCTGCTCGTGCTGCTGGGGCTCTTGGTCGCGACCGCAGGCGCGTTCGCGTTGACGCGATGGTTGGAAAACTACGAGGCACCGGGCGTGTCCCCGCTCTTGCTGGGCGAGGAGGCGTCGGCTGCAGGGCCATTCGCCGTCGCGATCGTGCCTCCCACCGAGCTCGATGGGATGAGCAGGGCCGAGGTGATCGCGCTGCGACGCGACGCCGCGGCACGTGACGCGAAGTTCTTCGCGCCTCACTACGCGCCGAGCGATGAGGTCTACGGCCGCATCTCCGACGGCGCCTCTTGGTGGGGTATGGAGGGGCAGTATATCCATGGCGCCGGCGAGCGCAGCCCGGATGGGCCGTCCGAGGAAGCACGCTTCCTCCTCAATCCGCTCCTGTTGGTCGGCGGTGGGTTCACCGGCTTGAGCATCTGGAACCGTCGGTTTCGGTGGAGACCGGGAGTCGACGGTGCCTCGTTCGCGGCCGCCGGCATCGAGCTCCAACCGAGTGCGCAAGATCTGACGCTGTGGTCCGAGGAGCGGCGGGCGGAAGTCACCTACGACGTCAGCGCATGGATTCGGGCCGCCGCGCCTCTCGTCGATGGCCCGGTACGCGTCGAACGCTCGCAGTTCGAGCTTTTTCCGATCAACGCGCACGCGTTGGGGTTTCAGTACGCGGCGATCGACCGGCAGCGGACCAGCAATCTAGAGCCGGCGCAAACGTCAGAAGACCCGATCCAACTACGGCACCACATTCATCTCGGTCGAAGCTGCCGCTACTTTGGCGGGTGCAACAACGCAAGCCCCCGGACTCCCGCGCTCGATTCGATCCGGTTGGTCGAACTACCAGCGACGATCGCCGTGCGCCTGTGGTTGGCCAAGCCGGAAACCATCGCCGACGATCCGGACTTCCTCTTCACCATCCTCCTGCGCTGACACTTGAGCGCTCGCGTAGACCATTGGCCGGCGGCAGGGCACGGTGGTTCCCGTCGAGAAGCTGGACCCGGCTGTCGTCCTCGTGGGCACGACAATGCCCCGGTCCAGCGCTGCGGCTCGCGACGCGTACCTCCTTGGGCGGTCCTTTGCTCACTTTCGCCTTCGGGAGGGGTTGCGGCGGACCTACGGCGTGCGTGGGGAGATCATGGATCTGGGGTTTACCGGCTTCACGTTTGCGACCGCGCGCGTCCCCGCCGAGGATGCGTATGGGTCGGCGCTGACGATCGCTGCCGCGTTCGGGCGGTTGAGCCGAGTCGTGGCCCAAGACGCGGTCGACGGTTTACACGGAGCGGCAGCGGCCCGTTGGACGGCCGCAAGGCTCGAGACCGAGCCGAGAGCTCAAGCGCTGTATCGCGTGATCGCGTTCGGCGACGGACTCCATTCCGAGCCGCCGTTCGGCCCACTTCCGACGCCGTCCTCCCTCGATGAGGTCAAGCGGTCGCTCGCCAACGACTTCTCCTACGCCGGGATGCAGATCGTGATCGCAGGGGACCTGGAGCTGCTGTCACACCAGCTCCGCGGGACTACGTTCCAGGTTCGGACGGACCTCGACCTGCTCGGACCGGAGGTGCTTCCGGAGGACTCCCCTTCGGCATCGACCTTCAGCGATGAACGGGCTGACCCTCAAGTGTCGGAGGATCATCGGCGCTGACTCGATCGAGCGGCAAATGTTGCTGGCAGCTTCGGGGTCGGCCAACACCCTCATGTATCGAGATGCACGAGCAGCAGGCAGCCACTCCCCGGAGTCTCAAGGCCTCCGAGCGGGCGTCCACGGTGACCCGAGGCTGGGTCGCCGCCGGCTTCGAAGAAGTGCAGGACGAGTTCGAGCGCAACTTTCGCGAACGCGGTGAGATCGGAGCCGCGGTCGCGGCCTACTGGCATGGGGAGAAGGTCGTGGACCTCTGGGGCGGTCGTCGCCACTGGGATGGCCCTGCCCCGTGGAACGAGGACACGATGGTCATCGTCTACTCGACGACCAAAGGAATGGCGGCGATGACAATGGCTGTCGCACACGCTCGCGGCCTGCTCGACTATGACACGCCGGTCTCCGACTACTGGCCGGAGTTCGCCCTGCACGGGAAACAGGCGATCACCGTCCGACAACTCCTCGGACACGAGGCCGGCCTGGTGTGGTTGGACGAGCCATTGGCTGTCGAGGATGTTCGTGACCTCGACGCTCTTGCCCAACTCCTGGCGCGACAGAAGCCGGCTTGGGTCCCCGGGACACGGAGGGGCTACCACGCAATGACGATCGGGCTGTACATGCAGGAGCTGATCCGCCGTGTGGACCCACAGCACCGAACCCTCGGGCGCTTCTTTCATGACGAGGTCGCGGTACCACTTGGGCTCGACTTCTACATCGGGCTCCCCGCCGAGGTCCCCGATGAGCGACTCGCGACGATCATGCCGCTGTCACTCGGCCGGGCGCTGCGAGGGCTGCTGAGCACGCCTCCGTCGGTGTTGGCGCGGTTCCTATGGCCGTGGTCGTTGCTTCGCAAGTCCTTGCTCTTCAGCGAGGTCGACTGGAACGAGCGTCGGAACCTCGAGGTGGAGATCCCTGCGGGCAACGGCGTGGGGACGGCCCGCGCTATCGCACGTATGTACTCGGTCTTTGCGGAGGGAGGCGAGGCGCTTGGACTCGGGGCACCGACAATCGCTGCTGTGACGGCTCTACCGACCCCCTGCGATACCGACGACGTCGTGTTGGGCGGGCCCGCGGACTACTCGTTGGGCTTCCTTCGTCCCGGACCCGAGGCAACGTTCGGCTCGAGTCCGCGAGCGTTCGGAACGCCCGGCGCCGGCGGTTCGTTTGCGTTCGCCGACCCTGATACTCGCCTGGGCTATGCCTACGTGATGAACAAGACGGGTTTCCACCTTTTCGACGATCCTCGCGAGAAGCCGCTGCGCGATGCCATTCACCGCGCCATCGCCCGGCAGTCGAGGGACTCCTGATCCACGACACTAGAGCACATCTCATAACCTCGACGCGCCGGCTCAGAGCGGATTTGGGGCCGATGGCTAGGAGCGGAGCCGCCGCTGTACCGGGGTACTGCAAGGTTTCGCGACAACGCCACTGGGGCCCAAAGACCAGTGAGGTGGCGTGGCGAGGTTATGAGATGTGCTCTAGTCAGCAACCTGTGCAGGGCGGGGTGCGGGTGGTGGAATTGCTCGTTGCGCAGCATGTGGATTGCACCAAAGGTGGCTCGGGCGCGGGCCTGGTCGTCGGCAGGATTTTCCCCCGCACACCACAGGTCCACCAGCTGTTCGGGTGGGAGGTCGGTGAGGCCCGGCACGACGCGCTCGGCCGCTTTGTTGCTGGCGATGAAACGAAGGCCGGGTCCGATCGCCCACGCTGGGAAGGGCTCGTGGTTGGCGAGGACCATGTCGAGGACGCGGCGAACGGGGGCCATGTGCGCGTCGTCGAGTTCGCCGACCTCTTACTCGGCAGGCAGCCCCGCGGCCAGGCAGAGTTCGTTGGTCTCCCGCAGGGTGAGACTGAGAGCGCGGCCGAGCCGCAGGAGGACGTCGCGGCCCGGTCGGGCGCGGCCGGTCTCCAAGAAACTGACGTAGCGGGCGGTGCTGCCCGCCTCGAGGGAGAGGTCAAGCTGGCTGAACCCCCGGCGGCGTCTCCACGACCGAAGCAGAGCGCCGAACGGTCCGCCCCTCATGATGCCGCCAACCGCGTATCGCGGGCACAGGCCCGGGGGTGCAGACCGCCGGTCTCGATACGGTGTTTCATCTCGTCGACGAGTTCGACGACGATCCCGATCCAGCATCTACATTTGTGTCGCGACGTTGAAGAGTGGTTGTCCGCACGCAGTCCTCATCCGGCCCCCCTAGGCTCCGGTGGGCGCCGCTCGCCTTGCCAGTCACTCGTCTCCGGCCTTCTGCCCCGATGCCGCTGCCAGGTTTTCCCAGCTCGTTTCGCCTAATTCGGCGCCGCGGCCGACCGTGAGGTCGAGCTGGGCTAGGTACAGAGGCGGTCGGCTTGCACCCTGCGAGACCCACAGACACCTGCGCAACCAAGAACGCAAGCGGCCGTATGAACGCGAGACACGGGCACCCGAGGGTACCGTAACGCAGGAGGGAAGGGCCACGATCAACGGCCTGCTATCGTGCGCACACCAGGCGTCTGGAACCTTCCGGCGGCCGTGGACAACTACGCGGGCCCGGCAATGTCGATGGAGCGATCCACATGAAGCGTGTCATGAGCATCGGGATCCAGTGGGTACAGGCCCGCCGGATCACCTGTGAGCACTGTTCGAAGCCGTACACCTTCATCGAGGGAGGCACCGAGCGGGCAGACGCCGAGCAATCCGCCGCGTTCTCCGATGATGCCGAGTTGCGACGGACGGCGTTTCGCGACGCTGCGAACGCGGTCGACGAAGCCGCAGAGACGAAGGAGCGAGGTCGTGGTCGGTGCCCCCATTGCCACCAGCTCCAAGAGTGGATGCGAGTGAGCGCGGCGCTTGCCATCGGGGGGTTGCAGAACTCCTGTTGGGAGCCACCGCGTCGGCGGCGAGATTCCATTCGAAGCACGTTGCGATCGGCTTGATGAGATCGCGATGGTGCGCTGCCCCACCAGAGCGCGTGATAGGCTCGTGCTCGTGGGCAAGTGCTCCTCCGGTCGTCGGGCGGCGTCGAGTCTCGTTCTTGTTCTGGCACTTGCCACCGTCTCCTGTTTGAAGGTCAACGACGAGTTTGCGTTCTCCGGGACCACAGGCTCTGGAGTTGACAGCAGTGCCGCGGCGACAAGGAGTGCCACGGGCACCATGGGAACGGCCGATCCGACCGGGTCCGGTTCAGATCCGACTTCCGAGGGGTCGGTCAACAACTGCACCGCGGCCGATTCTGACGACACGGAGCTCAGCGGGGAAGTTCTGGGAGACTTGGAAGCGGGGCAGAGCCATGTCTTGCAGGGCGAGCTGGCATCCGATGATCCTGTCGATTGGTTTGTCAGCGCACTTGGCAGCAGCAGCGGAGAACCAGTGCTGGAGCGAATCTCAGGCGCGGTGACCGAAGTTTGCCTCTACGTCGAGTGCGAGAGCGAGCCTGCGACCATTACCGGGTGCGGATCCAGCGGGAACGCCGCACTCTCGCCGATGGGGCGACCAGGGTGTTGCGCGCCCGCGATCCTCGAAGCGATCTACGAGTGTCCCCAGCCCTCTGACGCGGTGATCCTGTATGCGTCCGTGGCAAACAGTGCTGCTGCTGTCGGAGACTGTGAGGCGTACGCGGTCGAACTACGCCACGGATGAGTCTCCTGTCTCGGGCGAGGCTGAGGGCGGCGTGCAACACCGCCCTCGCGAGCTGCTCTATCATTGTGATGGAGCCTCGCTTGATCGATGGAAGACCCTGGGGGGCACCGTGCGGACCACGCACGCCGATGCCGGTCGCACCGCGTGCTGACCGAGACTCCGCTCGCCGCCGCGCACGATGCTCATCGCCGACGTACGGGCTCGCGCTGCTGTCGCTGGCCCTCCTCATCGGGTGTCGCGCCGAGCCGGCGTCTGCGCCCGTTTGTGACGCCGGGGCTACCCAGATGTGCTTCTGCGCGGAGGGGGGCGCCAGCGCCCAGGTGTGCCTAGCCGACGGCTCACGGTGGGGCGTCTGCTCCTGTCGTGGCGAGGGCTCTACCGGTGAGGAGAATCCGACCACGAGTTCGGGGAACGACGATGACGCAGAGCTCGGGACAACGAGTAGCACCGGCTCGGGTGGCCCTTTGGATTCGGAGACGGAGCCGGGATCATCATCCAGCGGTGGGGGTCCTCTCTTCTCGTGTGACATCGGTGGGGTGTGCGACGTGCCGTTGGCGCGGAACCCGAGTCTGGTCCTCGAGCCAATTCCAGCGAGCGATCCTCGGTTGGAGTTCGGGCAGGCCATCACCACGGATCGGTGGGGAACAATCCACCTCTTCTGGGAAACGGGCGGAACGTGGCACGAAAAGTCGATCGAGCATTTGCCCAACGCAAGCGAGCAGGGCGGACGACAATGGCAGTACGTGCGCGGCGTCGACTATGTCTGTCCGAGCGACGGACCGGTGCCTCGTGACTGGATCGACTGCGGCACGTCTGGGTGTCGCGTCCCTCCAATCGGAGAGATGGTCTACTATGTCGTCGTCGACAACGACGGTGTCGCGGGCCAGTACACGATGCGAACCGAAGCCACCCCCTACGTTTGGGACTTCGAGCGCGACGGTTGCGCGGGATAGGGCTCGGACGGCATGGTGACGTCGTGAGTCGGTAGGCTGCGGACGCCGCGTCCCGAATCCCACTACTCCCCGCCGCCGGGGAAGGTGCAGGCAGGTGGCGGATCAACGCGGAGCGCCTGCTGTAGGGGACCACGATCATCACGTGGGATTGGAGCCCGACACGTCACGCTCGTTGCGGGAGTTCGGGCTCCGCATGAGAAGTCTCTCCGCGAGTAGCGTGGCGCAGCCTTCCGCCTGGCTCGGCG
>Ga0316204_10001574_pt1 | contig 59943 bp, 53 predicted proteins | sample 6monrhotite_MG_2_FD_205661 | JGI IMG/M metagenome (GOLD analysis project Ga0316204, IMG submission 205661) | Microbial mat bacterial communities from mineral coupon in-situ incubated in ocean water Damariscotta River, Maine, United States -... | ecosystem: Environmental > Aquatic > Marine >...
TGGATGGCGAAGGGGTGGAAAACCCCTTCGCGCGGGTGTGGGCAGCCGCCCACCGGCGCGGCGAGGGGCCACCCGGCCCCGAGCCGCGCCGCCTCCCTCACCCCCGCAGAATGCGGTTCACATGGCCCATCTTGCGCCCCGGCCGGGCCTCGCCCTTGCCATACAGATGCACCTGCACATCCTCCTCACGCGCCAGCGCGGGCACGCGATCCACGTCATCTCCGATCAGGTTTTCCATCACCACATCCACATGCCGCGCACCATTGCCCAGCGGCCAGCCCGCCACCGCGCGGATGTGTTGTTCGAATTGATCCACCGCGCAGCCCGCCTGCGTCCAGTGGCCTGAGTTGTGGACGCGCGGGGCAATCTCATTGACCACCAACCCGCGCGGGGTGACGAACAATTCCACCCCCATCACACCGACATAGTCCAGCGCGTTCACGATGCGCCCCGCCAAAAGCACGGCATCCATTTGCTGCGCCGGGGTCAGGCTGGCCGGCAGCGTTGTCGTATGCAAGATCCCGTCGCGGTGCACGTTTTCACCGGGGTCGAAACAGGCGACCTCTCCACTGACACCGCGCGCGGCAATCACCGACACTTCGCAACTGAACTCAACGAAACCCTCCAGGAGTGCGTCCTGCCCGGCCATCCCCTCCAGTGCATTCCCGGCCTGCGCGGGGTCCATGATCCGCGCCTGCCCCTTGCCGTCATAGCCCAGCCGCCGGGTTTTCAGGATCGCGGGCGTGCCGATCTCGGCCAGCGCGGCCTCCAGCGCGGCGGCATCTGGAATGTCGCGATAGGGCGCACAGGTCAGCCCCAGCCCGGTCAGAAACTCCTTTTCCGTCTGCCGGTCCTGACTGACTGCCAGCGCGCGCCGCCCTGGGCGCACCGGGCGCAGGGCGTCCAGCAGGTCCAGCGTGGCGGCGGGGATATTCTCAAACTCAAAGGTGATCACATCGACGGACTGCGCGAAGGCGGTCAACGCGGCGGCATCATCCCACGCGGCAGTTGTCACACATTCCGCGACATGCCCGGCGGGCGGGTTCGGCGCGGGGTCATAGATGTGGCAACGCAACCCCAGTCGGCTGGCGGCCACCGACAGCATCCGGCCCAGTTGCCCCCCGCCCAATATGCCAATGCACGCGCCTGGTTGCAGCATGTCACTCATCGCTGGGCTCCTGCGGGATCGACGCCGACAAAGCCTCACGCCAGGCATCAACACGCGTGGCCAACGCCGGGTCGGTCACAGCCAGGATTTGCGCCGCCATCAGCCCGGCGTTCGCACCGCCACCAATCGCCATGGTCGCCACCGGATACCCGCGTGGCATCTGGACAATGGAATAAAGGCTGTCAACGCCGGACAAAACGCGCGTCTGGATCGGCACGCCGACCACCGGGATGCGCGTTTTGGATGCCATCATGCCGGGCAAATGCGCGGCCCCGCCGGCCCCGGCGATGATCACCTGCAAGCCACGTTCCGCGGCGGTTTTGCCATACTCCCACAGCCGGTCGGGCGTGCGGTGCGCTGAAACGATGCGCGTTTCAAAGGCGACACCCAAGTCCTCCAGGATCTGGGCCGCTTCTCGCATGGTGGGCCAATCCGATTGACTGCCCATGATGATCCCGACTTTCACCGCCATTCCTGGCCTCCCTCCCGGCCTTTGCCGGATTTTTCTGCGGCTGCACTATACAAGCGGCCCCGCAAGGCGCAATGCATCCCACCTGGTGCGACGGCAAAAAGCGGTTCTCAACCGCTTTCAAGGCTTTTCGAAAAGCCTTGGAACAGATGTCGCCGACGCGGTAAGGCAGGGACCATGAACGACGAATTCGAGATTTTTCTGGTCTGCGCCCCGGGGACCGAGGCGCTGGTGGCTGCTGAAGCCACGGCGCAAGGCTTTGCGGGCGCGCAACCCGGGCCCGGCGGCGTCACCCTGCGTGGCGGCTGGCCCGTGGTCTGGCGCGCCAATCTGACCCTGCGCGGCCCCGCCCGCATCCTGGTGCGGATCGCCGAATTCCGGGCGATGCATCTGGCGCAGCTGGACAAACGCGCGCGCAAAGTGCCTTGGGCCGATTTCCTGCGCCCGGACCGGCCCGTGAAGGTCGAGGCGACCTGCCACAAATCCCGCATCTATCACAACAAGGCCGCCAAGCAGCGCCTTGAAACTGCGATCCGCGAAACACTTGGGGCGCCCGTCACCGATGACGCGGCGCTGGTGGTGAAAGTCCGGATCGAGGATGATCTGTGCACCATCAGCCTGGACAGCAGCGGCGAGCCTTTGCACCGTCGCGGCCACAAGGAAGCGGTCGGCAAAGCCCCGATGCGCGAATCACTGGCGGCGCTGTTCTTGTGGCAGCTCGGGTATGACGGCACGCAGCCCGTGTTGGACCCGATGTGTGGATCGGGCACGTTTCCCATCGAAGCCGCCGAAATTGCCGCCGGCCTTCTGCCCGGGCGCAGCCGCACATTCGGGTTTCAGCACCTGGCAAGTTATGACCCCGCCGCCTTTGCTGCGATGAAAGACCACGCCCCAACAGTGCCACCAGCGCGCTATCTGGGGTTCGATCGCGATCAGGGCGTAATCGGCATGGCCCGCAAGAACGCCGACCGCGCGGGCGTCGCCGAAAGCTGCACATTCGAGCGCCGGCCTATCGGTGAGTTGGTTCGCCCAGACGGCCCGCCCGGTTTGGTCATCGTGAACCCACCCTGGGGCGCGCGCATCGGGGAACGCAAATTACTGTTCGCGCTTTACGGCACGCTGGGTCAGCGCCTGTCGGCCGGGTTCGCAGGCTGGACGGTTGGCATCATTTCGCCGGACGCGGGGCTGGTAAAGGCCTGCAATTTACCGCTGACGGCGGCGGGCCCGGCTGTGGATATGGGCGGCACCAAGGTAACGCTTTATCGCGCCACGCTTTAGGGCCGCAGTTCGGGGTTAGGGGCTGTCAGCCCTTGCTGTACCCGCCGGTCGCAGCATCCCCGCCGGTTTCGGGCGTCAGGTCGCCGATATTGGCGCAATCGCTGACAAAAGCATGGATGGCCGGTCCGCTGCCCTCACCGTTCAGCCAGGCGATCTCATGGCCCGAAATACGGTATCCCAGTGCGCCCATAGACGTCAGCGCATCCCAAAACCCGTCAGACGTTTCGACAGCGAATTCGATCCCATGAATAAACTCTTCGTCCCGCACCACTTCACCCGTGAATGACTGCGAATAGCCGCTGTCGGTCACAAACGTCACTTCGGCGGGCGCAGCGCTTTGCAAGGTGCCGATATCACCGGCCAGCGTGGCAACGGCATAGGTATGGTTGGCACCAATAGCGCAATTCGCCCAAAACTGCTGATCGTCGGTTTCCGGCACACCATGGGCCACGCTCAATGAAGTTTGAAACACGTCGTCAGAGATGTAACGCTCATAATTCCAGATATATCCTTGTTGCGCCGATGCCAGGTGCGGCAAAACCAGCGCCACGAATGCGCAGGCGGAAAAAAGTGGCTTGTTCATCAAATCCCCCAATAAAATAACGAGAGGCGCCACCGCGCCTCCAGGCCTGAAAACGGTAGCCTTGTTCAGGAATTCGGGCAAGTCACCCTTTGGCGATGGTCTGTTTGCACAGCGCCTGCGCGCAATCAGGCGATGATATCCGGCATCAATTCGTCTTCAATGCGGGTGATCTGATCTTTCAACGCCAGCTTGCGCTTTTTCAGGCGCTTCATCGCCAATTCATCGCCCGTGCCGCGTTCATGCATGGCGGCGATGGCCTCATCCAGATCCCGATGTTCACGCCGCAGCACGCCCAGCTTCACGCCCAGGACTTCTTCGTGATTCAATTCCATCGGTGCATTCATGGCGCGACTCTTTTGGCTTTGAGTCAGTTTAGCCGGAAAAGGTCGGCGTGGCAAAGGCTTCCCCCCTCTTGCATGGTGCGGGTTGGATGCCCATATCAAGCCCATGCCCGGTCTGCCGCGCATGTGGGGGCCGGGGTTTGTGTCGCTGTTACAGGACCCCGCTATGACCAAATTTGCCTTTCCCTCGCACCCGCTATTGCTGGGCTTCGAACCGCTGGAGCGGTTGGTAGAACGCACCGCCCGCGCCGGGACCGATGGCTACCCGCCGTTCAACATCGAACTGGCCGAGCCCAACCGCTATGTCATCACACTGGCCGTTGCAGGGTTTGCCCCCGATGACATTGTGCTGACGCTGGAAGACCGGCAATTGCTGATCCGCGGCCAACAGGGGGACCCGGCCCCAGACCGCGTATTCCTGCACCGTGGCATTGCGACGCGCCAGTTCCGCCGGGTTTTTGCTTTGGCCGAAGGCGTAGAGGTCAGCGGCGCCACAATGGACAACGGCCTGCTGAAGATCGCGTTGGAGCGGCGAGAGCCGGAAACCGTGGTCCGCACCATTCCCATAACCCGCAGTTGAAAGGACAGATGATGCAAACACCGTTTCCCAATCTGCCGCAGGGCAAGATCGCCTATATCCGCCGGGTTGATCCGGTCACCTTGCCGCAAGACGTGCGCGAGCAAATTCCGCAGGATGCCCAGATCTGGGGCGTTCATTCCGAAGCCGGAGAATGCCTGGCGCTGACCAATGACCGGCACGGCGCGTTTCTGCTGGCCCGCGAAAACGACATGGCCCCGGTCAGCGCGCATTAACCCCGCGCGCCGCGCGATGGCCGGGCCCAGTCCAAGGCGGGCGCGGTCTAAGGCGGGCCCAGTCTAAGGCGGGCCCACTCCAAGGCGGGCGCGGTCTAAAGTGGGCGCGGTCAACGGCGCCGGTTCAGGCGGGCGCGGCGCACGAACTCCCAGTCCGCTTACCCTTCCGGCACAAAGGACGCGAATTTCGCCTGTTGGGCGATCAAGACGGCCTGCGTGCGGCTTTGAACCCCCAGCTTTCGCATGATCGCCGTGACATGTGCCTTGACCGTGGTTTCGGCAATCGACAGTTCCCACGCGATTTGCTTGTTCAACCGCCCCTGGCACAGCAGATCCAAAATCTTCGCCTGCTGACGCGTCAACTGCGCCAACCGCTCAATGGCGTCGCTGGTCGCGTCATCTGCATCATCCACAAACCCCTCGGGCAGCCAGATCTGCCCTTGCCCAACGGCCTGCAACGCCAGCCGGAACGCATCACGCCCTGAATGCTTGGGCACAAAGCCCTGCGCACCGGCCGACAGCGCCGCACGGATCAGCCTGGGTTCACCCATCGATGATACCACCAGAACCGGGATATCTGGCGCCGCGGCGCGCAGGCGGATCAACCCGTCAAGTCCCTCGACGTCTGGCAGGTCCAGGTCCAGCAAAACCAGATCAGGCGCACGGTCCTGGATCTTGCGCAGCCCCTCGGCCAGGGCATGGGCGCGTTCCACGTGGGCGACATCCGCAACTCCACGCAGGGTCAGCGCCAGCGCGTCGCAAAACAGGGGGTGATCATCAATGATCAACGCCGTGGTAAAGGCGCGGGTATGTGGTGATGGGTCGGTCATGGTGGTGTTGGCTTTCACCCGAGTTCACCGGCAGGATACCAAAGCCACCGAGACAGGGAAACCGGGCAGACCACATCCAGCCATGCGACATAGGTCTGACAGACAAAAGCCTGCTTTCGCCCGCCCCCCGCAGGCCCTAAAGTGGTCCGCAACTGCCCCGCCAGCCGTCAAGGAGTGCCCACCATGCAGATGAGCGACAGCCGCACCATCGCCGCCGCCCCCGGAATTGTCTGGGAAGCCTTGCTGAACCCAGAGGTCTTGAAGGAATGCGTCCCAGGCTGCCAGGACCTGACCGGCACACCAGAGGACGGGTTCGAGGCCACCGTGGTGCAAAAGGTGGGGCCGGTGAAGGCGAAATTCGCCGGGGTCGTCACCATCAGCGACCGCGTCGAGGGTCAAAGCCTGACCCTGAGCGGCGAAGGCAAGGGCGGCGCTGCCGGGTTCGCCAAGGGCGTCGCGCATGTCACGCTGGCCCCCGCGACAACCGAAGACGGTGCCGAGGCGACCGAGCTGACGTATGAGGTTGAGGCCAAGGTCGGCGGCAAGCTGGCGCAACTGGGCAGCCGCATCATCGACGGCTTTGCGCGCAAGATGGCGGATGATTTCTTTGGTCGGTTTCAGGATGCCGTCGAAGGACCGGATGACGACGATGCCGAGGACACCGAAGACGACACGGCCGAGGGAGGCGCCAAGAAGGGCTGGTTCCGCCGCGTTCTGGGCAAAGATTAAGGCCACATTGCCAGCGGATCGACACCAATCACCACCGGGTGCAGGGCGATTAACGCTGCCCAGACCAGCACCCCCGCCACCCCCGGCATCAGGCGCGGCGTGGTGCGCGGGGTCCAGCGACCGCTGAGCAACGCCCAAAACGGCGCAATGGACGTGTGGCGGGCTTGCTCGTGCCATACCTCTGCCCCCCATTCGCGGCGTTTGCGTCGGTCGATCAATGCCATGCCCATCAGCGCAAATCCGGTCATCAGTCCGAACAGGATCAGATGCGCCAGATCGCCATTCACCACCAGGTGCACAGCCCCCCAAATCGCAAGCGCCCACAGAACCGGGTGCCGGGTGACACCCGCGATGCCCGGATGTGCGGGATCAAATGGCGCGGCGCGGCTGCCAAACGACAGCGGGTTCACCCCGGTCCCCGCATAAGCCACCAACAGGCACGCGCTCAGCATGCCCGCCAGCGCCAGCACGGTCTGCCAGGGTGCAGGTGCCCAAAGTGGCACAAACGGCGTGCGCCCGGCGGCCACAATCACCCAGATCAGCAGCCCCGTAGACAGCAGCGAATACCCAAGGATGAAGCCGGTGCGCCCCAGCAGCCCTGTGATCGCCCCCTTGATACGCGGGCGCACAGGGAGTGCGTGCGCGCCCAGAAAGACCACCAGCGCCGCGCCAAATTCTTCCCATCCGCCCATACCGACTCCACCGTGTGTGTGTGTGTGCCTTCTTTGCCGCGCCTTGGGCGCCCGCGCAATCCGCCCGGCGCGCGTTTGCACCTGTGTCGCAGCAAGGCGTTGACGGCGCGGTGGATTCGCCCAGAATGGCACGGTCCCGATGCAAAGAAAGCCCCATGACCCAAACCGTTCCCGGCCCCGATGGCCAACCCCGTTGCGCCTGGTGCGGCACCGTGGAGGCGTTCTTTCCCTATCACGATGCTGAATGGGGCTTTCCCGTCGCCGATGACCAACGCCTGTTTGAAAAATTGTGCCTGGAAAGTTTCCAATCCGGCCTAAGCTGGCGCACCATTCTGGACAAGCGCGAGAATTTTCGCGCGGCGTTTCGCGAGTTCGACCTGCACACCGTGGCCGCCTTTGATGACAGCGACGTGCAGCGCCTTCTGGGGGATGCCGGAATCGTCCGCCACCGGGGCAAGATTGACGCGGTGATCAACAACGCCCAGCGCTGTCTGGACTTGATTGATGAAACCGGATCACTGGCGGCCTATGTCTGGCGCTATGAACCCGCTGCGCAGGATCTTGCAGACCCGCAAACACTGACCACATCAGATGCGTCAGTGGCCATGTCGAAGGATCTGAAAAAGCGCGGCTGGAAATTTGTTGGCCCCACCACCATCTTTGCCTTCATGCAGGCGATGGGGTTGATCAACGACCACGCCCATGGCTGCATCATGCGCGAGAAAGCGGCGAAGGCACGCGCTGCCTTTGCCCGGCCAGCGTAAACCGTCCATCCTGCCACGCCCATACCCAAGCGGAATTCCCTGATGATCCCAGCCTATGACGCCTATCTGACCCCGGCCCGGCCCACCAACCAGATCGTCCGGCTGGTTTTGGGTGTGGCGCTGATTTTGGCCGTTTACATCGCCTGGATGACCTTGATGGGCGCGGCACTGGGGGTTTTGCCCGTGCTCGGTCAGATTGTCGCCTGGGTGCAGGGCAGCGGCAACACCGATTGGGTGGTGTCCGCGCTGGATCTTCTGATCGAACGCCTGACCTGGATCGGAGAGGCCGCCGAACCCTGGGCGCTGATCTGGCTGCTGGCCACGTTTCTGGGCGCTTGGTTCGGTGTGGCGCTGACAATGCGGATCTTTCACCGCAGGCGGGCGCGTGACCTGTTCGGGCGCGCCCCGGTGGTGTTACGGGATTTCACTCTGGGCGCCGGCATGATGGTCGTGCTGGGCGGTGGCATTGCGCTGGCTCTGATCCCGGTCATGCCCCGGATTGAATTGGCAACCGACCCAAAAGTCTGGCTGATGTTTCTGCCGCTGGCTTTGGTCGGCATCCTGATCCAGACCGGGGCCGAGGAACTGGTGTTTCGCGGCTACATCCAGGGCCAGCTTGCGGCGCGTTTTGCCTCTCCGCTGGTGTGGATGACGGTGCCAACGTTGCTGTTCGCCTTCGCCCATTATTCCCCGGATCAAATGGGCGAAAATACCTGGCTGGTGGTCATCGCGACAGGGCTTTTCGGGCTTGCCGCGTCAGATCTGACGGCGCGCTCAGGGTCCTTGGGCCTGGGCTGGGGTTTGCATTTTGCGAACAACGTATTGGCCATTCTGGTGATCAGCGTGATGGGCGGGCTGGATGGGTTGGCGCTGTTTGCGGTGCCACAGGGGCCGGCGACCGACGCCCTGTTGACCCCCTTGATGATGGCGGACATCGCGGTGATGGTCATTGTCTGGATGTCATGCCGATTGTGGCTGCGCCGGCGCTGACCGTTGCAATCATCCGCCACGCGGATTATCTGGACACCGCAACAGAGGGCACCCGATGAACTGGATCACCAACTACGTACGTCCGACGATCAACTCGCTCTTCTCTCGTCGGGAAGTGCCCGAGAACCTGTGGACCAAATGCCCTGAGTGCGGAACCATGCTGTTCCACCGGGAACTGACGGATAACCTGCAGGTGTGCTTGAACTGCGATCACCACCTGGCGATCACCCCACGAGACCGGTTCAAGGCCCTGTTCGACGGTGGCATCTTTGCCGAGGTCGCCGTGCCCGAACCCGTTGCAGACCCCCTGCACTTCCGCGATCAGAAAAAATACCCCGACCGCCTGAAAGCCGCGCAGAAAGCCAATGGCGAGCGAGAGGCCATGCTGGTTGTCGAAGGCGAGCTCGGACGCACGCCCATCGTCGCCGCCGCGCAGAATTTTGCCTTCATGGGCGGATCAATGGGTATGTATGTCGGCAACGCCATCATCGCCGCCTGCGAACGCGCGATCGAACGCCGTGCGCCGTTGGTGCTGTTCGCCGCCGCCGGGGGGGCGCGTATGCAAGAAGGGATCCTGTCCTTGATGCAGATGCCGCGCACCACCGTCGCACTGGACATGCTGAGGGAAGCGGGCCTGCCCTATATCTGCGTGCTGACCCATCCGACCACGGGCGGTGTCACCGCCAGTTATGCGATGCTGGGCGACGTCCAGATCGCGGAACCCAACGCGCTGATCTGTTTTGCCGGGCCGCGCGTCATCGAACAGACGATCCGTGAAAAACTGCCAGAGGGGTTCCAGCGCGCTGAATACCTTCTGGATCACGGGATGCTGGACCGCGTGACCCCGCGCGGCCAGATGCGTGATGAGCTGATCACCATCATCCGGATGCTGACCGGCCTGCCCCCTGCGGTGCGCGGTGATTTGCCCGCACCTGAGGCCGAAACAGACGACAGCGGTGACACTGGCGACGCAACATCCGCCGCCGACTTGACCACCAGCGACGCGGCAACGGCCCCCGACGCGGGCGACGTCAAATCGTGACCGCACCGACGTCCGACGCCATTCTGGACCGCATGATGGCGCTGCACCCCAAGATCATCGACCTGACGCTGGACCGGGTCTGGCGTTTGCTGGACGCGCTGGGAAATCCGCAAAATGACCTGCCGCCGGTGATTCATATCGCCGGAACCAACGGCAAGGGCAGCACACAGGCGATGATCCGTGCCGGGTTGGAGGCTGAAGGCAAGCGCGTTCATGCGTACACCAGCCCCCATCTGGCCCGGTTTCATGAGCGCATCCGGCTGGCCGGCGACCTGATCTCTGAAGAGGCGCTGACCGCCATTCTGGATGAATGTTACGCCGCAAATGGTGGTGAAGCGATTACCTACTTCGAGATCACCACCTGCGCCGCTTTGCTGGCCTTTGCCCGCACCCCGGCGGATTACACGGTGCTGGAGGTCGGACTTGGCGGGCGGCTGGACGCAACCAACGTGCTGGACACACCGGCGCTGACCATCATCACGCCCGTGTCGATCGACCATCAGCAATTCCTGGGTGAAACGCTGGCGGAAATCGCCGGGGAAAAGGCCGGGATCCTGAAGCGCGGTGTGCCCTGCATTGTTGGCCCACAGGACGATGACGGGTTGAATGTGATCGAGGCCCGCGCCGCCCGTCTGGGCGCGCCGATCATCACCCACGGCCAACAGTGGCATGTCGTTGAAGAGGCCGGGCGGATGGTGTTTCAGGATGAAACCGGCCTGCTGGATCTGCCCTTGCCCAACCTTCCCGGCCCGCATCAGATCCAGAACGCGGGCGCTGCGCTGGCCGCGCTGCGTGCCTTGGGCTGTGGCGAGGCCGCGTTCGAAGCCGCAGTGACCCGCGCTGAATGGCCCGCCCGCATGCAGCGCCTGCGACACGGCCCGCTGGTTGACGCAGCCCCCGAGGCCGAACTGTGGCTGGACGGCGGGCACAACCCGGCCGCCGGTGCAGCCATCGCCGCGACGCTGGACCGATTGCCAAAGCGCCCCACGCATCTGATCTGCGGGATGTTGAACACCAAGGATATTGGCGGCTTCATGCGGCCCCTTGCAGGTCACGCCCAGCAATTGATTGCGGTATCCATCCCAGGCGAAGCCAACACCCTGCCCGCCGAGGCCACCGCCGAGGCCGCAACAAAGGCGGGGATTGCCGCAAACATCGCAGCTGGCGTGCGGGAGGCGCTGAACGCCATCAGGCGTGAGACCCCGCAGGCGCGGGTGCTGATCTGTGGGTCGCTGTACCTGGCTGGCGCGATCTTGCGCGAAAACGGCTGATTTTCCGCGCTGTAGGAACAAGCGTTTTGGAAAACGCTTGACCGGGGGGCTTTGCGCCCCCCTCTTGGCCTGCGGCCAATTCACCCCCCGCAGGATATTTGACGCACAAAGATGCGGATGTCAGGCAAAGAAGGTTTCGCGCACCAGAGCTTCGTGGACACCGTCGGGGGCGTGAACCCAGACCGTGGTGTCGGGGTCCCAATGGGTCAGCTTGACCATGCCGATGGCCGCGTTGGTCTTGAAATCTGGCGACCAGGCCGCCGAGCTGACACGCCCGACAGACCGCCCTTTTTCATCGCTGAGTGCCCAGATCTCGGTGCAGGGCGGAACCGCAGGGCCGTCGATCTCGATTGAGCGGATCTGGCGCACAGGCCCCTCTTGCGACACGCGCAACAGCGCATCGCGGCCGACGCAGCCAATCGCGGTCATGGTATTGCAAAACTTGCCCAGCCCGCATTCATGCGGCGTGTTTTCGCGCGTCATGTCATTGCCGTAGCTAAGCAGCCCGCCCTCTATCCGTTCGATCAGGTTGGGGCAGCCGGCGTGCACATCCAGATCCTTGCCGGCCTCCATCAGCGCGTTCCACAGCGGCATGCCCAGGTGTGTGCCTTCGACGTAAATCTCGAACCCGCCCTGACGCGAATAGCCTGAACGGGCGATCAGCATCGGCACGCCTTGGAATTCGAACCAGTCAAAGCGGAAGAACTTGATATCGCGGACACGGTCACCAAACACTGACGCCATCAGATCTTCGGCGCGCGGCCCCTGAACCGCCAGCGGTGAGACGTCAGGCTCATCGACCAGCACATCCAGCCGCAGCCCCCAGACGATCCCCTTGATCCAGAACAGAAGGTCGCTGTCCGCAATCGAAATCCAATACCGATCTTCTGCGATTTTCACAGCAACGGGATCGTTCAACATCCCGCCGGTTTCATCAACCAACGGCACATAATAACACTGCCCGGGCCGCATGGAACGCAGATCACGCGGGGTCAGCATCTGCACCAGACGCCCGGCATCAGGGCCGCGGATTTCCACCTGGCGTTCGCAGGCCACATCCCAGACCTGCACGGCCGATTTCAGGTGGTGATAGTCTTCTTCGACCGAGCGGAACACGGTCGGCAGCAGCATGTGGTTGTAGACCGTATAGGCCTTGACCCCAGCGGCTTCCACGCCGGGTGAAAACGGGGTCCGGCGCAGACGGCGGGAGGGCGAGATTAAGCTGGCGGACATGGCGCGCTCCGGGTTCGGGATCACTTTTGCCGGGGGATAGGTGAGCCGGGGCACAGGCGGCTGTCTGATCGCGACACGGGTATGTCGGTCATGGAACTTGACGCAACGTCCAAATTCAAAGGGCTGGCTGGAACAGGGCCGGATCACGCCAAACCGCCCAATCCGCTGGTGCAGATCCAGCGTATCTTAGCGCTTCAGCCCGCCCGATCTGGACTTTCCAGCGCGCCAACAATCGCCATGCAGCCTTTGGTGGCGCGGATCGTTCGGCATGCTGCCGGACCACAAACGGTCATGCACTGGCGGAACCTCACCAAAAAAGGCCCCGCATATGCAGGGCCTTTCCAATTCGATCAGACGTCAGATCACGCGGTTGCGGTTGCAGCCTTTGCGACGTCTTTCTTGATGTTCAGCGCGCGCGGCGACAGTTCGATGTCCTTGGCTTTGGCCAGAAATGCATCCAGACCGCCACGGTGATCGACGGTACGCAGGGCCGCAGCCGAAATGCGCAGCTTGAAGCTTTTGCCCAGAGAATCAGACGCCAGCGTCACGTCCACCAGATTCGGCAGAAAGCGCCGACGGCTACGGTTGTTGGCGTGGCTTACATTGTTGCCCGACATCGGGCCCTTACCGGTCAATTCGCAGCGGCGCGACATGGCTCTATCCTCGTCTGTTATCAAGCGCGCGCGGTGCGCGTCGCAAACATCAAAAGGGCGCCACTACGGCAGCGCCCGGAAACTTGTGGGGCGGTTTAGGCGGAAACGTCGAGGCCGTCAAGGGATTCGCCACGTGCCGCGGGCGCGGTTTGGAGCGATGTCAGCATTGCCCGTGCGGCGGCACCGGGCGCGGCCTCGCCCTTGGCAACGGTATCGGCCCATTGGTTCATCAGCGCACGCGCCTGCGGGCTGTCCAGCCGCGCCAACAGCGCCTGCTTGACCTCTTCGGTGAACCAGTGCCGCGCCTGTTCCGCGCGGCGCCCGTCCCAGTGCCCGTGATCACGCCGCCATGTGCTCAGCGCGGTGATTTCCTGCCAAACCTCTGCCAGCCCCTGTTCTTCCAGCGCCGAGGCGGTCATTGCCTTGGGGAAGCCGGGCGCATCCTGCGGGCGTTTGCGCAACAGACGCAACGCACCCGCGTAATCGGCACAGGTGCGCGTGGCGGTCATCTTCAGGTCGCCGTCGGCCTTGTTGACGACGATCAGGTCCGCCGCCTCCATGATGCCGCGTTTCACGCCCTGCAATTCATCGCCACCCGCCGGGGCCAACAACAAAACGAAGACATCCGACACCTCGGCAACCACGGTTTCCGACTGCCCCACGCCCACCGTTTCAATCAACACCACGTCAAACCCTGCGGCCTCGCACAGCGCCACGGCATCGCGCGTGCGCCTTGCCACGCCGCCCAGATGTGTTTGGCTGGGTGATGGGCGGATGAACGCACCGGGCAGGCGCGACAGGCGCTCCATTCGGGTTTTGTCCCCAAGGATGGAGCCGCCGGTGCGCGCCGACGACGGATCAACCGCCAGCACCGCCACCTTCAAGCCCTGAGCGCACAGCATCGTGCCAAAGCTTTCGATGAAGGTGGATTTGCCCACCCCCGGCGTGCCCGACAGCCCGATGCGCAGTGCCTGCCGTTGATGCCCGGCCAACGCCCCCAACAACGCGGCTGCTTGCTCTCGGTGGTCCGTGCGGGTGCTTTCGACCAAGGTGATCGCCCGTGCCAAGGCCCGGCGGTCACCCGCCAGAATCCGACTGGCGAGGGGGGAGGGGTCGTTGTAAACAGTCATCTGAGCCTCGGATTTTTCAGCGCCAGAAGGTCCGCCAATGGACTGTAGGCTTAACCACCCCGGGGCCAGAAATAAAGCCCGGCCCCGCATCCCGCCGGAATGGGAGTCCACATGTTTCGACCACCTTATCTTGCGGCGCTTGCTCTGGCGCTGATCGCGCAGACGGTGTCCGCCCAAACCTCCCAGCCTGTCTCCTTGCACTTTGATGTGCGCTATGGCTTGTTTCGCCCGGCGCAGGTGCACCTGGCGATAACCGACGACCCCCAATCTTATGCCGCCTCTGGGCTGGTTCGCAGCTCAGGCCTGCTGGGCCTGCTGCGCCCCTTCCACTTTGACCTTCGGACGGAAGGCGCGCGTGACGGCGACACCCTGCGCCCACAGACCTACATCGGCGACATGGACACCGGCTGGCGGCAGGTTCAGGTGGACATGCAGTATATCAACGGTGTGCCCCAGATCCGCCACATCGCCCCTGATGAGCCGCACCACCCCTGGAGCCTGACCCCGGACGACATGGCTGGAACCGTCGATCTGATGACCGCGCTGTACCGCGTTGCCCGCCCTCAGCCCCGCGACGCGTTGTGCGACTGGTCGCTGGAAACCTTCGACGGACGACGCCACGCGCGCCTCGCGCTTCAGCCCGCGCGGGAAGATCCGGACGGTCGGCACGTAACATGCGAAGCCGCGTATATCCGGGTCGCGGGCTATTCGCCTGCGGACATGGCTGACCGGCTGTCCTATCCCTTCACACTGACCTATGCGGAAACATCGACCGACGCCTGGCAACTCATGCAAGCCGTCGCGCAGACACCGTATGGCCGGGTTCGCATCCTGCGTCGGGATTAAGCGGACACGCCACCAGGGAATGCCATGACCAGCTTGCCCATTGACCCCCTTCTGCCCGCCCTGTGTGATGCCATCTCCACACACGGCCAGGCGGTGCTTCAGGCCCCGCCGGGCGCGGGCAAAACCACACGTGTGCCACTGGCTCTGCTCCCGCTGATCAGCGGTCGCATATTGATGCTGGAACCCCGCCGCCTGGCCGCCCGCGCCGCCGCCGAACGCATGGCCGAAACCCTGGGCGAAGACATCGGCCAGACCGTCGGCTACCGCATTCGAGGAGAGGCACGTGTCAGCAAGGCCACCCGCATCGAGGTGGTAACAGAGGGCATCCTGACCCGCATGTTGCAGGGCGACCCATCGTTGGATGGTGTCGGCGCGGTGATCTTCGACGAGTTTCACGAACGCTCATTGAACGCCGATCTGGGGCTGGCTCTGACCTTGGAAAGCCGCGCCGCACTGCGCGAGGATCTGGTGGTTGTTGTGATGTCCGCCACATTGGACGCCGCACCCGTGGCCGCGCTGCTGGGGGGTGCCCCGCTGTTGACAGCCGAAGGACGCGCCTTTCCGGTTGAAACCCGGTGGCTGGACAGCCCGTTGCCCAAAGGCACCCGGCTGCCCGCCGCCATGGCCGACCTGATCCTGACGGCTGCCGCAGTTTCACAAGGCGGCATTCTGGCTTTTCTGCCCGGAGAAGGCGAAATCCGCCGTACCGCAGCTGCGCTGGCGGGCCGACTGCCATCCGACATGCACCTGCATACCCTGTTCGGTGCGATGGACTTCAAGGCCCAGCGCGCTGCCATCGTCCCCGCCACACAAGGGCGCAAGCTGGTGCTGGCCACGTCCATCGCCGAAACCTCACTGACGATCAGCGACATCCGCGTGGTGGTAGATGCCGGGCAAGCCAGGCGCGCACGATTCGATCCGAACTCAGGCATGAGCCGCCTGATCACCGATCGCGCCAGTCTGGCCGAGGCCGAGCAACGCCGGGGCCGCGCCGGACGGGTCGCACCGGGTGTCTGCTACCGGCTGTGGACCAAGGGGCAGGAAGGGGCGCTGCCGGCCTTTGCCCCCGCCGAAATCGAAATGGCCGACCTGTCCGCAATGGCGCTCGAACTGGCGGTCTGGGGCTCAGGGGACGGGCTCTCGTTCCTGACCCCGCCACCCGCCGGGCCAATGGCAGAGGCCCGGGCACTGCTGCAGGATCTGGGGGCGTTGAAGGCGGGCCGCATCACGGACCACGGGCGCGCCATGGCCGCCCTGCCCTTGCATCCCCGGCTGGCCCACATGCTGCTGTGCGCTGGGTCTGGCGCCGCGCCCCTGGCGGCGCTGATCGCCGACCGCGACCCGCTGATCGGTGCCCCGGCCGACATGTCGCTGCGCCTGAAGGCGCTGGCTGACCCGCGCGCGTTTCGCGCCGACCACCCCTGGGGCACGCGCGCCGAAGCCCTGAGCCGCATCCGGCAAGAGGCCAAACGCCTGGCGCGCCTCGCACCGCCCGATCAAGGCCTGACCGCCGCCGAAATGGCCGCCCTGGCCTATCCAGACCGCATCGGTCTGCGCCGCAAGGGCGATGCTCCACGCTATTTGCTGTCCGGCGGCAAAGGCGCGGTGTTTGATGCCACCGATCCGCTGGCCGGCACCCGCCTGATCGTCGCCACCGACCTGGACGGCGACCCGCGCGAGGCCCGTATCCGGCAGGCGCTGCCGATATCAGACTCCGCGCTGCGGACCCTTTTTGCCGACCAGATCGGCTGGCAGGATATGTGCGAATGGTCGCCACGCGATCAGCGCATCATCGCCAGAAGCCGCGAGATGTTGGGCGCTCTCACGCTGGCCGATCGCAATTGGACCGCTCCGGAAGACATCCGCGCACGCGCCGCGCTGGACGGGCTGCGCCAGTTGGGCATCGCGCAGTGCGGCATGACACCCGCAGCCCGGCGGCTGCAAACCCGCGTCACCTTGCTGCGCGATCAAGGCAGCGATCTGCCGGATTTCTGCGATGCCGCGTTGGAAGCCCGCGCACAAGATTGGTTGCTGCCCTACCTGACCAAGGTTCGCACAGCCGAAGACCTGCGCACCCTGGACCTGCTCACCGCCCTGCGCGGTGCCCTGACCTGGGACCAAACCCAAACGCTGGACCAACAGGCCCCTGCCCATTTCGTGACACCGCTGGGCAACAAGGTGCCCATCGACTACGACGGCGGCACCCCGCAAATCTCGGTTCGCCTGCAAGAAATGTTCGGCACCATCACGCACCCCTCAATCGGCCCCAAACGCCTGCCGCTGAAGGTGACGCTACTGTCCCCCGCCCGACGCCCGGTCCAAACCACAACCAACCTGCCCGGTTTCTGGACCAGCTCATATGCCGATGTGCGCAAGGACATGCGCGGCCGCTATCCCCGGCACCCTTGGCCCGAGGACCCGACGCAAGCGAACCCGACGCTGCGCGCCAAACCCCGTGGCACCTAGATGCAGCCGGGTCATGAGTATTTGTGGAAAGATGAAATCAGTACGACTTTCCCCATTTCATCTTTCCCGAAACACTCCGCCGGGTGAATGGGCGCAGCCCAGAGGGGGCGCGCAGCCCCCTGCGAGCCGATAGGCGCGCCGCTGCGCGGGGGGTCGATCCCCCCAAACAGCGGCCTACCAGATCACACAGGCTCACCTTGCATCAAACGCGGCTCAGCGGCGTTCAACCCGGCGGCTTCTCGAATGAAGTACCGCCGCAACGCGGGCACCGCCTGCACTGCACCCAACCCCAACCCGCGCGCAGCCTCCAGCAGCGGATTGCCGTTGGAGAACAGCGTGTTCACCGCATCCATCCCCAACGCCAGGCGCACCACATCAAACCGCCGCCACGCCTGGTAGCGCTCCAGCACATCGGGTGCCGCGATGTCTTCCCCCCGGCGGGCGGCCTCGATCAGCACCTCGGCCAGTGCCGCGACATCGCGCAAACCCAGGTTCAGGCCCTGCCCGGCAATCGGATGCACCCCGTGCGCCGCATCCCCGACCAGCGCCAGACGCGGGCCGACGAATTCCTCTGCCACGCTCAGCCGCAGCGGATAGGCAAACCGCCCTCCAGCCAGTGAAATATCGCCCAGAAAGCTGCCGAACCGGGGCCTAAGGACTTCCAGATACCCTGCGTCATCCAACCCGTCGATCGCCGCCGCGGTCGCGGTGCGTTCGCTCCACACAATGGAACTGCGATTTCCCGGCAGCGGCAGGATCGCCAATGGCCCCGGGGGCATGAAGAACTGATGCGCGATGCCTTCGTGCGGCACCTCATGATCAATCGCGCAGACCAACGCCGTCTGGCCATATGCCCAGCCCCACCGGTTGATCCCGGCGCCGCGTGCGACGGCACTGTCGCGCCCGTCGCATCCCACCAGCACGCGGGCACGCAATTGCGTCCCATCGGCCAGCGTCACCTGCACGCCGGTGGCATCGGTCCGCTGATCGGTCACCGTTGTGCCCGACCGCAGCGTGATCCCGGGTTCTGCCTCCATCGCCGCCAGAAACGCGGCATATAGGTGCCGGTCTTCAACCATCTGGCCCATCACACCTTCTTCGATCTCAGAGGCATTGAAGCCCAGCATCAGGGGCGACGCCCCCTGCCCGGCGTGGCCTTGGCTGGCACGGATCCCCCGGATTGGCTGCGCCGTATCGCGCAGCGTCGGCCACACGCCCAGCGCTTGCATCACCCGCACCGATGCCAGCGCCAACGCATAGGCCCGACCGTCAAACCCGGCATCAGCCCGCTGCCGTGCCGGGCGCGCGTCAACCACACCGACCGTCAGCCCCCCCTTGGCCAGCGCCAACGCCAAGGCCGGGCCGTTCAGCCCGCCACCAACGATCAGGATATCGACATCATGTTCCATGGCGTCACTATGCTGCCCTGTGCGGGATTGTCCATGCACGCGCCCCACGTTAGCCTTGCGTCAGATTGCCCGCGTGCACCGAACCCCAGCCCCTGTCTGCCTGAATTTGGCCGGGGCTGCGAAACAGGAAAGAGACCCGAAATGAGCGAAACATGGCGCAACCTGAGTGCCGCCGACCTGGGGCGCGGAATCGACACCGGTGCAATCTGCCCTGTGGCGCTGACCGAGTGCTTTCTGGACGCCATCGACGCACACCCCCTGACGCCGCGCATTTACGCCAGCACCATGCGCGGCCAGGCCGAAGACATCGCCATGGCCGCCCGCAAACGCGCGCGCATGGGGCTGCGCCGGGGCCCACTGGATGGCGTGCCGGTGTCGTGGAAAGACCTGTTCGACACGGCGGGCGTCGCCACCGAAGCTGGCAGCGCAGTGCTCAAGGGGCGCGTGCCGGTGCAGAACGCCACGGTGGTTGACCGGTTGACCGGCGCCGGGCTCCCGCCACTTGGCAAGACACATATGACCGAACTGGCGTATTCCGGTCTGGGCCTGAACCCGGTCACGCAATCCGCGCCCTGCATCCATGATCCGGATCGTGTCTCAGGCGGATCATCGTCTGGCGCCGCAACGTCGGTGGCCTGGGGCCTGGCCCCCCTTGGCATCGGGTCGGATACCGGCGGATCGGTGCGGATCCCCGCTGTCTGGAATGACCTGGTCGGGCTGAAAACCACCGCTGGGCGCGTCCCGCTGACCGGCGTCGTGCCGCTGGCCGCGAAATTCGATACCGTCGGCCCGCTCACTCGCACCGTTGAGGACGCCGCCTTGGCCTTCGCCTTGCTGGCCGATTGCCCGGCGCCGGACCTGCGTGGTGCCACGTTGTCGGGCACCCGAATGCTGATCCTTGAGACCGTCGCCACCGAGGGCCTGCGCGAAGTTCCCGCCAAGGGGTTCGACCACGCTGTCGGTCGTCTCTCCAAGGCCGGGGTGCATATCGAACACGGAACAATCCCCGCTGTCGCCGAAGCGATGGATCTGGCAGGTGTCTTGTTCGGTTCACAGTGCTACGGGGCCTGGGGGCCCTTGCTTGAGGCCAACGCGGAGCTGGTCTTCCCACCGGTGCTTGACCGGTTCCGCGGCGGCAAGGTGTTTTCCGGTGCCGAATATGTTTCGGCGTGGGATCGTCTTGATGCCCTGCGCGCGCAGTATCTGGCACAAACCGCCGGGTATGATGCTGTCATCCTGCCCACCTCGCCCTGCACACCACCTTTGATCCAGGATCTGCTGGACGACCACGCCTATTTCGCCAGTGAAAACCTGTTGACCCTGCGCAACACCCGGATCGGCAACTTGATGGGCCTGTGCGCCCTGACCCTGCCCACCGGCATCCCGATGACCGGGTTGATGATGATGGCCGCCCCACACCAAGAAGCCCGGCTGCTGCGGTTGGGCGCGGCTGCCGAAGCCGCTTTGTCGTCCTGAAGGATCGGGGTTGAATGCCGGATCTGCCCGCCACCACGACGATCGACGCAGACGGCCACCTGCTGCTGCCCCCGTCCCTGCGGCGTGGGAACCGGCTGACCATCGCTTGCCCACCGGCCTGGCTGCGCGATGGAAAATTCCAGCTGGTTGATCGCAACACAATGATCGCCATTACCCACCGCATCGCCCGGATGCGCACGTCGGGCGCGATGGCAAATGTCGCGGTCATGGAAACCGCATATCGCACCCACGCGTCCAGTTGCCGGGTCGATCCGGGCACCGGAACCCTGCACCTGCCGGCCCGCCTGCGGGACCGATTCGCGCCCTTGCCCTGCACCGTCATCCTGATCGACCGGGATGGCCCCATCACGGTCGCCCGCGCCGACTGAAGCGGACTGACGCCGCCCAATGGGCCGCCAACAGCCCCCATCTTTGTGCATCAAATATCCTGGAGGGAGGCGCGTCAGCGCCGTGGGAGGTGAAACCTCCCGGCGGGGCGAGGGGGCTCGATGCCCCCGAGCCCCGCCCCCAACAGGTCCCTGTTGGGGGGTCTCAGTTCAGCAACCCGGCATGGCGCAGTGCAGCGTCGATGGCCTGCGCCGAAGTCTCGGTCACGCCCAACAACGGCAACCGCACCTCGGCGCTGCATTTGCCCAGCCGCGACAGTGCGTATTTCGCGCCCACCAGCCCGGGTTCCAGGAACAGTGCAACATGCAGCGGCATCAGCCGGTCCTGGTAATCCAGCGCGGTGGCGTAATCCCCCGCCAGCGTTGCCGCCTGGAATTCCGCGCACAGCTTCGGTGCGACATTCGCCGTCACCGAAATCGCGCCCACGCCGCCATGGGCGTTGAAACCCAGCGCCGTTGCGTCTTCGCCAGACAGTTGCACAAATCCCTTGCCGCAGGTCAGGCGCTGCATCGAAACGCGCTCCAACTTGCCTGTCGCGTCCTTGACCCCGATGATGCGCGGCAGTTTCGCCAGTTCGCCCATCGTCTCCGGGCTCATGTCGATGACCGAGCGTCCGGGGATATTGTAGATGATGATCGGCAAGGTGCAGGCATCATGCAGCGCTGTGTAGTGCGCGATCAGCCCCGCTTGAGTGGGTTTGTTGTAATATGGCGTCACCACCAGCCCGGCATCCGCGCCAACGGCTTCGGCATGTTGCAGCAGGCGGATCGATTCAACCGTGTTGTTCGACCCTGCACCGGCAACCACCGGCACCCGGCCCGCCGCGCGTTTGACCACCGCCTCGATGACCTGCTCGTGCTCTTCATGCGTCAGCGTCGGGCTTTCGCCAGTGGTGCCCACTGGAACCAGCCCGTTGCTGCCCTCGGAAATCTGCCAGTCCACGAACGCGTCAAGCGTCTCATAATCGACCGCGCCATTCTTGAACGGCGTGACCAAGGCAGGAAGCGAACCCCGGAACATCTGTGACTCCTTTTGCGGCTACCCCGATCCCGACAAGGCCCCGTGCCCTGACCGGTTTGTGTGTTGCGCAGCCGTGATAGGCGGTTAGACTCATCGACTGATCATTTCAAGAGCAACCATGCACACGATCCTCTCCATCCCCCTTGCTGCCCTGGTGTTCAGCGTGTTTGCGCTGGCCTTTTCGTCGGCCTCTGCGCAGCTTTCCCCACCACCGCCGCGCTCTGCCGGGGCCATCGGCGCGCTGGTCGATGCGGTCCGCGCCGGCGATATCGACGCAGTTCAGCGGCTGCGAACCGCCGCCGGGCCGCTGGGCACACGCATCGCAACCTGGCGCATCCTGCGGGGTGGGATGGCCGGGGATCTGGCCACCTATCAAGCGTTCTACGCCGGGCATGCTGACTGGCCAGGCATGGATCTGCTGCGCCGCCGCGCCGAATCGCGGATGTCCGGCGCCAGCGCTCAAACAGTGCTGGCATGGTTCGCCAGCGCCCCGCCGCAAACCGCAGATGGGTATCTGGCACTGATCGCCGCCACCCGCGAAACGGGGCAGGATGCCACCCCACTGGTACGTGACCTGTGGCTGACACAGGATCTGACCGAAGCGCAGGAAGACGCCCTTTTGGCCAGCTATGCTGATCAGTTGCGCCCGCTCCACGCCCAGCGTCTGGATGACCTGATCTGGCGGGGCGAACGCGCGCAAGCCGAACGCATGATCCCCCGCGTGGATGCCGCGCAAACCGCTTTGGCACGCGCTCGGCTGGCGCTTCAGGCGCGCGCCGACGGCGTGGATGCCATGGTCGACGCCGTGCCCGCCGCGCTGCGCGATGATCCCGGCCTGTCGCATGACCGCTTTCGGTGGCGGCTGTCACGCGGGTTGACCGATTCGGCCGTCGATTTACTGCGCGAAGTCTCGCCAGACGGGCTTGGCCGCCCAGACGTCTGGGCCGCGCAACGCGCGCGTCTGGCGCGGCGCGCGATGGCGGCGGGGGATTACCCGCTGGCCTATGATCTGGCGGCCAACCATGGCCTGACAGACGGCGTCCATCTGGCCGATCTGGAATGGCTGGCGGGCTATGTCGCGCTCAGGTTCCTGAACCAACCACAAGAGGCCGAACGCCACTTCGCCCACCTGCGCGGGCGCGTTTCCAGCCCGATCAGCCTGGGCCGCGCCGGATATTGGGAAGGCCGCGCGCTGGAGGCTCTGGGCCGCGATGACGACGCGCGCCAAGCCTATGCCTATGGCGCCCTGTTTCAAACCGCCTTCTATGGCCAACTGGCCGCCGAACGGCTGGGCCAGACGCTGGACCCCGCTGTCATCGCCAACCCGCGCTACCCTGCGTGGCAAGACACCAGCCTCGCCCGCTCGGACCTGCTGCACGCCGCGCTTTTGCTGCACGCTGGCGGCCAATGGCATGAAGCCCGCCGCTTCACGCTACACCTTGCCAGCCAGCTGGAATCTGAGGCCGATCTGGGCGCGCTGGCCCAACTCTGGCTGGATCGCGGCGAACCCCATTTCGCCCTGAAAATCGCCAAGCTGGCCATTCGTCGCGGGATCCTGCTGCCCCGCGCCTATTTCCCGGTGAACTTCATGGCCGAGGCCGATCTGCGCGTTTCGCCTGATCTGGCGATGGCCATCGCGCGCCGCGAATCCGAGTTCAACGAGGCCGTCATCAGCCACGCCGACGCGCGCGGGCTGATGCAGGTCCTGCCCGCCACCGGACGGCAAACCGCGCGGCGCATCGGCGTTGACTTTGACGTGGACCGCCTGACCACAGACGGCCCCTACAACGCCGTTCTGGGCGCCGGATACCTGGAAACCATGATCGAGGAATTCGGCCCTGCCCTGTCGCTTGTCTCTGCCGGGTACAACGCCGGCCCGGGGCGGCCCCGCCGCTGGGTCACCGAATTCGGCGATCCCCGCAACGCTGGCACCGACCCCATCGACTGGGTCGAGGCGATCCCCTTCACCGAAACCCGCAACTACGTCATGCGCGTCACCGAAGCCGTCGTCATCTACCGCGCCATCCTTGCCGGCGAACCCGGCCCCATCGGCCTGACCGACATCCTGCGCGGGCGGGAATGATCCTGATTTCGTGCGGCTTCATCTTTCCCCAAATACTCAAACCCGGCCCGCCAAAATCGCACCGCTAAATCATGGGCGAAGGGGCGGGGCTCACCCCGCTCTCATGCCTCAATCCGCCGCCCGCAGCCGCTCCATCAACGCACTCAGGCCTTCCGCGTAGCGCTCATTGACCAACCGCCCGGCGTCATCGAACTCTGATGCCGCGCTGCCCAGCAGCACCTCGGGCCAGGTCAGGGCCTCCACCCGCATCGGCGCCAGCATGGCGCGCAGGATGGTCTGCGTGCGTTCTCCGCCCGCGCGCCCGCCCGTGGCCGACACAATCGCCACCCGCTTGCCCCACAGCGGGTTCGGCTTCACCCGGCTGATCCAGTCCAGCGCGTTCTTCAGCACGCCCGGCGGGGCCTTGTTGTATTCCGGGCAGGCGATGATCAGCGCATCCGCCGCCGCGATTTGTGCGGCCAGCGCGGTCACGCTCTCGGGCATCCCGGCATCTTCCAAGTCCCCATCATACAAAGGCAGGCGCAGATTGGCCTCGGTGAAGGTGCCGCCAAACGCGCGCGCGCCTTCCAGCATCAGCTTTCGGTTCAGACTGGCCGCGCGCAGCGATCCGCACAGCCCCAACAGGTTCGGCTCTTTCATGAAATGTCCTTTCGTTCTGCCCGGAACCTAACCCGGCCTATCCCTGCGACAAGGTTGCAACCGCCCGCATGTTGCGCCACGTTCAGGCCAACAAGGCAGGAGCACTACGATGCGGCACGGCGGGCAAATTCTGGTCGATCACCTTCAGGCCGAGGGGGTGCAGCGGGTCTTCTCTGTTCCCGGCGAAAGCTTTCTGGCGGCGCTGGACGGGCTGCATGACAGCGCCATCCAGAATATTGTCTGCCGGCAAGAAGGCGGCGCCGCCATGATGGCCGAGGCCCACGCCAAGCTGACCGGGCAGGTCGGCATCGCCTTTGTCACGCGCGGCCCCGGCGCCTCGAACGCCGCGTCGGGCATTCATATCGCCCGGCAAGACAGCACACCGATGATCCTGTTCGTCGGCCAGATCGACACCGGCCACCGCGACCGTGAGGCCTTCCAGGAGGTCGATTACCGCGCTACCTTTGGCCCGCTGGCCAAATGGGCGACCGAGGTGGACGATATTCACCGCCTGCCCGAATACCTCAGCCGTGCGTTCCACATCGCACAATCCGGGCGCCCCGGGCCCGTGGTCATGGCGCTGCCCGAAAACATGCTGTCCGCGCGCGCCGATGTGCCGTCGCTGCCGCCGCGCGTGGCCCCCATGGCCTGCGCGCCGAATGCCCAACCCGTGTGGGACGCACTCAACACCGCGCGAAAACCGCTGATCGTGGTCGGTGGGCCCCACTGGTCGGCCCAGGCCGCGCGCGATCTGGCCGATGTCAGCACCCGCAGCGGTCTGCCCGTGGCAGTGACCTTTCGGCGGCAAGACCGGATCGACAACCGCCATCCCAATTACGCGGGCGATCTGGGCGTCGGCATGAACCCGGCGCTGGCCCAACGCCTGCGTGACACCGACTGCCTGCTGCTTGTGGGCACGCGTATGGGCGATATCGCCACCGACGGCTACACGCTGATGGACCCGGCCGCACCGGGCAAGACGCTGATCCACGTCCATGCCGACGCCGATGAGTTGGGCCACGTGTTCCGCCCTGATGTCGCCATTCAGGCCACCGGTCCGGCCATGGTGTCGGCGCTGGCGGCCAGCCTTCCGCAAGCGCTGCCAGATTGGGCCGCCTGGACCCAGGCCGCCAATGCCGATTACCGCGCCTGGATCACCCCGCGCGAAACACCCGGCGACGTGAAGCTGGAGCAGGTGATGCGCTTTCTGTCCGACACCGTGCCTCAGGATGCCATCACCACCAACGGCGCGGGGAATTACGCAGCCTGGATGCACCGCTATTTCCGCCCCCGCGCCTATCCCGGCCAGCTTGCGCCCACCTCGGGCAGCATGGGCTACGGCTTTCCCGCCGCCATCGCCGCCAGCCTGGAATGCCCCGATAAGACCGTGCTCTGCTTTGCTGGCGATGGGTGCTTTCAGATGACCCTGAATGAGCTGTCCACCGCCCGCCAATACGGCGCCACGCCCATCGTGATCGTCGCCAATAACGGGCGCTACGGCACCATCCGCATGCACCAGGAACGCCACTACCCGGCACGGGTGTCCGGCACGGACCTGTTCAACCCCGATTACGCAGCACTTGCGCGGGCCTATGGCGGGCATGGCGAAACAGTCACCCGCACCGAAGACTTCGCTGCAGCTTTTGCCCGCGCTCAGGCGTCCGGCACCGTCGCGGTCATCGAACTGCACCTGGATCCTGAGGCCCTGACCCCCGGCGCCAGCCTCAGCGCCATCCGCGCCCAAGCCCAAGCCCAGGCCCAGGCCCAAAACCGGCACAAATCCTGACACCCCCCTTCATCTTTCCCAAAATACTCTGGAGGGACGGCGCCCCGCGCCGTGGGAGGTGAAACCTCCCGGCGGGCCGAGGGGGCTCGATGCCCCCAAGGTCCGCCCCCCCCTCAACGTCCTGATGCCGACTCGACTCTGGGATCATGGCGCGCTAAATGTGAACAAACAGAGAACACGATAGGACCAGCATGGAACGGCGGGTGTTGGCCCTGTATCTGCCCTGGCTGGCCAGCGAACTTGCGCTGCGTCGCATGGGCGGGGAAACAGGGCCTTTTGCAATAGTGGCACGGCAGGGACGCGGCGATGTGCTGGCCTGCCTGAACCCGGCGGCGCAGGCGCAGGGGCTCAGCCGGGGTCAGGCCCTGTCCGAAGCCCGCGCGCTGCATCCCACCCTGCTGACCCGCCCGCATGATCCACAGCTGCAGGCCCGCGCGCTGATCGCCCTGCGCCGCTGGGCGCTGCGTTATGCCCCCTGGGCGGCGGTCGATGGCGAGGACGGGCTGTTGCTGGATATCTCGGGTGCTGCGCACCTGATGGGCGGCGAACAGACACTGGCCGAGGATCTGCGCGACCGGCTGGCGGCCATGGGGTTCGAGGCGCGCATCGCCATCGCGCCGACACGCGGCGCGGCCTGGGGGCTGGCGCGGTTCGGGCCGCACCCGCTGATCCGCGCCACCGATGCCCGCGCGGCGATTGCCACACTGCCCATCGCCGCGCTGCGCCTGCCGCCCGATACCTGCGCCGGGTTGGCGCGGTTGGGCCTGCGGCAGGTCCGCGATCTGTCGCGCGCACCCCGCGCGACGCTGGCCCGGCGCTTTGGCGATGCGCTGATGCTGCGGCTGGATCAGGCGGTGGGGGCGGTGTCCGAACCCGTCTCGGCCCCGGCTGATGACCCGGTCTTTGCCATTCGCCTGACCCTGCCCGAGCCGATCGGGCTGACCGCAGATGTGATGGCTGGGCTGGAACGGCTGCTGACGCGGTTGTGCGCCCTGCTGGCGGCCCGCGACCGGGGCGCGCGCCGCCTGCGGCTGGAACTGCAACGCGCCGACAACAGCCGGACCGAGGCCGAGATCGTGCTGGCCCGTGCGATGCGCGATGCCGAGGCCATGGCCCGCCTGTTCGAACCCGCCATCGACGCGCTGGACGCAGGTTTCGGATTTGACGCCCTGCGGCTGACTGCGCCGCTGACAGAAGCCCTGCCGCCCGCACAACTCAGTGGCGGGCAGGTCGCGGGGGGGCAAATCACGGGCTCGGATGATCTGGCCGATTTGATGACCCGGCTGGGCAACCGATTGGGTTTGGAGGCCCTGACCCGCTTCCTGCCCGCCGACAGCCATATCCCCGAACGCAGCTTTCAGGTGGCCGCCGCAGCGTTCACCGACGCGCCGGGGGCGGGTGCCTGGGGCGGTGGGGCTGCCCGGCAGAACATCGGGCGACCCGAACACGTAGGCGGGATCGAACGCCCGCTGGTTCTGTTCCCGCCCGAGCCCCTAACCGGCCCGCGCAGCCCGTTCCCGCCGCGCAGCCTGCGTTGGCGCCGCCGCGCCCTGACCGTGGCGCGCGCCACCGGGCCCGAACGGCTGACCCCCGAATGGTGGCTGGATGACCCGCTGTGGCGCAGCGGGGTGCGCGATTACTGGCGGCTGGAGACCACCGAGGGCCCCCGTCTGTGGGCCTTTTTCACCCCGGCGGAGCCGGGCTGGTCCGTGCAGGGGGAATTCGCATGAGCGCGCCGATGGGTGAGCAGGAAGGGTTTTCGAAAACCCTTCCCCGCGCGCCGGCTTGCGCGCGGAGCCCTGCTCGGATCGGGCGGAGGCCTTTGGAGATCGGGTGCCCAAGGCGCTTGCAAGCGCCTTGCAACGCCCTTCGAAGGGCGTTGTCCGCCCTTGCCGTCCGGGTGCGCGGGGCGGGTATCGGGCATGAGTATTTGGGGAAAGATGATGTTGCAGGGGTTTGGCGGTGACCAAAGCCGGTAGCGACGAAGATGGTGGTGGTGGCGGGCAGGATATCCCCGATGGGTATGCTGAGTTGTGTGTGACCACGAATTTCACCTTTCTGACCGGGGCTTCGCACCCTGAGGAATTGGTGGCGCGGGCGGCCGAATTGGGGATTTCGGGCCTTGCGATCACGGATCGCAACTCGCTGGCCGGGGTCGTGCGGGCGCATTCTGCCCTGCGCGAGATCCGGCGGGCGCTGGACGAGGGGGTGACCGGGCCGGACGGCACCGTCAGCATTCGCGGGCAGAGCGTGCAGGACCCATCAAGCCGTCAGACGCGCAGTGGCGATGGGATCCAGGCCCCACCGCGCCTGCCCCGGTTGATCATCGGCACGCGGTTGGTGTTGGCCGACAGCGCTGTCGAGTGGCTGGCCCTGCCGACCGATCGCGCCGCCTATGCCCGGCTGTCGCGCCTGCTTAGCCTGGGCAAGCGGCGCACGACAAAGGGCAACTGTGCCCTGACCCTGGGCGATCTGCAGGCCGGGGCCGAGGGGATGATCCTGGTTGCGCTGCCGCCTGATCCGTTGCGCCACCCTGCGCCCGATGCCCTGCTGCGCGACATGGCGCGGCGGTTCCCCGGCCACGTGTTTCTGGGTGCGGCCCCCGGGTACGACGGTCGTGACCGCGCGCGATTGCGGGCGGCCGCGGATATTGCCCAGCGCAGCGCCGTGCCGATGGTCGCTGTGGGCGATGTGTTGATGCATCACGCGCGCCGCCGCCGTCTGGCCGATGTGCTGACCTGCATCCGTGAGGGCGTAACGATCGACGAGATCGGCCGCCGTGCCCTGCCCAATGCCGAGCGCCGCCTGAAAGCCCCCGCCGACATGGCGCGCCTGTTTCGCGATCATCCCGGTGCGATCCGCCGCACGCTGGAGATTGCCGCGCGCTGTGCCTTTTCGCTGGATGAATTGAGTTATGAATACCCTGACGAAGTCACCGATGGCGAAGTGCCCCAAAAGCGGCTGGAGCGGTTGACCGCGCTAGGGCTGCGCAAGCGGTTTCCGGGCGGGGTGCCCACCGACACGCTGGGCAAGGTGGAAAAGGAGTTGCGCATCATCAAGGCGCTGAACTTCGCGGCCTATTTCCTGACCGTCAACGACATCGTCGACTTCGCCCGCAGCCGGGACATCCTGTGCCAGGGCCGGGGATCGGCGGCAAATTCTGTGATCTGCTACGCCCTGGGCATCACCGAGGTGGCGCCCGACACGATCAGCATGGTGTTCGAGCGGTTCATGTCCGAAGCGCGCGGTGAGCCACCCGATATCGACGTGGATTTCGAGCACGAACGCCGCGAAGAGGTGATCCAGCACATCTATGACACCTATGGCCGCCACCGCGCGGGCCTGACCGCCACGGTGATCCATTTCCGCAGCCGCGCCGCGATCCGCGAGGTGGGCAAGGTGATGGGCCTGTCCGAAGATCTGATCGCCTCGCTTTCCGGCACCAGCTGGGGGTGGACCTCGCGCCCGCCGGGGCCAGAGGCGCTGGCCGAACTGGGGTTGAACCCGCATGACCGCCGGTTGGCGCAGACCCTGTATCTGATCGCCGAGATCATCGGCTTTCCACGCCACCTGTCGCAGCATGTCGGGGGCTTCGTGATCACCAAGGGCCGGCTGGATGAGCTGTGCCCGATCGAGAACGCCGCGATGGAGGAGCGCACGGTTATTGAGTGGGACAAGGACGATATCGACGCTTTGGGCATCCTGAAGGTGGATGTGCTGTCCCTGGGTATGCTGACCGCGATCCGCAAATGCTTTGCCCTGATCGACCAGCATGGCGGCCCCGGGTTCAGCCTTGAAAACCTGCCGCGCGAGGATGTGCCAACCTATGACATGCTGTGCCGCGCCGATGCGGTGGGCGTGTTCCAGGTGGAAAGCCGGGCGCAGTTGAATTTTCTGCCGCGCATGAAGCCGCGTGAATTCTATGACCTGGTGATCGAGGTGGCGATCATCCGTCCCGGCCCCATTCAGGGCGGCATGGTGCACCCCTACATCAACCGCCGTCAGGGGCGGGAGCCGGTGATCTTGCCGTCCACCGACTTGCGCGCGGTGCTGGAGCGCACGCTGGGGGTGCCGCTATTTCAGGAACAGGCGATGCAGATCGCCGTGGTGGCGGCGGGCTTCACGCCCGAGGAAGCTGACCGCCTGCGCAGGTCTCTGGCCACCTTCAAGCGCATGGGCACGATCAGCACGTTCCGCGACCGCTTCATCGGCGGGATGTTGGAGCGCGGCTATGACCTGCCCTTTGCCGAGCAGTGCTTTGCCCAGATTGAAGGCTTCGGTGAGTACGGCTTCCCCGAAAGCCACGCCGCCAGTTTTGCGCTGCTGGTCTATGCCTCGGCCTATCTGAAATGCCACCACCCGGCGGCCTATACCTGCGCGCTGCTCAATTCCCAGCCGATGGGGTTTTACGCCCCCGCGCAACTGGTGCGCGATGTGCGCGAACATGGGGTTGAGGTGCGCCCCATCTGCGTGAACCGATCCGACTGGGACAACACGCTGGAACCGCGCGCCGATGGCAAGCTGGCGCTGCGGCTGGGGTTCCGGCAGATCAAGGGCCTGCGCGAAGACGACGCGCGCTGGATCGTGGCGGCACGCGGCAATGGCTATCCGGACCCCGAAAGCCTGTGGCGGCGCGCGGGTGTGCCCCCGGCGGCGATGGAACGGCTGGCCGAGGGCGACGCCTTTGCGGGTATGCGGCTGAACCGGCGTGATGCGCTGTGGGCGGTGCGGGCGATCCGCGCGCCCAAGCCGCTGCCGCTGTTCGGTCAGGACGGTGAGGGGATCGCCGAGGACACGCCAGACCTGCCGCAAATGACGCTGGGCGAACAGGTGATCGACGATTACCTGGCCCTGCGCCTGTCGCTGCGTGCGCATCCGATGGAGATCCTGCGCCCCCACCTGCCCGGCCTGACGCCGCATTCGGCGCTGGCGCAGGGGCCCACGCGGGTCAGCGTCTGCGGGCTGGTGATCACCCGGCAACGGCCCGGCACGGCCTCGGGCGTGATCTTCATCACGTTGGAGGATGAAACGGACGTCTGCAACGTGATCGTCTGGCCCAAGGTTTACGAGCAATATCGCCGTGTGGTGATTGGCGGGCGGTTGCTGCGGGTGACGGGGCGGTTGCAGCGTGAACAGGGGATCATCCACCTGATCGCCGATGAGGTCGAAGACCTGTCACCGACGCTGGGCATTCTGGGCGATCTGGGCACCGAGGCGATTGACCCCACCGAGGGGCGCGGCGACGAAGCCCGCCGCCCGGTCGCCCTGCGCGAACTGCCCGGCAACCACCCGCTGCGCGCCAAATCCATGCGCGGCCTCAAACCCGGCAAACGCCACCCGCGCGATCAGGCGAAGATCCTGTTTCCGAGCCGGGATTTTCATTGAAGGGGGGGTAAAGGCCGAAAGGATTTGAAATGGCGAGATGGCCGAAGGCCGGCTCTGCTGAAGTGACTTCTGCCGCCTTTCCTGCCGGTTTGCTTGCCTTTCCCAATCAGAATTGGCGACCGGTATGCCAAAGATCTCAACTCTGCCCAACTGCCGCTTATGGCAAAGTCAGACGCCCGTCATGGCCCTGAGCCAAGACTTGGGTGTCGCTCCATTGCCGGGGTGACTGGCCATACATCCGTTTGAACTCGCGGCTGAATTGCGACGCGCTGACATAGCCCACATCCATCGCCGCCTCGTTCACGGTGATACCTCCTGCAATCTTCATTGCAGCGGTGTTCAGGCGCATGGATTTGACGAATTGGATGGGCGACATCGTCGTGGCTTGCTTGAATTTACGGTGAAACGCAGCGCGGCTCATATGCGCGCGGGCGGCCATGTCGTCGATTGAGACGGGCGCGTCCAGATTGGAACACACATGCGCGATGGACCGCGCGATGGCGTTGCCTGGGCCAAAAGCGCGCCTTGCAAAATATCCCGCTTCGCCTTTCAGGATCGCGTAGTAAAGCTCTCGCAGGCGCGTGGCCCCAAGCACGGCAATGTCCGTTTCGTCATCGCCCAATTGCAGCAGCCGCAGCAAGGCATCGGTAAACGCGGCATCCCATTGCGCAAGCCTGATCCCTTGCGCGCTGGCATGTCCAATGTCGGCCCGAATTGCATTGCTTGCGTGATCCATCTCAAGCGCCAGTTCGCTCATCACACGCTGGTCGAGCGCAATAATCACACCGAATAAGGGGTTGTCCGGTGACGCCGTTGGTGTTCCCGCTTTCACAGGCATCGATGTCGGGCAGCACATATACCGGCTGCTGTCGTAGACATAACGCTCACCATCAAGCACAGCTTCCTTAGCCCCGCTCACGATGGCAATCACGCAAGATTCATAGACCGCAGGCGCGCAAGGCACGGCTGTGGTCGCCCGAAACAGTCGGACCCCCGCAATCCCCGTTTCACGTAGACCGTCTGTGTCGATCCTGCTTTGGATCAATTGCATGATGTGGTGTTTGCTCATGTCGTCACTCTATGCCCGCAGGCCCTACGCCGGCAATCCCGCTGATACAATCAGGCAAATATTCGCGACGATTGCGTCTATTTTTGGGGCCCGGCGAGATTTATTGACCTCATCACAGCAGCAACCACAAATCGCACGGCCCGACACTGCGGCCAGAAGGATCAAGACATTGACAGACACGACATTTGGACCTCAAGGCTGGACGCCCGAACGCCTTGGCGCGTTGAACGGCAAAACCTACGTGATTACCGGCGCCAACGCGGGTGCAGGGTTTCAGGCAACGCGCATCCTTTTGTCAAAGGGGGCGAAGGTTGTCATGCTGAACCGCAGTGCCGAGAAATCCGCCGCCGCTGTCAAGGACTTGAAAGACGAGTTCGGCCCCAATGCCGACGTCAGCTTTGTCCGCATGGACCTGTCGGAGCTGGCAAGCGTGCGCGCTGCGGCAGTTGAGGTGCTTGCGACCGTTCCGCACATTGACGCGCTGATCTGCAACGCCGCTATCGCGCAAGTGCCGACGCAAAAGCTGACCGTTGATGGTTTTGAAAGCCAACTTGGCACCAACCATTACGGCCACTTCGTGCTGTGCGGGATGTTGTTTGACCGCATCGAAGCGACGCAGGGCCGGATCGTTGTCGTGGCCAGCCTTGGCTACAACATGGGCCTCAAGACGATCCAGTTTGACGATATGAATTGGGACAAAAACTACAGCGCCAACCCGGTCTACAGCCAATCCAAGCTGGCGCAGATGATGTTCGCCTATGAACTGCAAGATCGCGTCAAAACGGCAGGCAAGACTGTCGGCATCTATGTTTGCCACCCCGGATCTTCTGCGACATCTCTGATCACCACAAGCGGGGGCCTTATAACGCGCGCCGCCTGGTGGCTGATGACCAAATCGCCAATGGTTCAAACCGCCGAAAAGGGCGCGTACCCGGAAGTGATGTGCGCGACCGAAGAGGGGCTGGAACAGCGGGCGCTTTACGGTCCGACAGGCCGCATGGAATTTGTCGGGCCAGTTGGGAAAGGCACTTTGAACCCTCATGCCTATGATAAAGCGGTCATGTCAAAGCTGTGGGATGTTTCTGAGAATGCGACGGGGTTCAGCTGGGATCTATGACCGGGAACAGGTAAAATGGCCAGACCAGCCCCCATCTTGGCTTCACCTCTCCCGGCCCTTACGCTCCCCCCGGCCCGCACCCCAAAGATCGGAGGCTCAATTGGCCCATATCGGCATCAACGTGACGCTGGACGACCCCGCGTTCATCCATGATACCGCGCAGCTGTTTGGCAAGGTCAGCATCGGCCCGGGCGCGTCGATCTGGCCCTATGTTGTCACCCGCGCCGAGATGCATGAGATCATCATCGGTGCGCGGACCAACATCCAGGATCACGTGATGATCCATGTCGGCTTCACCACCCCCACCCTCATCGGAGAGGATTGTTCGATCACCCACCGCGCCGTGCTGCATGGGTGCACAATCGGGGATCGGGTGTTGATCGGGATCGGGGCAACCGTGATGGATGGCGCGGTGATCGGCAGCAACTCAATTGTGGCGGGGCATTCCATTGTGACCGAGGGGTCCGAATTTCCGGACAACTCGATCATCGCGGGCAGCCCGGCCAAGCTGATCAAAACGCGGGACAATTCAGCCGCTAACCTGATGAATGCACGGTTCTATCACCTCAACGCGCTGAACTACGCCAACGGCGTTGAGCGCCTCAGCGCCGGTGACATTCAGAAATTGCAGCAACCCTAGATTTGCAGCTCCACGCAAAGGGCCATTCCGCCCGTCTTCACCATCATGAAGCGGATTGCAGATCAACACACCGAAACGCCCAAAGGCCGGCGTTCCATGCGGGCGCAAGGCACCTGCAATTCGGGCGCACATCGGGGCTTTTGGGTACGCCGCCCCCCTATCTTTGGATCAGCCGCGTTGCCGGGCGTTGGATTTTCGGACAACCGGCACCCGGTAGCGCCGGAACCTGACTCACATGTCTCGTATCCAGCTGAGCACGTAGCGCGGCAATTCGGGGCGGTGTTCGTCGGCCACCGAAACTTTCACGACGTGCCCGTCAATTCCCAAAGCGCGACAGCCAAATTCCCAATTGGCGATCCATATGCCCAGCGCGACCACCGCGTAATACCGGGACTTGGTTGCTGCGCAAAAGTCCACGCGTGTCAGCTTTGCGCCCTCGACATTGACCACCGCCCGCGTGGTCTGCGAATTGTAGGACGACGGCGACCATTGGCAGCCTTCAAGGCAGCGATCAAACGCGGCGTAGGGTTCGGCGTTTATGTCGATGGGGTCAGTGCAATTCGTGTCGGCATAGAACAGGTCCGCGATCGGCTTGCGCCACCGCTGTGATCGTTGCATCAGACGCAGTGACAGCGGCTTGTAGCGCGACGCGTAGCCAATCGCGCAGACACAAATCACATGATCCCGCATCGGATCAAATCGGGGCCCCAAATGCTGGGCAATGCTGCTGGGGTCTGCGCCTGGACCGATCCAGCACGTCGCGAGTCCCATGCGAGTTGCCTGCAAAACCACCTGCTGGAGGCTACGCCCGATATCCAGAACTGCGTCTTCGTGGTATGTGCGCTCTGCGATTGCCACCAGAAATTCCGTCCCCCCAACAACCGGCCAGACAGTCAAGGGCGCCGCCAGGTATTCAAGGCGGATGGGATGCGTGCCGACGCAGTTTTCGGGGCGACTGACCGCCTGCACCAGGTCAAGGATCTGCGTCTTGTGAGCCGCCGTAAGATCCCGCTTTTGAAAGGAACGGCACGATACTCGCGCGCGTATCAAGTCGAGGTCATCGAGATCTTCTCGTGGTATCGGCAGCGCTTCTTCAGGGTGCAATCCGAATCGGACGGTCGCAATGTCGAACATCAGATTGAGGAACAGCATGGCCGCCAGAAAGGACGGAAGCCCAACAAATACCCATGGCCACACCGGGATCAGAACGCCAATGGCGGCAAGCAAGAGCATCAGAACAGACGCCGCCAGATTGGGAATGAATTGCAGCCATCCCGTCCATTGCAACCTGAGTTTCACCTTCCACCACCAGGTGTTCTCAAACCAGGCTTCGGACGGCTTAGAGGCGAGGGTGCTGGATTGCTCGGCCATGAAACGCTCCAAGAGTTTATGCAAGTGATTACTTGCATTAGATTACAGCCTTTCCAAATGCAAGTGATGACTTGCAATAACCCCTCACAGGCCGTAATTCATCCAAAAGGGAGCAGAGTTTGCCAAAGACCGTTGATGTCAGTCTTATCCACCGATCGGCATTGCAGGTCTTTGTCGCGCGCGGGTACGAGGCCGCGACGACCAAAGAAATCGCCGAGCGCGCCGGCGTGAACGAAGCCACGCTTTACCGGCGCTTCAACACCAAGGCCGAGTTGATCCGCACCGCTTTGGCGCAGGAATTGGGCGATTCACCGTTCGGGCACATTGACGGAAGTGATGACGTGCAAAACGACATTGCGATGATCGTCAAAGCCTACATCGACACCTTCGAAGTGTTTGGCGTCGTTGTCATGGTCCTGCTTGGCGAAGCCGCGCGGCATCCAGAGATCCAGGGCGCGACTTCCGCTTTGCTCCCGAATTTGCAGAACGCGGCGCGGATCATTGCCAAGCATCAGGCAACGGGCAAGATCACGCCGGGCAACCCGATGCGCAAGCTGGTCACGCTCATCGCGCCACTTGCGATGATGGGGATCACGCCCAAACCCATGCAGGGGATGATTGGCAACATCGGTCAGATGGATCCCGTTTCCATCGCATCCGAATTTCTGACCGGCCACCTGGTTCGGTGACACGCGGACGCGCGAACACCGACCCAGAGACGATATCCAAAGTCATCAACTTAAATTCGCCGCGCACGAAAAGGGGCCGGTGTTTCCACCCGCCCCTTTAGCCATTCTCATGTCGGTTTTCTTACTTGCTGGCGCCACCACCTGTAGCCGGGTCCGCTGGAGCCGTTTGGGTGGGCGCAGCCTGCGTTGGCGCCGTTTGGGTTGGGGCTACCTGCGCCGGAGCGGACACGAAGCTGTAGCTGCCGATCCATGATCCATAGTCGCTGCTGGTCACACCGTTGGCGTCAGATCCTTGGTAGGACTGTTGACCCGGCAGGATCACCACATCGACAACCCCGGTCTGGCCAACCTGCAACACGCCGGCATGAACCGCCGCGCGGCCGACCGCAGAATCGTCGGTATAGATACCTGATCCCCACACCGTGCCGCTGGCTTCACCCGTTACTTCAAAGCTGAGCGTCTGGCCGACCTGATCGCGGTAGCCAGTCAACGCGGATCCCATGGCCAACATCGCAGGCATAGCGGGTTGCGGGGCCTGCATGACCACGCCGCCGAAGGTTTCGGCGATCATCGTGGTCGCACAGGTCTGGGCGCCAAAGGTGCCAACCCAGACATCATATTCCCCCGGTGCAGCCGTGGGGATCCGCAGCCGAGAGGTCAGGCCGTCATCGTCGTCATTATAGTGCCACTCGCCGTTGGCGTCATTCACCAGAAGAACAGTGTCACACCCCGGCCCCTGCGTGCGGAACTCCAGATCATACATGTCTGGGTTGGCCGTCAGGGTCATCGTGAAATCCGGGCCTTCGATGATCTGGCCGTGGCCAGGCACGGTGTCGCATGCGCCCAGCGCGATGTTGCCACCGGCAATCACAGAATGCTCTTGAGGGGTGTAAAGCGTCGCGCCTTCATAGGCGATCATATGGCCGTTCAGGCCAGGATTCGGGCAGGCCGCAGTCGCCGGCGGGACAACGCCGGTGCCGTTTGTGCCGCTGGAATTGAATGTTTCAAACGTTACCGTTGCCTGACACGTGGGTGAGTCGTAGGTGCCGACCCAGATGTCATAGGCCCCTTCGGGCGCGTTGGGGATGCGCAGGGCGGAATTGAACCCTTCGCCACCATCATCGTCAAAGTACCACTGACCAGCGGCGTCATTGACCAGCAACACGCTGTCGCAGGTCGCGTTCACACGCACCTCAAGATCCCGCATCACGCCGTTGCCGGAAAACGCCAGATCGAAGTCCGGGCGCGTGGCGACATAGCCGACACCGGGTTGGGGGCACGTGCTCAGGTTATCGGACCCACCAGCAACGACGGAATGCGTTTGCGGCACCCACAGTTGATCCGACGTGTAGTTCAGTTGCGCCCCGGTCTGCGACCAGTCCGGGCAGGCCAACGCAGCGCTGCCCGTCAGGCAGGCACCGACCAGCACGACAGCACGCAGCAAATGGGTTTTCGGGGTCGAGGGTTTGGATAAAAGGGTCACGTTTTGAAATCTCCGGTATCTATGACGTGGGGCGACAATAGCCCCATATTGGTAGGTTTGCTGCACCATGCGGTTCAAATCAAGCTGTCAAAAACTCACTGTCGCGTGACGTCCGGGCCGGGATGCGGCGGTTATCAAGCTACCCATCGCACACCAAAAAAGGGCCACGAGTTTCCCCGCGGCCCCAATTCGTGGTGTGTCGACCTGGCGTTACCGCGTGGCTGACCAGGTGAAGCTGGCAGGACCACCCATGACGCTGAACTGTCCGCTGATCTGGTTGCCGTTCAAGAAGCCCTGATAGGACTGAGAAGCGGCGGGAACCTGACGCGTGAAACTCATTGCGTTGGTTGCGGAATCAAACCGGATATCACCGATACCTTCGGTCACACCCGTTGAATCCCAGGTGATCGACCCCTGCCAAGCAGTGCCCGTCCAGTTCAGGACAAGCGTGCCTGCCCAGCCATTGGCGTTGAGGCGCCAGTTGCCGTGCGCGGCGGGGATCGCCGGTGGTGGCGGTGCGATACCGACAAACTGGTAGCTGCCACCCCAGGCCCCGTAGTTCGAGGACTGGACACCATTCCGAGCAGACCCGGAGTAGCCGCTTTGACCCGGCAGGATCTGAACCTGAACGACGCTGGTCTGACCGACCTGCACCGCACCGGCATGAACCGCAGCACGGCTCAGGCTGGAATCGTCGGTGTAGATATCGGATCCCCAGATCGAGCCAGCAGCAGCGCCGGTGATCTGGAACAGCAACGTCTGGCCAACCTGAGCACGGAACCCAGTAAGGTTCCCCGGATCAGGCAGGACTTGAGGCTGTTGCACCTGGCCGCCAAAGGTTTCGGCGATCAGCGTGGTCTGACAGTTCTGCTGGCCAAAGGTGCCAACCCAAATGTCATACTGACCAACCGGCGCCGTCGGCAGACGCAGACGTGACTGCAAGCCGCCGTCGTCGTCGTTGAAGTGCCACTGACCCGTTGCATCATTGATCAACAGCACCGTGTCACAGCCCTGACCTTCGGTCCGGAATTCCAGATCGTAGTTCGGGTTGTTTTGGGTGAAGTTCATCGTGAAGTCAGGGTTCTGGATGACCCAGCCGGTACCAGGAACCGATTGACAGGCGCCCAGATTGATGTCGCCGCCAGCCACAACGGAGTGACGCTGCGGGGTCCACAGTTGTTGACCGCTGTAGTTCAACATCTGGCCAGAGTTGGCAAAGCTGGGGCAAGCCGCAGGAGGAGGGGGCGGCGGCGGGGGCGGCGGGGGAGGAGGCGGGGGCGGAGGCGGCGGGGGAGGAGGCGGGGGCGGAGGCGCGACTTGGCCACCGAAAGTTTCCGCGACCAGTGTCGTCTGGCACGTGGACTGGCCGAAGGTGCCAACCCAAATGTCATACTGACCTACCTGAGCCCGAGGGATACGCAGACGCGACTGCAAACCGCCGTCATCGTCGTTGTAGTGCCAGCGACCCATCGAATCGTTGACCAACAGCACCGTATCGCAGCCCTGACCTTCGGTCCGGAATTCCAGATCGTAGTTCTGAGCATTGTTGGTGAAGTTCATCGTGAAGTCGGGGTTTTCGACGATCCAGCCGTGGCCTTGAACCGTCTGGCAGTTGCCCAGGTTCACGTTGCCACCAGCGGTGACGCCATGGCGCTGCGGGGTCCAAAGTTGCTGACCGCTATACGCCAACTGCTGCCCCGGAATGGCGAAGCTGGGACAAGTTGCCAGCGTCGGCGGAGTGGGGGGCGGCGGCGGAGGAGGCGGAGGCGGAGGCGGCGGTGCGACACCACCCGGCGGAGTGCCAAAGGTTTCCAACGCCAGCGTCGCTGCACACAGCGAATTGCTATATGTGCCGACCCAGATATCATAGATACCCGTCGGTGCGTTCGGGATGCTGATCAGCGAATTTGAACCGTTGCCGCCATCATCATTGAAATGCCACTGGCCACGTGCGTCGTTGACCAAAAGGACAACATCACAACTGGCACTGCCGCCGTTGGCGCGCAATTCAAGCGTGCGGCCGGCGTTGTTATTGGTGAAATTGAGGTCGAAATCTGGGCTTGTTGCGACCCAACCGACACCGGGTTGCGAACACCCGTTCAGGTTGTTCGAGCCACCAGCAGTCACCGAATGGCTCCGGGGTTGCCACAGCTGATCTGACGACCAACTGATTTGCTGGCCCGTCATACTGACATTCGGGCACGCAACAGCAGCGGTTGCAAGAGCGCTGGAAATCAGCGCGAAGATTCCGAAAATTAAACTGCGCAGAAGTCGGCTAGGCCGACCTCGCCAAGACAATATAGGCATGACGTTCTCCTTCTCGCTGCAACGCGGCGCTCAAATGAGTGCCGCGCATGTAGCGTCAACATGCCGCAAGAGCCTGCGCTGGAAGGTCATTCAAATCAAGGGTTTCCAGCTAAACAGCCGGATTTTGGGGCCATTTCTGGCCTCACGTTTTCATCAGGTCCGTTGAATCGCGCGTTTCACGCCCTATTCAGCCCGCAAAAGAATCAGCAACGCCGCCGCGATCAGCGCAATTCCGGGCACGATCATCGCCCCGGGAACACCGTGGCCCAGCACCATTTCCCACACGATGATCCACACCGGAGTCAGATAGGTATATGCCAACACCCGAGACGCATGCAGACGCTGCGCCGCGAACTGCAGCGCGGACGCAGCGAAGGCCGTGGCGAAGACGACGAGGTAGGCCAAAGCCCCCCACACCAGCACCGGCAATCCGCCCCAATCGGTGCCGCGCAGCTCAGACCAACCGTAGATCAACAACAACCAGAACCCGAAAAATGTGGTCATCGAGGCGGTGACCATGGCGCTTTCGCCACGGTTCAACCGGCGCAGCATTGGGGCGTAAATCGCATGCAAGACACACCCCAGGAAATAGACCCCCTCCCCCCGTCCGATCTCCAACCCCAGCAGCGCCTGAAGATCGCCGCGAAAGATCACCCAGACGGCACCAACCGCGCCAATCGCCAAGGCGCTGCTGACAACGGGCGTCAACCGCTGGCCCAGCAGCGGCCAGGCTATCGCCGCGGCCATCAACGGAACCAGGGTAAACACCGCGCCGGCAGACACGGGTGGCGCGGTTTTCAGCCCCTCGAACATCAAGATGAAATAGCCGCCATACAGCACCGCGAAGATGGCATAGCGCCAGGGTGCCCGGAAATCAGCACGGGAATACCCCCGCCTGCCTTGCCGGCCAGCCCCCGGCAAAATCGACACCAGCCCCATCAACACCAGCGCCGCCAATAGAAACCGCACAACGGTCAAAGCTGTTGGCCCGATGTCGTTGGCAACCATCGACCCCAAACTGAAAGATCCGGACACGGCGGCCGAAAACCCCAACATCGCGGCATGCCCCCACAGCGCAGCGCGGCGGTCTGAAAGGGCTGTTGTGGCTTTGATCATGGGCGCAGGGTCTTTCGGATCGCGGCGATCGCCGCCTGAACTTTGGGCGTGCGATGCAGATCCACGTGGGTCACCATCCACACCGTAAACCCCCATTCCGGCAAGGGCTTCATGACCTCGATCAGGCCCTCTTGTGGCGTGCTGTCATGCAAGAACCCCATGCCCAGACCATCCCGGATCGCCGCCAGGCGCAAATCGCCTTCATTGGTCTGCAGGACGATTTGCGGCTTTTGCGGCAACGCCGCCAGCCATTTGGCAAACGGCGCCCGACTGCCAGCCAGAAATTCGGTCACCAGCCGATGATCCGCCAGATCGCCGGGGTTTTTCGGCAGCCCGTAGTCCGTGACATAGGCCGGACTGGCATAAAGTGCGCTGTAGCCGACCCGTAATTCCTGCACCACGTTGTCGGGCTCGGTGGGGCGCGTGCCGGCGCGAACCGCTACATGTGCTTCGCCGTATTCCAAACGCGCCAGCCGTTCCTCGGTTCGTATGTGCAAGTTCAGCGCCGGATGCGCACGCGCCAGCGCGGCCAATGCGGGGTGCAACATCGTCGCCATTTCAGGCAGGGTCGAGATCACCAGATCGCCAGAGATCCCGGTCTTGTCGCCCTGCAACCGCATCGCCAGTTGGGTAAACTGTTCCTCGGTTACGCCGGCAATCTGTGCCAACGCCTGACCGGCCTCGGTTGCGGTGTAACCGCGCGGATGGCGTTGAAACAACTTCACACCCAACCGTTCCTCAAGCGCGTCCACATGGCGGATCACGGTGGCATGGTGCACGCCCAATGCCTCGGCGGCGCCACTGACAGTGCCGGCGCGCACAACCTGCCAGGCGGTGCGGATCTCGTCCCAGTTCTCAATCGGCATGTCTGTGCATTTCCTCACACTAGAGGCGTATTTTTGCGCGCCATGTTCACCTGTGCAAGCACCAAGTTGCCCGCCAAAGGATCGCACGCAGACCATCCGGTTGACGACGCCGGGAAGTTGGCCACATATCCAGAGACCCAAGGCAACCGCATGAGGCCCCCATGAACCCCGCCCATCACGCCCTGATTGCCATCGACGTTCAAAATGATTTCTGCCCCGGTGGCGCGCTGGCAGTCACCGAGGGCGACGCGGTTGTTCCGGTGATCAACGCGCTGATGTCCGAAATCCAAACCCTGATCCTGACGCAGGACTGGCACCCGGCTGATCACCTGTCCTTTGCCGCCAATCACCCCGGTGCAGACCCCTTTTCGCTGGCCCGGATGCCCTATGGGCCGCAGGTTCTGTGGCCCACGCATTGCGTGCAGGGATCCGAAGGTGCGCGGTTTCATTCCGGGCTGAACACCGACCGAAGTGATCTGATCATCCGAAAGGGGTTTCGCCCGCAGATCGACAGCTATTCGGCGTTCTTTGAGAACGACAAGACCACACCCACAGGCCTGCACGGGTATCTGCAAGACCGCAAGATCACCGATCTGACACTGGCCGGGTTGGCCACCGACTTCTGCGTGGCCTATTCAGCGATTGACGCGGCAAAACTGGGCTACGGCGTTACCGTGCAACTGGCCGCCTGTCGCGCGATTGACCTGGACGGATCGCTTGCCAAGGCGCTGGCGGATATGCGCGCGGCAGGCGTCACCCTGGTTTAACCACGCTCAGCCCGCAGCGGGCGCGACAACAGCAAATCCGTCGCCTGTTCCAGCGACACCTGACCCTGACACAGCGCGGCAACCATGCAGGTCACCGGCAGGGTATCCGGATCAGCATTGGCAGCCAGTGCTTCGGCGGTTTTCACCCCTTCGACCGTGACCGAGTCATCCGGCACTTGCCCTGCCCCGATGGCCAGCCCGTGGCGGTAATTGCGGGACCTCTCAGACGTGCAGGTCAACACCAGATCGCCCAGGCCGGACAGCCCCAGCAATGTCTCGGCATGGGCGCCGCGCGCCTGCGCCAACCGGTTCATCTCGGAAAATCCACGCGTCATCAGGGCGGCGCGCGCGCTTTCGCCCAGCCCCGCGCCCATGGTGATCCCGGCGGCAATGGCGATGACATTCTTCAGCGCACCGCCCAATTGCGCACCGATCACATCATCCGTCAAATAGACCCGCAAGTGATGCGTAGCCACATCGCGCTGCAACATTTCCAGATGCTTGCCCACGCAGGCCAGCGTCAGCGCTGTGGGTTTGCCCAAGGCGATGTCATCGGCAAAACTGGGGCCCGTCAACACCCCGGCTTGCGCGCTGGGCAGGACATCTTCGATTACCTCTGTGGGCAACAGCCCGGTGCCCAATTCAACCCCTTTGCAACAGGCGATCAGAACCGCACCGGCCAGATCATCGCGATGTTCGCTCAGCACGGCGCGCAATTGTTGCGTTGGCACAGCCAGCAACAGGGTCGGCGTATCCGCCATGTCGTAGGTGCTTGCCGTCACCTGCATGCCGTCCGGGAACGGCGCCCGCCCCAACCGCCGTGAATTGCGCCGTTCGGCCTGCATTTGCCGCGCCTGATCGGCATCACGCGCCCAAAGCCAAACGGCCCGGTCGGCCTGCGAAATGGCGATGGCCAGCGCTGTGCCAAAGGCCCCCGCGCCCAGAACACCAATGTTCGGCACATCCAACTGCATCTGTCCCCTCCATTTTCAGGCCTTCCAGCCACGGCCCCAACCCGATATGCAAGGGCAAAAGGCGCCCCAGCGTCAGGAGGGCCAAGATGGTCGATATCGCAACCCGCGTGCACAATCACAACTGGAAGATCGATCCGATCGTCCGGTCCCTGATCGACACCGACTTTTACAAGCTTTTGATGTGCCAGTCGATCTTTCGCAATCGGCCTGACACACAGGTGACTTTCAGCCTGATCAACCGATCCACGGACATCCCTCTGGCCGAACTGATCGACGAGGGCGAGTTGCGCGAACAGCTTGACCACGTGCGCGGCCTGTCTCTCAGCCGTGGGGAAAGCACCTGGCTGCGCGGCAACACGTTTTACGGCAAGCGTCAGATGTTCCGCCCTGACTTCATGCAGTGGTTTGAAAACCTGCGCCTGCCCGACTATCATCTGGAAAAGCGTAACGGGCAGTATGAGCTGACATTTGAGGGTGCGTGGCCAGAGGTCATGCTGTGGGAAATCCCCGCGCTGGCCGTGCTGATGGAATTGCGCAGCCGTGCGGTTCTGAAAGGCATGGGCAAGTTCGAGCTGGAAGTTCTGTATGCCCGCGCCATGAGCCGCGTGTGGGAAAAGGTCGAACAGTTGCGCACCCTGGACGGGCTGAAACTGGCCGATTTCGGCACCCGGCGGCGGCACAGCTTCCTGTGGCAGGACTGGTGCGTGCAGGCGATGATGGAAGGGTTGGGCGACGCGTTCACCGGCACCTCGAACTGCCGCATCGCCATGCGCCGCGATATCGAAGCCATTGGCACCAACGCGCACGAATTGCCGATGGTCTATGCCGCGCTGGCCGACAGTGACACAGAACTGGCGCGCGCGCCCTATGACGTGCTGGCCGACTGGCACGAGGAGCACGACGGCAACCTGCGCGTGATCCTGCCTGACACTTACGGCACCGGCGGATTTCTGCGCAACGCGCCGGATTGGCTGGCGGGGTGGACCGGGATGCGCATTGACAGCGGCGACCCGGCAACCGGCGCGGAAAACGCAATCCGTTGGTGGCGGGAACGCGGCGAAGATCCGACGAAGAAACTGGTGATTTTCTCGGACGGGCTGGACGTGGACAAGATCAAGGCCTTGCACCAGCAATTCCTTGGCCGCGTGCGCGTCAGCTTTGGCTGGGGCACATTGTTGACCAACGACTTCCGGGGATTGGCCGCCGACGATGGACTGGCCCCGTTCAGCCTGGTTTGCAAAGCGGTCAGCGCCAACGGGCGGCCCACCGTCAAACTGTCCGACAACCCGCGCAAGGCGATGGGCCCCGCCGACCAGATCGCCCGTTACAAGCGCGTGTTCGGGGTGGGCGATCAGACCGAACAGGATGTGATCGTCTGAGCCCACATCTTTGTGCCCCAAATATCCCGGGGGTGAATGGCCGCAGGCCAGAGGGGGCAGCGCCCCCTAGGTCTTGCCGCGCAGCGCCGGCAACCCCACGCCCGTGCTTTCAAACCCGCCATCGGCGGCAATGATCTGACCCGTCACGTAGCTGGCTTTGTCCGAGCATAGGAAGGTGATCACCTCGGCGATCTCTTGCTCGGACCCATAGCGGTTCAGGGGGATTGCGTCGTGATAGGCGTCGATGATGTCCTGACTGTGCACGGCCATTGCCAGCTTGGTGCGCACCGGCCCCGGGCAAACACAGTTCGCGCGGATCCCGTATTCGCCCAGTTCCGCCGCCTGTTGCTTGGTCAGCTGGATCACCCCGGCCTTGGACGTGCCATAGGCCACGCGCAGGGTTGACGCCCGCAGGCCGGAAATGCTGGCAATGTTGACGATTGCGCCCTTTGTGGCCCGAAGCGCAGCGATACAGGCCTGCGACATCAGGAACACACCGTCCAGATTGGTCTCCATCACGCGGCGCCAACGGGCGAAATCGGTTTCCTCGATGGGGCCGAAATCCGCGACGCCTGCGTTGTTGACCAACGCATCAATGCGGCCAAACACCTGCAGCACATCTGTCACCAGCGCCGCAACCTGATCGGGCTGTGAGACGTCGCAGTTGAACACCGCCACCTCGTCCAGCCCAGACGCCGCAACCTTCAACTCGGGTGCATCACGGTCGATCATCGCGACCTGCCACCCCATATCCAGAAACAGCTTGGTGGTGGCCAAACCGATGCCACGCGCGGCACCGGTCACAAGGGCGGTTTTTTGGGTCATGGGGTTTGGTCCTTTACCGGGGGGCGACGGCAATCGCACACAGCATTTCAAACATCAAGGAGGCACCCAGATAGGCGGTCCCGCCAGACGGGTCAAAGGGGGGCGAGACTTCAACCAGATCCGCGCCGACAATCTTCACGCCCGCCAAAAGCCGCGCGCATTCCATCGCCTGCCAGCTGTTGGGCCCGCCAATTTCCGGGGTGCCCGTGCCGGGGGCAAAGGCCGGATCGACGAAATCGATGTCGTAGCTGACATAGGTGTCACCGTCGCCAGCGATTTCGCGGGCCTCGGTCATCACATCCTCAACCCCGCGTTTGTGAAATTCCTCGATCGGGATCACGCGAATGCCCACGCTATCCGCAAAGTCGCGGTCTTCGCTGTCATAGGCCGTGCCGCGAATGCCGATCATGCAAACGCGTTTGGGGTCCAAAAGCCCCTCTTCGACCGCGCGGCGAAACGGGGTGCCGTGGGTGTACAAGAAGCCGTCGAAATAGCTGTGGAACAGGTCGGTGTGGCTGTCGAAATGGATCATGCCCAGCGGTTTGTCCTTCGCCAGGGCCCGCAGGATCGGCAGGGTGCACAGATGGTCGCCCCCCGCCGTCAACGGGATGACACCGGCGTCGCGCACTTGGTCAAAGAACGCGGTAAAGCGTGCCAGACTGTCCTGAACATCGGCCGGATTCGGCGCCACGTCGCCCAGATCGGCGCAATTGAGCACCTCGAATGGTCGGATGCCGGTGATGCCGTGTTGCGCGCGGATCATGGTGGACGCGTCACGCAATTGCCGCGGGCCATGGCGTGGGCCGGGGCGGTTGCTGGTCCCGCCATCCCAGGGCGCGCCGATCAACCCCACGTGCACCTGGGCAATTCGGGGATCCTCCAACGGCACATGCGGCAGGCGCATGAAGGTTGGAATGCCCGCAAAACGCGGCAATACAAAGCCCGATACGGGTTGAAAACTGTCTGTCATCTGCGCCCCCTTGGTGCGCCGACAAAACCAGAAGGTTTGGCGCTTGTCACCCCTACACGGCAGGCATGGCTTGACGCCCCGGGTGGCTGACGCCACCATCGCGCCAACAACAGGAAAGCCGCCATGACGATACTTGCCATCGACCAGGGAACAACTTCGACCCGCGCGATGATTTTCAACGCCGATCTGAGCATCAAGACGGTTGCCCAGCAGGAATTCACCCAGCATTTCCCGCAATCGGGTTGGGTTGAACATGATCCCGAGGATCTGTGGCGCACCACGCTGGAAACTTGCCGCGCAGCCTTGGAACAGGGCGGTCCGGTCACTGCCATCGGCATCACCAATCAGCGCGAAACGCTGATCATCTGGGACCGCGCCACGGGCCAACCGATCCATAATGCGATTGTCTGGCAAGACCGCCGCACCGCCGGTTTCTGCGCCGACCTGAAAGCCGCCGGGCATGAGGCCGAAGTGACGGCGCGCACGGGATTGCTGCTGGACCCCTATTTCAGCGCGACCAAAGTCGGCTGGATGCTGAACGCCGTGCCGGGCGCCCGCGACCGCGCTGAACGGGGCGAATTGGCGCTTGGCACCGTGGACAGCTTTCTGATCTGGCGCCTGACCGAGGGGCGCGTTCATGCGACGGATGCCACCAATGCCGCGCGCACGATGCTTTACAATATCGGTGCCGGGGAATGGGACGCCGATCTGTGTGCGCTGTTCGGGGTGCCCATGGCCCTGCTGCCGCAGGTGCGCGACTGCAATGCCAGCTTTGGCGAAACCACGCTGTTCGGCACGCCGCTGCCTATCCTGGGTGTCGCGGGTGATCAGCAGGCGGCGACCATCGGGCAGGCGTGTTTTGAGCCGGGGATGATGAAATCCACTTATGGCACCGGGTGCTTTGCGCTGATGAACACCGGGCCAACCATGGTCCCGTCGCAGAACCGGCTGCTGACAACGATTGCCTACCAGATCGACGGGCAGGTGACCTACGCACTTGAAGGGTCAATCTTTATCGCCGGGGCGGTGGTGCAATGGCTGCGCGACGGTTTGGGGATCGTCGACAGCGCGCCACAAACGCAGGCCTTGGCCGAAGCCGCTGATCCCACGCAGCAGGTGATCATTGTGCCCGCCTTTACCGGCCTTGGCGCGCCCTATTGGCGGCCAGACTGCCGGGGCGCGGTGTTTGGCCTGACGCGCAATTCCGGCCCCGCCGAATTTGCCCGCGCGGCGCTGGAAAGCGTGGGGTTTCAAACGCGCGATCTGGCCGATGCGATGCGCGCCGACTGGGACGGCAGCGGTGCGCAACCGACCAAAGGCGTGCTGCGCGTCGATGGCGGCATGAGCGCCAGTGCCTATGCCATGCAATTCCTGGCCGATATTCTGGGCGCGCCGGTCGACCGCCCCACGGTGCTGGAGACCACGGCGATGGGGGCGGCCTGGCTGGCCGGAAACGCCGCCGGGATCATGCCTGGGCAAGCAGATTTTGCCAAAAGCTGGGCGTTGGATCACCGCTTTGAGCCCAGGATGAGCCAGTCGGACAGTGACGCCAAGTATGCGGCCTGGCAGCGGGCGGTGCAGGCAACCATGACGGCGGCATGATCGCGCCCGCCGCGCCTTAGTTCGCCGACGTCACCGGCGTCCGATTGCGCGGATGAACCGCCCGACCCGGTCCTCGGCCCGGCCGCGCACCAGCCGCAGGGATTGCAACGCCATCTTTGCGGCCATGGATTTGGGGGTGATCGTCGTCTTGCCGATCACCCGGCAATGCCCGTCTGGCAGATCATAAAAATCCAACGCCACCGACACATCGGCCAATTGTGCGGACAAAAGGTAAGAGATGGTTTCATCGCGCACAGGTTCGGACATGCGCAGCGTAAAAGCGCGCGGCGCGTCCTTCCAAACCTTGGAGCACGCCCACTCGGGCTCTGGTGGTTCGGCAATGCGGGTCACCTGCGCGCCAATGTCGCGCACCACGGTTTCCATGCGGGTGGGGTCACGAAAATTCGCCAAAACGCGGGCGCGGGGTATGTGAAAATCACGGCTGGTTTCGATAATCAAATCGGGCCTCCTGAACGGGAACGGGTCAAAAAGGGTCGGCTAAAACAAAGTCCCGCCCAGCCAGCGCGCCACCAGTTCGGCGGCAATTGCGCCAGACCGGGGGCGGCGGATGGTGGGATGCAGGCCGGCCATGACATCGACCATGTCTTCGCGTGTCAGCCAGATGGCGTCGTCCAGCTCTGCCGGGTCGATGGTGATATCCTCGTCCTCTGCCTGCGCCACGAACCCCAGCATCAGCGAATTGGGAAAGGCCCAGGGCTGACCGGCAACATAGCGCACGTTCGAAACCGTGATGCGCGTTTCCTCGAACACTTCCCGGCGCACGGCCGCCTCCAGCGTTTCGCCCGGCTCCACGAAGCCAGCCAATGCGGAATACATCCCCTCTGGCCAACCAGGTGACCGGCCAAGCAACAGCTTGTTGCCGCGCAGAACCAGCATGATGACCACGGGATCGGTGCGCGGAAAGTGGGACGCGGCGCAACTGGGGCAGGCCCGCTGCCACCCGGCCATGCTGATCTTGCTGGGCTGCCCGCAACTGGAACAGAACCGGTGTGACCGATGCCAGTTCAGCACGCCACGCGCGGTCGAAGCCATGGCGGCATCGGCCGCGTCCAGTTTGGTCATCACCATCCGCAAATCGGCAAACAGGTGGTCCACCGGCACGCTGGGATGGTGGTATTCCGTCGGATCCAGAAACGCCGCCATGGCCTGTTGGTTCAACGTGTCGGGCCGCCAGCTGGAAATATCGGCGGCGAAATGCACAGCATCACCGTGGCGCCCCAACAAGATCCAGTCGTCCTTGGCCTGATCCAGAACCGGGTGCCCGGGCGAGACCCAGCCAAGTGCATTCTGCCCCGCGCCCGCCACCAGGGGCCGCCCGCGCCAAACCGGCAACACCCGTGTTGCGGGATCACGCCTGAGGGCATGAAGCGCCTCGGCATCGCCGCGCAGTTCGGCGGCTCTATCATCCCATTCCGCTGAAAAAACGATGTCACGTTGCACGATGTGCCCCCATTGCCCGACGCCGGTTTATGGCACCATTCCGTGCCGGGAAAAACCAACTTCCCCAGCTAATCTTCACTAGTGTGTTGTGTTGCAACCGAAAGATGTGCTTAATTGCCTTCTACGAGACAGCGTTTCGTCTAATTTGTGCCATCTATTCTTCGCATCACCAAGGCGTGCACTGCGCGTCTGATGTTCAGCTTTCAGCGTCCGGCGACAGTGGGACAGTAACCGTGAACGTTCGAGGCAACGCGTTGTTTAATCCCAATTCCTTTGGCGGCTTGTCCGTCGGGCAGCGTGCCGTGCATCTCAGGGTGCTCGAAACCACGGACTTGCACCTGCATCTTCTGCCCTACGACTATTATGCCGACCGGCCATGGGCCGGGATCGGACTGGTCAGCGCGGCGGACTTGATCGAACAGGCGCGGGCCGAGGCCCCCAATGCGCTGTTGTTCGATAACGGTGACTTTCTGCAAGGCACCCCGATGGGCGATTACGTCGCGCATGAGCGTGGCTTGCGTGAGGGGGACGTGCACCCCGTCATTGCGGCGATGAACGCGCTGGACTTTGATGCGATCACGCTGGGCAACCATGAATTCAACTACGGTCTGGATTTTTTGATGAAGGCCCTGGGCGGTGCAGCGTTCCCTGTTGTGTCGTCCAACCTTGCGGTCAAACCGGGCGCCGATCCGCGCCGTGACAAGACTCTGGTCAAGCCCTACACGCTGATCGACCGAATTGTCAGCGATGATCTTGGCGGCAAACACCCGATCCGCATCGGCGTGATCGGCTTTGCCCCGCCGCAGGTGGTCGACTGGGACAACCATGCATTGGACGGGCGGCTGCATGCCCGTGACATCGTCGAAGCGGCACGTGCGTATGTTCCTGAAATGCGTGAAGCCGGGGCTGATCTGATCATTGCGCTGGCGCATACCGGGATCGGTGCCGCGCGCCATTCGCATGGCATGGAAAACGCGGCCGTTCCGCTGGCGCGCGTGCCGGGTGTCGATGCCCTGCTGACCGGGCACAGCCACCTGATCTTTCCGTCGCCCGTGTTTGGCAGCCTGTCAGATGTTGATATCACCGCCGGAACGATTGCCGGAAAACCCGCTGTCATGGGCGGGTGCTGGGGCGCGCATATTGGCGTAATCGACATGCTGCTGACCCGCGACGCTGGCAAATGGGACGTGCTTGGCACCCGGTCCGAGGTGCGGTCCTTGTCCTCGGCGGCCAAGACCGGCCCCCAAGAGCGACCACTGCGCGTGGCGCAAAAGCTGGCGAAAGTTGTGGCGGACGCTCATTCCGATACCCTGGCCGCCATCCGCCGCCCGGTTGGCGCCTCGCAAAAACCCTTGCACAGTTACTTTTCCCATTTGGGCGAACTGGATTCGCTGCGTGTCGTGGCAGACGCGCAGCGTGAGTATGTCGGCGCACGCATCACCGACCCTGATTTGCAGGCACTGCCCATTTTGTCTGCCGTTGCGCCGTTCAAATCAGGCGGCCGCAGTGGCCCGGCCGGCTACACCGATATTCCCCGGGGGCCGCTGGCATTGCGCCATATCGCAGACCTTTATGCTTTTCCCAACGCCATTGCGGCGCTGTGTCTGACCGGGGCCGAGGTCATCGAATGGCTTGAACGGTCGGCGTCAGCGTTCAACCAGGTGCGACAGGGCAGCACCGGCACCTTGTTGCGGAATCCTGATTTTCCGGGCTACAATTTTGAGGTGATCGACCCGCTGGATGTGGTGATCGACCTGTCACAACCCGCCCGCTACGACGCCAACGGCACCTTGCTTGACGCCAAGGCCCACCGCGTTGTGTCCGTCACGTTGAATGGCGCTGCGCTGGAAGCTGACGCTCGGCTTATCCTGTGCACCAACAGTTACCGCGCCGGGGGGGCTGGCAACTTTGCCGGGGCACACGCCTCCAACTTGGTTCTGGCCGATGAGGCCGTCGCACGGGACATCGTTCGTGCGTATGTCGCGCGCAACGAAATCTTGCTGAAAGATGCCCCCGGCGGTCTGAGCTTTGTACCCATGCCCGAAACCAGCGTCGTGTTTGAGACCGGCCCGGCAGCGCAGCAGCATCTGGAACAGATCACCCGCTTCAACCCCGAGCCGCGTGGCCTGACCCGAAGCGGTTTTTTGCGGTTGAAACTGGATTTGTCTGGCGACGCCTGACAAAAGCCTGCTTTCGCCGGCGCCAAGTCGGACCCAACAACAGATTTCAGACCGTGGGTGTCCAAGGCCCTTGCAGGCCAGAGGCCTCGTGATCTCCGGGCCAGGGTGGCATCGAAATGCACAGGAATGTCAGCGAGACGTCCCCCGTATTCCGGTACTGAAATGCCGTGCCCTGTGGGATGTCGATCGAGACCCCGGGACGAAGGCGCGTGACCTTTTCCTCGACCTGATCGCGCCGCCAGATTTCACCCTCTCCGGTCAGAACGTGCCAAAATTCGGTCACCGTTTGATGGACCGTCGCCTTGTTGATTTGGCCGGGCGGCACGGTGCTGTGGATCATGTTGCCCGTGGGGCCATCCATGATGAACCGGATGTCGGCACCAGCGGGCGATTTGGCATCGGCCTCTGTCGGCAGCGTGGTGTCTTTCATGGCGGCTCCCTGTGCCGAAACGAAAGAAGGGCCACGATAAGGCGGCCCTTCGTTTTCTGTGATCGGATGGCGTTAGCCGTCGATCCGAATACGTGCATTCGTGGGGTCATAGGGGCTGTCTTCGACCACTACGGCATCCCATTCCTGGCGCATCATGCGCACTTTCATCTTGGTGCCCACTTCGGCCAGATCGGGGGTCACATAGCCCATGCCGATCTGCTTGTTGAACGCAACCGACCAACCGCCAGATGTCAGGCGGCCCACTTTTTGACCGTCCACCAGCAGTACCTCCCGGCCCCAAGGATCAGCATCCTCGGGCCCGTCGATCAGCACGGTCACGCATTTCGCGCGGATCCCCGTGGCGTTCATGGCGTCCTTGCCGTGGAACTCCTTGGATTGGTCCACAAAGCGCGGCAGATCGGCCTCCAACGGGGTCGCATCGCGGCCCAACTCGTTACCGAACGCGCGATAGCTCTTTTCCTGCCGCAGCCAGTTCTGTGCCCGCGCGCCGACCAGCTTCAGGCCGAATTCTTCACCGGCCATCATCAACTGGTCGAACAGGTAGGTCTGCATCTCGATCGGGTGATGCAATTCCCAGCCCAATTCGCCGGTATAAGCCACGCGCACCGCACGCACCGGACACATGCCCAGCTCAATGTTGCGCATCGACAGCCAGGGGAACCGCTTGTTCGACAGCGCCGTCGCGGGATCAGCGTCCTTGATCATCTTGCCCAACAGATCACGCGACCTTGGCCCGGCCACGGCGAACACACCCCATTGGGTGGTGACATCGTGGATGTCGATATACGTGCTGTGCGCGGCCATGAAATCTTCAGCCGATTTGCGCAGGAAATCGCTGTCATAGGCCGTCCAGGCCCCGGCCGAGACGAGGTAGTATTCATCCTCGGCCAACCGGACGATGGTGTATTCGGTGCGGGTCGTGCCTGCGGTGGTCAGCGCATACGTCAGGTTGATGCGGCCAACCTTGGGCAGCTTGTTGCAGGTGAAGTGATCCAGAAACGCAGTCGCGCCCGGCCCACGCACCACGTGCTTGGTGAACGCGCTGGCATCGATCATGCCGACACCTTCGCGGATCGCGCGGGCTTCCGCCTCGGCGTATTGCCACCAGTCGCCCCGGCGGAAACTGCGGCTGTCGTGGTCAAAACTGTCGGTCGCATCCAGCGGGCCGAAGTAGTTCGGACGCTCCCACCCGTTCACCTGTCCGAATTGCGCGCCACGCGCCTTCTGGCGGTCGTAGGCCGGGCCGGTGCGCAACGGGCGGCAGGCGTCGCGTTCTTCATCCGGGTGGTGCAGGATGTAGACGTGCTCGTAGCATTCTTCATTCTTGCGTGCCGCGTATTCGGTGGTCATCCAATCGCCGTAACGCTTGGGATCCAGCGACGCCATGTCGATCTCGGCCTCGCCCTGCGTCATCAACTGCGCCAGGTAATACCCGGTGCCGCCCGCGGCGGTGATGCCAAAGCTGAAGCCTTCAGCCAGCCACATGTTGCGCAGCCCCGGTGCGGGGCCGACCAGCGGATTGCCGTCTGGCGTGTAGCAGATCGGACCGTTGAAATCGTCCTTCAGCCCGCTGTCCTCGCACGACGGCATCCGGTGGATCATCGCCGCGTATTGCTCCTCGATCCGTTCCAGATCCAACTGGAACAGATCGGCGCGGAAGCTGTCTGGCACGGCGTATTCAAACCGCGCAGGTGCGCCATGCTCATACACGCCCAAAATCCAACCGCCACGTTCCTCACGCACGTAGGACTGCGCGTCGGCGTCACGGATCACCGGGTGTTCGGGGTTCCCGGCCTTGCGCCATTCGACCAGCGCAGGGTCCTTGTCCATCACTATGAACGTGTGTTCGACCGGGATCGCCGGGATCTTGATGCCCAGCAATTTCGCGGTGCGCTGCGCGTGGTTGCCGGTGGCGGTGACGACATGCTCTGCGGTGATGTCGAACACCTCGCCCGAGGGCACCAGATTGCCCCCCTGCTCCATCATCCGCTCACACGACACGATCCATTCCGAGCCGGTCCAGTGGTAGCCGTTTACCTGGATCTTGCGTTCGATCACCGCGCCGTGCTGGCGTGCGCCCTTGGCCATGGCCTGCGTCACGTCGGCGGGGTTAATGTAGCCATCTTGCGGATGATACAGCGCGCCTTTCAGGTCATCGGTGCGGATCAGCGGCCAGCGTTCCTTGATCTGCGCAGGCGTCAGAAACTCATGGTGTACCCCGGCGGTTTCGGCGACGGAGGAATACAGCATGTATTCGTCCATGCGGGCGTCCGTCTGCGCCATGCGCAGGTTACCGACCACGGCGAACCCGGCGTTCAGCCCTGTCTCGGCCTCGAGCGATTTGTAGAAATCCACCGAATATTTGTGAATATGCGTTGTGGCGTAGGACATGTTGAACAACGGCAGCAACCCGGCGGCATGCCAGGTGGAGCCTGAGGTCAGCTCGTCGCGCTCTACCAGCATGGTGTCCCAGCCGGCTTTCGCCAGATGATAGGCAATGCCCGTGCCCACGGCACCGCCGCCAACAACAAGGGCTTTCACATGGGTTTTCATGGCGCGACTCTCTGCTTGATCGGGTTTGTCCCGTCATTGCAGCAATTCATGACCAGCGGTGAAATGCACCCGACACTCATGCGTGCGAAAACGACCCGCGGGCGTTCCGCGGGTCGTAATTTGCTTATCCGCCGCGACGAAAGTCCGCGACATCAAGGCTGCCGTCGGAATTGCGGTCAAGTTCACCGAACAGCCGCGCGGTTGCCGCATCCCACTCGGCCCGGGACAACAGGCCATCCGTGTTGGTATCCGCGTAGCCAGCGGTCATGGAGGCATGGATCGCCTGACCGGGGCCGCGCTGCTGACCGTTTGCGTCACCGCCGTGATTGACCTCTTGCTGAACGGCGATCGTTTCAGCCATGTTGACCTGCTCATCGGCGCCAATGTTGCCGTCCCCGTTCAGATCGAACATCTCGAACTGATCCGAACGCCGGGTTTGAAAATCATCAAGGCGCACTGCCCCGTCATCGTTCATATCCCACTCGGCAATGAACCCCATCAGCCGACCGCCGCCGTGGCTGTCTGCAACCGCAGCGGCTGTGCCCAAAGCGGCAATCGAAACGGCAAGTGTGAGTGTCTTGATCATGGTCTGAGTCCCTAGGTGAAAAATACATATTATAAAATATGAATATGTTACTTCCCTGAACCCCACAACCGCTTTCTTTGTGTATGTGCTGACGCCCAATCGCCTTCCTCTTCGGCGCGCTGTCGGTCTAAACTCCGCCATGGTAAAAATCGCCCTTGTCCCCGTTCTGATCTTGTCTGCCTGCCTTCTGGCGGCGGCCTACGGCGCGTTGCACAATCAGATCAGTTACACGGTCGGGCCGGACTACTTTCACGCCTTCAAGTTCATCCAGTTCAACATTGCCCCCGCCCTGCCCTACCGTATGGGCGCCGCGATTGTCGGTGTGCAGGCCAGTTGGTGGATGGGCATGATCATTGGTCTGCCGATCGCACTGATCTGCGCCCGCGCCCCAAACGCGCGCCAGATGACGGCCGTGTTCGCCCGTGCCGCGCTGCTTGTCATGGGGCTGACACTGGCCTTGGGCATGGCAACCCTGCTTGTGCCGCCCGGCGCTTTGCCCGGCGGGCTGATTGACTTTCCACCCGGCGTCCAGGACCAGCCGGGGTTCCTGCGCGCCGCCCTCCTGCATGACGTCAGCTATCTGGCTGGGGTCGTGGGGCTTGTGGCCGGGCTTGGCTATGCGTGGCGCGCAACCCGCCGCTGATCGCTTGCCGCCCCTTGGGCAAGACGGTATCACCATGGGAAACCATGCAGTCCGTGGGGGTATGAATGCAGGTTATCACCACCAAAACCGCCATGCGCGATACCGTTCGCGGCTGGCGGCAGGCCGGGGACAGCGTCACGCTGGTGCCGACCATGGGATACCTGCACGCGGGCCATATGGCCCTGGTTGACCGCGCTCACGCCGAAGGCAACCGCATTGTCGCATCGATCTTCGTGAACCCCACCCAATTTGGCGCAACCGAAGATCTGAGCACGTACCCCCGTGATCCTGATCGCGACCTGGCGATGCTGAAAGACGCTGGCGTCAGCGCCGTGTTCATGCCCGAGGTGAGCGAGGTCTATGCCCCCGGCGCACAGACCATCGTGGAAACCACCGACTTGGCCAGGATCCTGATCGGCAAACTGCGCCCAGGTCACTTTCGCGGCGTGGCCACCGTGGTGACCAAGCTGTTCAACATCGTCCAGCCAGATGCCGCCTGCTTTGGCGAAAAAGACTATCAGCAACTGTGCGTGATCCGGCAAATGGTGCGTGATCTGGATATCCCCGTGCGTATCGTCGGCGTGGCCACGGTGCGCGAGGCCGACGGGCTGGCCATGTCCTCGCGCAATGTGCGCCTGACGCCAGAAGATCGCGCCGCCGCCGTGGTCCTGTCACGCGCGCTGTTTCAGGCGCGTGACATGGCAAAGTCCGGTATCACGGCCTCACGCCTGCGGGCTTGGGTCGCGGCCCATATCGGTGCCGAACCCCGTGCCGATGTGCAGTCCGTAGACATCCGCGACGCCCAAACCCTACGCAGTGTTTCCGGCCCGCTGACCGGCCCCGCCGTGATCCTGCTGGCCGTCAAATTCGGCACTGTCTTGTTGATCGACCAATCCGTCGTCACCCCCTGAGAAAGGAACGCCCATGTCCGCCCAGGCCCCCATCCGCCGCATCACCTCACCTCAATTGCGCGCCCGCAAAGGCGGCGAGCCGATTGTCTCACTGACCTCGTATCACGCGCATACCGCCGCCATTGTCGACAAATATGCCGACTTCATCCTGGTCGGCGACAGCCTGGGCATGGTGATGCACGGCATGGAAAGCACCGTTGGTGTTACGCTGGACATGATGATCACCCACGGCAAGGCGGTGGTGCGCGGCACCCAGCGCGCCCTGATCGTCGTCGACATGCCCTTTGGCACCTACGAAGAATCCCCCAACATGGCGTTTCGCAACGCCGCAAATGTGATGACCGCCACCCAATGCCAGGCCGTGAAGCTGGAAGGTGGCGCGCGCATGGCCGACACCATTCGCTTCCTTGTGGATCGTGGTATTCCGGTGATGGCCCATATTGGCCTGACCCCACAATCCACCAACGTGCTGGGGGGCTTCAAGACCCAGGGCCGCGACGAAACCACCTGGGAACACCACATCAACGACGCCAAAGCCGTCGCTGACGCCGGGGCATTTGCGGTGGTCGTCGAAGGCGTCGTCGAACCGCTGGCCGTTGAAATCACCAAATCCATCAACATCCCAACCATCGGCATCGGCGCGTCAGCCGAATGCGACGGCCAAATCCTCGTGCTCGAAGATATGCTGGGCCTGAACCCGAAACCTCCGAAATTCGTGAAGGTTTACGGCGAATTCGGCGGCATGATGGACCGCGCCGTCGCGGCCTACGCCAATGAGGTCAAATCGCGCGCCTTCCCCTCTGAAGATGAAACCTACCAATAACACCCGTTCGATTTCATCTTTCCAACACTACTCTGGGGGTGAATTGGCCCGCAGGGCCAAGAGGGGGCAACGCCCCCACCCCGCAAAAGGTCTCTCCCAAAAGGTCCCCCATGTCCCAAAACAGCTACGACTCCGGCCGCCTGAACCTGCCTTTCGTCGGCATCTGCACTTTCGGCAAATACCCCTATGTGCAGGACTGGGACCACATCGATGCCGATGTCGCGGTGATGGGCGCGCCGTTTGACTTTGGTACCCAGTGGCGCTCCGGTGCCCGCATGGGCCCTCGGGCGATCCGTGAAGCCTCGACGCTGTTTTCCTTTGGCCACGCTGGGGCCTATGACCACGAAGACGATATCACCTACCTGGAGGGCGGGCGCATCGTTGATATCGGTGATGCCGATATCGTGCACACCGACACAGCAAAAAGCCATGCCAACATCGAACACGGCGTGCGCAAGATGTTGGCCGCAGGCGCGATCCCGGTGGTGATGGGCGGCGATCATTCGGTCAACATCCCCTGCATCAACGCCTTCGACGATCAGAAACCAATCCACGTAGTCCAAATCGACGCACATCTGGATTTCGTCGATGAACGCCACGGCGTCCGTTACGGTCACGGCAACCCCATGCGCCGGGCCGCCGAAAAGCCCTATGTCACCGGCCTCACGCAGATCGGAATTCGGAATGTCTCCTCGACGGCGCGTGATGGTTATGAGGATGCGCGTGCCATGGGGTCCGACATTCAATCGGTGCGCCAATTCCGCAAACTGGGTGTCGACGCCATGCTGAACCGCATCCCGGCCGGGGCGCGCTATTACGTCACGCTGGATATTGACGCGTTCGACCCGTCCATCGCCCCCGGAACCGGCACCCCCAGCCACGGTGGGTTCCTCTATTACGAGGTGCTTGAGCTGCTGGACGGTCTTGCCCGTCGCGGCCAGATCGTTGGCTTGGATCTTGTCGAAGTTGCGCCTGACTACGACCACACTGGATCCACCTCCACCCTCGCGGCGCAAATCCTGATGAACACGATCGGGCGAATATTACACCATCGTCCAGGCAGCTGAGAGGGCGACGACTGAGTATTTGGGGAAAGATGAAGCACAATTTGAGTCAAATTTTCCCATCTTTGTGCCGAAAAATATCCTTGGGGGTGAATTCGACGCCGGTGAAACCGGGGGCGAAGAGGGGGCAAAGCCCCCAAGCCAACAGGGCCACGACGACGGTGGGGTGTAGTCCACTCAGGTGTCTTACAGTGACGCTGCTTCACGCGCATCCGCCGTGGCCACCGGCACAGGGTGCGTGCCACGCTTCAATGCAAATGGGCGCGCGCCGGCCCGCAAGAACGCGAAAACCCCAGGCGTTGGCCGGTGGGCCAAGCCTGAGGCTCAATGCGGTGGCACCAGCCTGAGCCAGCGCGGCATTGTGGTGACACCGGGGCTGTCACCACCGCGGTCTGTCAGCCGTCACAGGCGCGAGGCGACGTTTTCCCAGTTTACCAGGTTGTCAAGGAAGTTCGACAGATAGGCCGGGCGCTTGTTGCGGAAATCGATGTAGTAGGAATGCTCCCACACATCGCAGCCCAGCAGCGCGGTCTGGCCAAAGCACAGCGGGTTCACGCCGTTTTCGGTTTTGGTCACTGCCAGCCCGCCGTCG